>Ga0136591_1000565_pt1 | contig 14569 bp, 10 predicted proteins | sample AntRauMFilla3767_FD_104929 | JGI IMG/M metagenome (GOLD analysis project Ga0136591, IMG submission 104929) | Saline lake microbial communities from Rauer Islands, Antarctica - Metagenome Filla 3 #767 | ecosystem: Environmental > Aquatic > Non-marine Saline and Alkaline > Saline | place...
CAACTTGGTAATGGTGCCGGTGATGATGGTTCTATTTCCGAAGGATTTTACGACCACATTGAAAACAACCCTATGACAGGTCGCAATTCTCCAGTAATAGAACTTAAAGGTCCTACTACCCCCTAACACATTTCTACCTATTTAACAACTATTAATAGCCTACATCCAATAAAGGACTAGGTTTATTATTATATCTTAACAGACTAATAGGAGAAATCATGCCCGACGATACAAATGTAGAACTAGAAGTAGTAGATCCTGGAACCCTTATAGAGGAAGCTGCTGAAAATACTGAAGAAACCCCCGAAGTAAACGAAGCTGAACAAGCAGTCGAAGAAGCTGAAACCCCTGAAGATAAGGTTGAAGCGGTTAAAACCCTTCGTAAACTCAAACTTAAGTATAACCAAGAAGAATACGAAGAAGAGCTTCCTTTTGAAATTCCAGACACCCCAGAAGCTAAAAAATACATGGAGGAAAGACTCCAACTAGCTAGAATGTCTAGGGATAAGGCCGCTGAGAAAAGTGCTTTGGAAAAGGAAATTCGTTCATTCGTTAAAGAACTTAAAGAAAACCCAGAGAAAATCCTGTCAGATCCAGACCTTGGTATTGACTTAAAGAAATTTGCAGCTCAGATTATTGAGAAGGAAATTGAGAATTCTAAGAAAAGTCCTGAACAGCTTCGGTCAGAAAAGCTTGAAAAAGAGCTTAAAGACATTAAAGACGAACGTGAAAAGGAAAAGACTGAGGCTCAAGAACGTGAAATGGAGCGGTTACAAGAAACTGCCTATGCTAAATACGACTCCGAAGTAGAGCAAGCAATTCAATCCTCTGGACTTCCCAAAACTCCTTATGTAGTTAAAAAGATGGCTGAATATATGCTGTTGGGCGTTCAAAATGGTATTGACGTTTCAGCTGCTGATGTATTACCTCTAGTTCAAGATGAAATCCAAAACGACATTAAGCAATTGTTTGAAGTTGCTCCAGATGAACTTGTTCGTCAGTTGGTAGGAAAAGATAAATTAAATCAAATCCGCAAACAAAACTTAAAGAAAGCCCCCCCAGTGCCCCTTAAAAAATCAGTGGAAGATACTGGAAATACTAAGGAAAAGCTTAAACCTGGTGAAAAGCCTAAAACTTATAGGGATTTCTTTGGGGTTTAATAACAAATTTTAACAACTATAAGCGTATATAAAGTTTTGTTTCTTTATAAGTATACAAGAAGACTCTGCATTGCCTTAAGTGGGTGTGGATATCAGACCGGTAGAAAGTAAGAGGCGGACAACGCTGCATAAGGCGTGGTGTCTTATGTGTATTCAATACTAACTTTAGGAAATTAATATGTCAAGATATACAGCAAAAGATTCTGTAATTCAAGACCGTCAGCTTGAAGTTAACACCTTGGTAATTCCATTCCAAGTTGTAGGAAATGCAACACCAGCTAACGTCGTTCTCAGAAACGATGAACCTGGTCGCATGGCACTACAAAGTGAAGGTGTTAATCAAATCACGGCGGCTCTTTTAGCAGATGAAACAGCCACTTACACTGACGCAGCTCCTGGTGATGCTGCTGGTGAACTTAACTGCTTGGTTCGAATTAACGAGCCTGTCGGTAAAGTATTAGGTGCTAGTCTCACAAACTTAGATGCTGATGGATTCACTGTTCTAGCGGGTGCTGGAGCAAATCTAGGTAGCGCTACGGCTGTTACCACAGGAACTGCTGGCGGAACCGCTTTGATGGTTTCTATGGTAACTGGTTCAGATCACACTTCAGGAACACATAATTTGGCACTAGTTGTCCATTATGTAGTTGCTGAGTAACTTATAAGGAACATATAATATGGCAGCAAATAACACATGGGGAAATCCTTCAGGTACCGTTGGTACCCTAAACGGTTTCTTCAAAGAAACATACGCTAATAAACTTGAGAATCTAATTCCAGACGGAGTTAAAATTCTTAATAAAATTAAATTCATTGGTAAAGACAAACAGCCTGGAAACCTGTATCATCAGCCAGTAATCCTCGGTTAACCATTCTAAGCCGAGTATAAACTAATTCTAATGGACTTGGAAGTCTAGAAATAGATGACAGGGCGGAACTAACAAGCAAATGAAAAAAGTAGTAATACAAAATATCGAGCAAGTAGTAGCTCTTTATAGTGAACTAAAAAGTTCTTATAAAGTGGCTAAGACTTTAGATATTAGTGCTACGGCAGTAAAGCGGGTTTTAAAAGACTCAGGAGTGTTAAGGACTCAAAAGCTTGCTGCACTTGAAAGAGATAATTCATATGCGGGTAAATATAAAAGAACAATAAAGCATAGAACGATACTAAGTGAATGTGGTAAAAAAAGGTTGGGAGAAAAAAACCCCTTCTTTGGAAAGACCCATTCAGAAGAAACTAAAGAAAAGTTATCAGAAAAAGCTAGGGCGAGAGTAAAAACTCTAAATCCTAATTATAGACATGGTAAAAATCTAAGACGTCCTAGGGACTTCAAAAATGCAGAATTTCAAAAAGTTAGAAATTTTGTTTTTAATAGAGATAATTACACATGTCAGATTAGTGGTGTTAGAGGAAATCATTTACACGCCCATCACTTAATACCTTTCTGGGTATGCACTGAAGCTTTTCTAGATCATGAAAATTTGATTACTGTTAGTACAGAATCTCATTTTACTGATTGCCATAACTCTTCTTGGGGTTCGTTTAATGTAGACTTAATACCAGATAGTCTTATTGTTAAATATAAGTTAGACCGTGAACGACTAAACGAATTGGCTTCTGTTTTTAAAAAGCAGAAGATGCGATAGTCTGAGCTTGCGCAATATATAAAACGCAAGAGGGGTTTTCGAAGAAGAACCCCTTTTAAACTCTTAAACCAGTTTAAAGATAACAGTAAGTTAGAACACGGTGTAACGTTCGCTTCATCTGAAGAAGACGCTTTCAACCTTCAAGCCCCTGTAGCTGGACAAATCAAGGACGCTCAAGTACGAGGGAACCCAGTTCTCTTGCGCTCAGTTCTTGGATATACGGCCGCTTCACGATCAGTTACCTCTCAGCAAGCTTTCGAGTCTGCTACGAAGTTCTTGGTCGCTAACATGCTCCGATCACTTGCTAAAAAGCTTGAAATTGAAATGCTTTATGGTCAAGATGGTTATGGAGAAGTTGGTGCTGTTGCAGGTCAAACTGTAACGGTTGATACCGCTGAATGGGCTCCAGGTATCTGGGCTGGTTCAGAAGGAATGCCAATCGAGATCCGAGACGCTACTTTAGCCGTATCACGTGGTGTATTCACCATTACTACGGTTAACATGAGCACTCGTGTAATCACGGTCGATAGTTCTGCCGCAGCTGCTGGTGTAGTTGCTACGGATGTTATCTACCATCGTGGAGCATTTGGTAATGAGTTCCCTGGAATTCACCAAATTCTTACACAATCAAGTGGTTCATTGTTTAACATTCCAGTTGGACAGTACAACCTATTTCGCGGAAACCAATACAGCGCTTCTACTGCAGCTCTTAGCTTCTCCAAGCTAAACCTTGCTGCTGCCAGAGCCGTTGAAAAAGGTCTAGATGGTATGCTTTACTGTCTAGTAAACGTTCGTGGATGGTCTGACATGCTCAACGATCAAGCAGCTCTACGCCGATATGATGGTAGTTATAGCCGTGAGCGCCTAGAACAAGGTTCTGAGCGTCTACGCTTCCACAGTCAAAACGGTGAGCTAGAAATCGAACCAAGCATTTACATCAAAGAAGGTTATGCTTATCTTCTTAGCTTAAATGACTGGATGCGAGTTGGCTCTGCTGATATGACCTTTAAGCGTCCTGGTTCTGGAGACGAGTTCTTCCGTGACCTAGAAAACGCTGCTGGTTATGAGCTTCGACTATGGTCCGACCAAGCAATTTTCTGCATGGCTCCTGGACGAAGTGTTATTATTACGGATATCGTAAATAGCAACTAATAAGCCCTAAAAAGTTTATTATTACTAGATTGGGGGTTGGGGTAAAATCTCAACCTCCTTTTTTTATATTATTAACCCATTTAACAACTATTCTATGAAGAGGTTTGTTTAATGCTTTACACCCTTAATAATGTCCTCACCCGGAGCTTAGTTTAATGGCAGTCGTTATTACAATTCAAGGGACTCCTATCAACTTCCCGAGTAGTGGAGCATCCCCCAACTGGGCACCCGCTGTAATTCAGTTTGCAGAAGCCGTAGAGGCCGCTCTACAAGGAGTTGTTGGTAATTTTGATATAGTACCCCAGACCTACAATATTACAGCCGTACCGAACGCTGTAGCGACTAATATACCCAATTTAGCCTTTTCCATAGCTGAGGTTAGAGGTGCTTTTATTAGATATTCAGTATTTAGAGAAACAACCTCCGCAAATGCCTCAGAAACAGGAGAATTTCGTATTAGTTATAATCCTAATAACTCACCCGGTAGTCAGTGGGAATCTAACAGAATTAGTACTGGAAATGCCAGTATAGATTTAACCATCACAGATACCGGTCAAGTACAAATAACTTTAACCGCTTTAGGCGGCAGTAACCATGTTGGTCAATTCAACTTTACAGCCCAAGCTCTTGAACAACAATACTAAGGAATTTTAATGGCCTTTAACTTTTTAAATATATTCAAGGGATTGAGAATAGTCCCTAAATCAACCAATGACAACTCCAGTCAAGGGGACTTGTCAGTAACTAATGGTGATGGTAAACTTAATTACCATAATGGGACCTCTTCTTCACCTGTAGTGACTGAAGACCACGCGGCCACTTTAACTAATAAGACTATTGATGGAACAACCAACACAATACAAAATATTTCAAGGGCTTCTCTTGATGATGGTACTCCTGATCATGTTGTCATCAATGATGCAACTGGAGCTTTATCTTCTGAAGCCGCTCTTTCTCCAACTAGAGGTGGTCTTGGAGTACAGAACCCAGCAGGTTCTACACTATCTATCCCAGATGCAAACGCTTTAACTGTACAGACCACTGGTGCTACAGATGTAACACTTCCCACAACTGGAACCTTGGCTACGTTAGATGGAGTTGAAACCCTCTCTAATAAAACCCTACCGGTTGGAACAGACATTGATAACTCCGTTGATTTTACACAACAAGCTTCTCCACTAGGTACAAATCCAGATGCTGGTGAATCTAGGATGTACGTTAGAAACGACGGTAACCTTGTCCTTAGAAATGAATTTGGTACAGAAACTGTGGTTGGTGGTCCTTCACCGGCTGTCGATATTGCAGGATTTACTAATTTTGTAGATGTTCCTTCTATAGCAGCTCCTAATACAACTATTTTAAATAGAGCTCCTATTAGCGATCTTGCAAATGACCTCAGCACTCATTTTGGTATTAGTAGGTTTTCCTTTGAGGGTGTTTCCAGGGTTGATGAAGAATCAACTCCAGAAGATCAAAGTGTTTATAAACTTACAAACGACCCACATAATTTAGTTAGGTGTGCTGGAAGTATTAGTACCTCAACAACTGACGATGGTACATATTTATCACTGTTAGAAGAAGATGACTTTTTAGAGGTGGTTTTTTACGGAACCGGTCTAGATTTAATGATGTCTTTAGATAACATTACCGCTTCAGATTTAAGAGTATCTGTAGACGGCGGTGGAGAAGGTGGGAATATTATCCCAACTTTTACCAATACTAGCGGCTGGTTTAATAGGTTTTATGAATCTAACGTATTAATATCGGTTGTCACAGGTCTTAGTGTGGGGATGCACACCGTTCGTATTAGAAAAAATACATCTTCATCTCAGTTTAAAATGTATGGCTATCAAAGCTATTTAGATAGCAGTAATATCTATGTTAATCCCGGGAAAACTTTTAGATACAACTCACTAACCGAGGTTATAACAGCAGCCCAATCGGTCTTAAGTTATGATAGTGGGTTTACTTCTGGCACTCTTGGAACTAAGGGTGGTTCTGTTGTAGTATACCAAAATTCTAATGGATCTATTGGTAGGACTGCAAACCCTGTAGACGCAACAACTAAGTTTTTATTATTTACAGACCACTCTAACGAAACTATTTCTAGTACATACCATTTTAGAGAGTTTGGTGCTGGTAGAGCTGATGATTTTCAAAGCGTCGGAACTATACCAAGTCAGACTAAAGGATTTACTATATCCGATTCTGAAACCTCTTTATTTACTAATGGTTCTCTAGTAAATGAATATACAGGTACTACAGTTGAAACTTTATCTCTAGACACCGTAGTTGGTGCTAGAATTGGTATTACTTTTGTTGGAAGTGGAATTGATTTAATTCGAACTGATGAGCCTTCCGGTACACTAGGCGATTTTGATATTATTTTAGACGGTGTTACAATAACTAGTTTAGTTGGTACTAACACTGTTAATAACGTTAAATACAAAATTGCTTCAGGTCTGCCCTATGGTACCCATAAACTTGTTATTCAAAGCACCGCAAATAGCGGTCTACGGGGATTTGGTATTCAAAAAATACTTGTCTATGAACCAGCCAAAGGTTCTATACCATCAGATTCTTTTGAGTTGTCTTCTTATAACATACTTGCTGATTATAGCTCCCTAACCGTTCCAGAAAATGAAAACGATGTTAGAACTGGTATTGTTTATAAAAACCCCACTAGAGAATTTTTATTTACAAACGACACCTCTGGGTGGGTAACAACACTAGCAACAGAACGTTTAATGTTTAATACCATTACAAACAATGGTTCAAATTCACAAATGTTCTCATATAGGTTTTTTGGAGACTCTTTAGACTATCGTTTTACAGCGGACTCTAGTAATGCGGATATTCTAGTCCAATTGGATGGTTTAACATTAAATGATGTCAATTTTCCAAGTTTAGCTAAATCTGTTAGTACTACGGCGGTTGGAATTGATTATGATTTAACAACCGGGATTATAGATTCTTCAAATGCAACACAAGAAGTTAGTCAATCAATTGGACTTACTGGCTTTGGATTGGGTTATCACGAAGTTGTGTTTACCAGAAATGGTGGTGGTGCTATAGTTAATATTGAGAGTTTGGGAGTACGGAGTCCAACTCACGTTCTAAAAGAAGCTCTTCCATATGATAGAAACTCTAGTGCAAACATAGGGTCTAATAGTTTTAAAGACGTTAGAGTGTTAAATGTTGGTGTTGATGGAAATTCTCAAACAAAACTAGCTTCTACTTATTCAACTGAAAAGTCTAATTACGCCCAAAATACAAATGACCAATATTTTGGATTAAGGGATATGTTTGCAGTTGTTAGAACTGGCGGGGGTCCTGTACAGGTTGGTGGAGTGTTGGCTGTAAACAATACCGGCGCAGCTTTACCTAGGTGGGATGTAAATATTTATGCAGATGGACAGTTGGTGCACCGTATTCCAGTGGATGGACATGACGTAACCAATGGCGGTATAATAAACATCCCTATTAACGCAAATATCCCACTATCTGCGGGTAAACATGTTATATATGTAACTTTAAGATGTAACACAAACTTTTCGGTTATTGATAGAAACTTATCAGTTCAAGAAGTTCGTCAAGGTGGAACAACCTCATTAATAAACCAATTTGTAACTAATACAAACGGCGGTGGTGGTTCTGGTGGTATAGCAAATATTAACTACATTGAAAACCCTGACGCCGAAGAAAACACCGTTGGTTGGGTTACATACTCTAATGCCGCTTCAGATGTACCCGTAACTGGCACTGGGGGTTCTCCTTCTGTTTTATTTACAAGAAGTGTTTCTTCTCCATTGAGAGGTGCTGCATCCTTTTTATTCGATAAAGATGCTGTTAACCGACAAGGACAGGGAGTTGCATACGACTTAACAATTGCAAATGCTGACAGAAATAAAAGACTAAAGATTAGTTATAACTACGAAGTAGGATCTGGTATTTATTCTGGACCCGAACTTAGCGATCTTAGAACCTATATATACGACGTAGATTCTGGACAATTAATCACACCTTTAGATGTGTCAATTCCAGGACAATCGGGACAAGTAACTACAACTTTTAATAGCACAGGTTCTATTAACTATAGATTTATTATCCATGTTGCAACAACAAGTGCCCTAGCATACACTGTAAAATTTGACGATTTTATCGTAAGCCCAGATGAAGTAGTTCTTGGGCCGGCGATGAGCAATTGGGAAGAGTATACTCCTACAGGAGATGCGGTTTCCAATGTGGTTTATACGGGTCAAAAGCGCAGGGTTGGAGATTCTTACGAATACAGAGTATTACAAACATTTAGTGGTAATACAACGACTTCTAGTAGATTTACAGTAGATATTCCAGATGGTTCTATTGATACCTCTAAGATACTGACTTCTACGGATTCAATAGCTCTTCTTGGAAGCGCTTTAGTTTTTGATAGCAGTGGTAATAGTAGAAACGCTTGTAAAGTTGCGTATAATAGCACAACTTCTGTTGGTTTAAAAACAATGGGAGACGTTGCTGGACAAGTTATACTTGGTGATGGGGATAATACAAACCCTATTACTATTAATACTGGAGATTTAATCTATTGGGAATTTTCAGTTCCTATAACGGGTCTTAAAACAAATCTAATTACTGCTAATAACCAAGCGTTTAGGCTTGCAGAAAACTATACAATGGTTAGGGTTGTTGGAAGTTCTCCAACTAAGTTGGGAGAATATCGATCATTAAGAAGAAATGCTGGTGCTGTAACATTTACAGATACCGATGGAACCCCTTCAGAACTACCAAGTCCTCTAGATGGACTTAGGGTTTATTCTGGTAATGCCTACGGTGTAGCAGATACTATTAATAACCCAACCAGATATGAAATTTTTGTTGGAAAAAATAAATCAGTTGAAATGCAAAAATATGCAAGTGCTGGTAGAACTGGTGCTGTTGGAATTGATTCTGATGTTAGCGGTGGTACTGATTATGGCTGGTTAACATCTTATGATCCATCAACGGGTGTTTTTCTTATAACATCTTCTTTAAAAGCTGGTTCCAGTAGAGGTGCCCATGCTGGGGGTATTAGTCAAAACGGAGCAAGTGCAGTATTTTCTCCATACTTTGATTTTTTAATAGCAGAAGCACCTTCAATTCCTATAGGACTTCAATATACTACAGTAGTAGCTATAGTTGGTGGAGCCGCTCCTTTAGCCGCAAGCCAAAATCCTGTAATCTTCCCTAATACAATAATAGATAGTTACGGAGGATATAGTGCAATTACTGGTCAATTTACTTGTCCTATTCCTGGAATATACAGAGTTTCTTTAACTCTTATAAGTAGTGACAACCAACGTCAAGTATATGTAGCTGTAAATGGTGCCCAAACTAGATTAATGGGTACTACAGATTCTTTTGGGGAAGGTAGTTTGAGTTCTCTAGTTAATTGCAATGCTGGGGATTTAATTACTATTGAACCCGACGGAGGTTCTTTAACTATAGGATCTGCAGCAACGAATGCTTCTTTTGAAAGAATTGGAGGCCTGTCGTAATGCCAGCTCAAAGTAAATCACAGTATAAGTTCATGCAAGCTATGGCTTCTGAGGGGGCAAAGAATCGTCCTAAAGGCCTCTCAAAAGAAGAAGCTGCTGAATTTGTTAGAGAAACCAAATCCCCTGACAAACTACCAAAAACAAAAAAGAAGAGAAAATTCAAGAGTTTATCCTAAATTAACAACTATAACTGAGTTTAATATTTAATAAGGTAATAAAATGCTAGAAAAACTAATGAAACTTAAAAAAGACCGTAAAATGGGCGATGCTGAGCAAAAGGCAAAATCTACCGTTTTAGAAGATCTCCTAGGTCAAGCACAGGCTTCCATGGCTGACGGACTTAAAAAAGTAACCGTCGCAGCTAAAGACGATGCAGGTCTTGAAGAAGGTCTAGAGAAAGCTGAAGAAATCTTAGAGGCTAAGCCCGAAGGTTTGGCTGAAATGGCTGGGATGGAAGAGGACGAATACGAAGATGGTGAAATGTCAGAAGAATACGAAGAAGCTGAAAACGTTGAAGCCATTGACGAAGACCTAGCTTCCTTATCTCCAGAAGAGATTGATCTTAAAATCCAAGAATTATTAAAGCTTAAAGAAAAGCTTTCCTAATAATTGATTTCTTTTTAGGCGGGTAAGGGATTTTTCCTACCCGTCTTTTTTGTGAGGTATTATGGCCATAACGACACCGTGGATGACCAGTAATAAACTTATTTCTGCGATTAAAAGAAAAATATCATTTCCCATTTCTCAACAAACATTTACTGAGAATGAAATACTAGACTTTGCTAATGAAGAAATGTTCATTTCCCAAGTCCCAGACATCCTTAAATATCACGAAGAATATTTTGTTTTTACAACAGACGTTCAATTAGTTCCTAATAAAACTAAATATGCTATTCCAGATAGAGCTATTGGAATGCGTCTTAGAGATCTGTTCTATACAGATGCTAATAATAATGTGTACGAGATGACTCGTATTAATGCTGCTGATAAAGCAATCTTTGATAGGAATACAGGGTCTGATAATTCATTAGCTGCATACTACCTAGAAAATAATTCTATTGTTCTAACACCTAATAACATTATTAATCCCACTGGATTCTTACGATTTAACTTCTTTTTGAGACCCAATCAACTTGTTTTAGATGAAAGAGCTTCTATTATATCAGGCTTTAGAGAGTCTATTACTGTTACAAACGCCTCTTTAGTCGCTGGTGATACTGTTATTATTAATAAATATGATGACGACGTTCTAATTACTACACAAACATTTACGGCGGTCGCCGCTGGTGCGACTGGTAATCAATTTAATATTGGTTCTAATTCTACTGAGACAGCTAGTAATATCGTTACAGTTATTAACACTAACGGAATTACAACGGCTTCTGAGACAGCCCCGGCTAGTGCTCAATTTAATATTAATTTTACAGACCGCCAAAGCAATGCCACATCTAGTAGCTCTACCGCATTATTTGTAGAACCTACCATTGATTTAATCTTCACATCTATACCAACAGGTGTTTTTGTTAACGGTAGTGTTGTTGACATACTACAAACAAAACCTGGTCATAAAACATACAATTATGATGTAACAGCTCAGATTGTTTCTGGCACAACAATGCGTTTTAATGAATCTGATATACCAGGAGATGTTATTGTGGGTGACTATGTTTGTTTAGCAAACGAGTCAATTATTCCCCAAATACCACCAGACCTTCATAATGGTCTTGCTGAAAGAGCCTCTGCACGAATACTAGCTGCTATTGGTGATAACGAAGGTCTTACAAATGCTAATCAAAAAATTAGTCAGATTGAAACCAGTGAAGGTAGATTATTAGATCAGCGTGTAGACGGTTCTCCTATTAAAGTTGTAAACAGGCGTAGCTTACTAAGAAGTGGTAAATTTAATACTACTGGGAGATCTTAATGCCGTCTTCTTCACTACCTATAACCAGAGCTAAGGGTTTAAATTATCAACCCAACCAATTGGCTGTTGAGGATGGTAGTTTAACTATTGCTAAAAACGTTATTATTAAACGTGATAATGTTATTGAACCCCGAAGAGGGTTTAAACTTTATGGTACTCCCATGGGGTCTACTAGCGATAGAGCAAAACAACTCTTACAATACAAAAATAGAATCTTACGCCATTTTGGTACCACTTTACAATACGACACCTTAGCTGAAAATGCATTAGGTCAATCTGTATTTAATTCTTTTTCTGGTAGTTATTCCGAAGTACAGGATGGTGTTAGAATAAAGTCTGTTGAAGGTAATGGTAACTTCTACTTTACAACAAGTGATGGTATTAAGAAAATATCAGCTTCTAGTGCTAATCAGTTTACTACAAATCCAGGCTTTATTAAAAATGCCGGTGGTATCAAAGCTTTGGACGTGGAGACAGAACTTAGTATAACACTAGGTGGTAGTATTGGATTTCTACCTACCGATAGCACCGTCGCTTACCGAATACTCTGGGGAAATACAGACAATAATAATGTATTAGTTTTAGGGACTCCTAGTGAGCGCAGTGTAATATATAATCCTCTACAGGAAATGCTTGTTAGAGATTTAAATAACACCTTATCGGCATTAGATACTACGGGTGAGCTTGGTAATACATTAATAAATGATTTAAACTATGGCTCAACTTTAAGCCTTTCTTTAGTTGCATCTGCTAGTGCAATCAGAACTAATTTAATACTACTTGCTGAAAAGTTAGATAATGATATCAATTATACTACAACAATTAACACTGTATCAAGACAGATAGTTTCATCTACTATAGGTTCTGTAGTATTTGATACTAGTATGACTGATTACTTAACAGTTGGTGATAGATTGCTTGGTAGTGGTTTTGGTGATGCAGAGTTTAATGATAATGTATTTACTGTAACGGCTCTATCCACAACAACATTAACGGATGATACTATAGCTTTTACAGTAGTCACTCCATTTGTTGGGGCACCTGCGGCTCCGGTTCCAGATGTTGGCGGTGTGGTTAATAGCTACAATTATACTAATATAACCCAACCCCCAATACCTTCAAGTCCAGCAACCCACGTTCAATTACAAGAACAAGCTGACTATCTTTCAAACATCATAGAAAGACTTCAACTAGAACTTAGTGGTGTAATACCTACATCCACCGCGGGCTCTATCATAGATCCTCTGGACATAACAAATACTGCAAATGTTAATGTCACTATAACAGTTCCTGAAGAAGTAGGTTTAAACGATTTTTATCAAATATATAGGTCCGACATTACTACAGCGGTTGGTACCGATGTTATATTAGACCTGTCTCCTAACGATGAGATGAAACTTGTATTTGAAGCGTTCCCAACCCAAACTCAGTTGGATGCTGGTATTATCGAAGTTTTAGATGTTGTTCCAGAATCCTTTTCTCAAGGGGCTACAAACTTATACACTAACGAGATTACTGGAGAAGGTATTCTTCAAGCAAATGAAAGACCCCCAGTTGCTCTAGACGTTGCTAGTTTCAAGAATGCTACCTTTTATGCCAATACTAGAACTAAGGAGCGATTCAGCCTATTCTTATTAGGTGTTTCGAGAATATTAGAAGATATTACAAACGGCTTGGCTCCTAAACTTACTATTTCAGACGGAACCACAACCAATGAATATTCTTTTATAGAGGGTGTTCAAGAAATCAGTGACATTACAACAGTGGCTGCTACAACCTTAAATGGAAAAAGGTTTCAGATATCTTCTGCTAATGATGAAACTCTTTATAACGTTTTCTATAATACTGGTATTACATCTATAGGTCTTGGGGCTACTTCTACCATAACATCAAATGCACACGGTCTTTCAAATGGTGATTCTGTAACCATTATTGGTAGTAATAGCACTCCTTCAGTAGATGGAACCTTTGTTGTTGCAAATACAACGGTTAATACTTTTGACATTACCCCAACGGATACTGTAACTGTTGTAGGTGATACTGGAAGGTGGTCTAAAGATGTATCAGGAGAAACAACTGTTAGGGTTGATATTGATTCTGGAGATGCTGATACTGTTGTGGCAGAAAAGACTTCCTCGGCTCTTAGTAAGTTCCCGGATGATTTTTCAACTATAGTAGCTACTAACGTTGTTACTGTAACAAACTTAAAAGAAGGTGTTACAACCAATCCAACTGATATTGATACGGGTTTTACCATAACTACTGTTCAAAATGGTAACGGAGAACGTATTGCTTCTGAGATTACTACTCTAGACTTTACAACTTTAACAGATGCTAGTTTTACAGCTGTTGGTAATAGTGATTCATTCAGAATTAATGCTCCCCAAGATAGAGAGCTCTTTTATGTTTGGTTTCAAACTGGAGCTTCTGTTGATCCATCTTCTGTAAATCCAGGTAGAACTGGTGTCCAGATAACGGTTGATGTTGCCGATACAGACACTATAATTGCTGGTAAAGTACAGGTTGCTTTAGAAGCTTTAGATGCATTTTCAGCAACTGTAAATGGTTCTATAGTTACAGCCACAACTACCAATTTTGGAGCTACTACAAACCCTTCTATAGTGGTAATGCCTGGAGCATTTGTTTTAATTGTCACACAAGACGGTGCGTTAAATATATTGGTGTCTGGTTTAATATCTCCCTCCCTAGCTGTAGATGAAACAGCTAAAAGTATTATTAGAGTAGTAAACCGAAATGATAGCGAAATAGTTAATGGGTTTTATCTATCGGGAGCTAATGATACTCCCGGCGATATGCTCTTCGAAGCCAGATCTTTAAGTACTGGAGATTTCTATATAATGGCATCTTCTCAAGGAACCGGTGTATCTTTTAATCCTGAAATAAATCCTTCTTTGATTGGTATAACTAACACGGCTACAGACCCAACTGTGGTTTCAGCAATCGCACACGGTTTAACTGATGGACAACAAGTTATTATATCTAATTCAAATTCTGTTCCTAATATAAACGGAGTTTACTCTGTATCCGGAGTAACGGCTAATACATTCACAATTCCAGTATCAGTGCAAACGGCTGGTACACAAGGTTCTATACTATCAACTAATAATTCAACTGTTTCTGATAATGAAGAA
>Ga0136591_1000569_pt1 | contig 14490 bp, 19 predicted proteins | sample AntRauMFilla3767_FD_104929 | JGI IMG/M metagenome (GOLD analysis project Ga0136591, IMG submission 104929) | Saline lake microbial communities from Rauer Islands, Antarctica - Metagenome Filla 3 #767 | ecosystem: Environmental > Aquatic > Non-marine Saline and Alkaline > Saline | place...
AGTTTCTTCAGCACTGCGGCTTTACGTTCTTCGGAATAGCGTGGCATGAATGCTCCCATGCCGCCCCTGATTGGTTAAATTCAGGCGAAATCGCCAACTGGACAACTAGGCTGACAGAGGGGGCCAGCAAGCCGCCTGAGGGGAAAAGAACCATGCCAACGACTAAGCTAACGCCGCGTGAAGCCCGCCTTCTTAAAAGCCTGCTGGCTCAACCACTGACCCGGGAAGAAGCAGACACCATTGCTGAGGCCAGTAACGGGCCTCACTACATTGGCCTTCTACGCCGTAAGGGTCTGGTGATTGACTGCGATCGGAAGTCTCGCAAGTTTCGGAATAAGGATGGTTTTGTAGTCCAGCCGGGTACTTATCAGCTGAAACCCGAGAGCAGGCAAAAAGCCCTGGAGCTACTGAAAGCCCCGGAACAGGGAAGCAAGGGAGGGCCAAACCATGCCGCTTAATTCCAATCTGACCCTTGCACCGGCTGGCCAGTGTCGTTATATTGATGGGGCTGGCGCAAATTCGCTAGCCGGGCGTGAGAACCCGAATTCAAAACGGCGCACAAGCGCCCCCAGATCCAGTAGGCGCTTTTTTTGTGCCCGCTGTTCGTGTTATGGCGGGTTGTGCGGGGCAGGCTTCGGCCTGGCCGGTTGCCGTTTTGGCCGGTTTCTCACCCCCGTACAATCCGTCACCAGCTTTGTGAGAAGAGTTGCTGACGGTTCCAACACAAAACGGAGCCGCAATCATGCGCACAAATACCCCTATCACCACACCTCAGAAACCCCGGCTTTATCGCTGGCGTTTATCCGCACCCGGAAAGCCCACGTTTTGCCTTCAGGTTATCGCAGCGACCCCGGCCCAAGCCCGGAAGATCGTCAGCCGTTTTTATCCCGGCCTAGCCACGCTGCCCCATTGCCGTTTTCCTGTTTAAACGCTGCCTGATAATTTTCTGAGGTGAACACCATGAATAACCAGAACCGTCTGGCAGGCGCACCTGCCACCTTGTCCCATGAAACTTTGTTGAGTTTAGAGCTTGCGCATGAAAAAGCCTGTGAGGCTTTGCAGGCTATACGCCAGTTAAGCAAAGGCACCCATCTTATGACTTTCCTGGATGAAGATCTTCGCAATGGGGATAGCAGCATAGCACCGGCCCAACGTGAAGGCTTGGCTGATGTCCTGCAAAGCTCTGGTGAAGTTATTGAACGGCTGCTGGCCTACACCCAGAACGATCTGGAAAAAGCAGGCATGACGATTAGCAAAGCCAGAACAACAGGCCGGGGGTGAAGGATGAAAATTGGAAGCGTACTTATCCCGGACCGCCCCATAGCCTTTAACCGGGACTTTGCCCGGCTGGGCATTGGTGTAACGGGTGCCCTGATGCTGAGCCAGGCCGTGTACTGGTCAAAGCGCACCGGCACCGCTGGGGGATGGTTTTACAAGACCCAAACCCAGTGGGAAGAAGAAACCGCCTTGAGCCGATATGAACAGGAAACAGCCCGTAGACGTCTGAAGAAGCTGGGCATTCTGGAAGAGAAAAAGCAGGGTATTCCCTGCAAGGTTTTTTACCGGGTGAACGCTGAAAAGCTGGCAGAAGGCTTGCAAACAAGTATGGGGGAATCCAGCAAACTAGAAGGCGGAAATCCAACAAGCCGTGATGATGGAATCCAGCAATCTATTACAGAGAATACACAGAGACTACAGACAGAGACTACAGAGAGCGCACACACGGCCGCGCCCAACTTGAGCAACCCAACCCCGGAAGATTCACAGTCAATCGCTGAAGCTGGAAATGCTGGCGCTGATTCACCGGCACCCACTGGCCAGACCCAACAACCACCGGCTGGCTTGATGCTGAATAATCACCCGATGTTTTCCGACTGGAAACCGGCCCGGCCTGAGCTGGTGGCCATGCTGCGCAGGTCTGCAATTGCCTTGCCCGTGTGTGAATGCTTGGCTGGTGACCCTGAGCTTCTGGCTGGTTTTGTGAATCACCACCTGGCCAACCCTGGACGCGAACACACCAGCACCGGCTGGACTGGGAAACTGGCCACTTGGTTAACCCGTGACTGGCAACGACTGGGCAGACCCACCAGCGAAGCCGAATACCACCAAAGCCGGGGCACCCGCCCGGACAACCTGCCCCCCTGCCCTCTGGAGCAACTTCACGCCTTGTGGCAACAGGAGCTTGGACACCTCAAGCCCACCCCGCCCCTGGCAGACTGGCAGAAATCCAAAAGCGCCCGCCGCCTTGCGGATCGTTGGGCCGATGGATTCACCACAGCCCTGGCCAACGACTCCAGCCGCACCCGGTATCAGGACCCCCAGACGGGCCTTCACTGGTGGCAAGGATTCTTTCAGGCAATCGCCAACAGCCCCACCCTGAAAAGTGACGATTGGTTCAACCTGATTCACCTGGGCAACCCGGACACCTTCGCAGATGTAACCGCCCGCCTGGCCTTTGAGCGCCAGCAAGGGGGTGCCCAATGAATAGCGCCGTTATCCAACACCCAGCCTACTCTGAGCAAATGCAAAACACAGGCCCGGACTTCTGGCACCAGGAAGCTGAGCAAGCGGTTATAGGGGCCTGCCTGAAGGCTTGCGTCAATGGCAACACCCTGCCCCTGGAAGAAACCCGCGAAATCCTAAAGCCGGGGAGTTTTTACCGGCCTGAACACCGGGTTTTATGGGCCACCCTCTTAGGTTTGCTCGATGCTGAGCAGACCATTAATCCTATGGCCATTCAAAGCGCCCTGGAAGCACAAGGCAAAGACAGCCCCCGGCAATATATGGTTTTGGCCCTGGAGCTGATACCCGCCGCTTGCAGCCTTGCCGGCATCTCTTCCCATGCCGAAATTATCCAAAGGGACGCACTTAGGCGGGATGTGCTATCGCTTAGCCAAAGCCTTCACCAGCAAGCCCAAGACCTGGGACAACCTGCCCAGCAACTGGCCAACCAAGCCGCTGAGCAGCTTCTAGCCATGACCCCGACCGCTGACAATAGCCTGAAGTCAGCCCACGACCTGGCCAACGACTTCACCCGCCTGCTACTGGATCGCCAAGAGGGCAAGACCAGCCCAATGGGATTAAGCACCAGCCTGAAAGACTTGGATCAGAAAACCCTGGGGCTTCACCCTGGCCAGCTGGTGATTGTTGCCGGACGCCCTGGCATGGGTAAAACCACCCTGGCCATGAATTGGATGCTGGACACCATGACAACCCGGCCCGTTTTGTTCGCCAGCCTGGAAATGTCTGCCCAACAACTGACTGAACGACTGGTGTCGATGCTGGCGCAAGTGGATGGACGCAAGCTTAAAGACCCGGAAGGACTCTTTTCACCCAATGCCCGGCCCCTGGAAGAAAACGAATTTGACCGGGTAACTCTGGCTATGGGGCAACTGAAGACCAGCCAGCTGGAGTTGCTCGACAAACCGGGCTTAACTGTGAACCAGCTCAGAGCCAGAGCCAAGAAGCTAAACCAAAAACACCAGGATCAGGGAGGGCTGGCGCTTATCGTGCTGGACTACCTTCAGTTGATGGGATCGGACAGCACCCGCAAGGAAAACCGCACCCTGGAAGTATCCGAGCAAACCCGCGCCCTCAAGAACCTGGCCAGAGAGTTGGGCTGTCCTGTTGTCTGCCTGAGTCAGCTTTCAAGGGATGTGGAAAAGCGCACCAACAAGCGACCAATACCGGCGGATTTAAGGGACTCGGGGAGCATTGAACAAGATGCGGATATGATCTTATTCATTTACCGGGAAGAGATTTACCAGCCTGAGACCCCATTCAAGGGAGTGGCTGAATTGATCCTGGCCAAAAACCGGGAAGGGGAACCGGGCACCGTTTACACCCGCGCCAGCCTTCACCAGTACCGATTCAGCGACCTGGACGCGGAAACCTTGGCCCGTATGTCACAGGATCAACAAGCCAGCCGGAATACAGGCTTTCAGCTGTAGAAATGAAAAAGCCCCAGCCGGTTAAGGACTGAGGCTTTCACATGACAACAACTAAGCCCCTTCACTATAGGCTAGAAAATAACCAGCCACAAGGGGCAGGAAAAGGACAAGGTGAACACCATGAAGAACACCCTTATTCAAGACTTCGCCCGAGCCAAAGCAGAGTTGGCCAGCTGGATTAGTAGAGGGCATAGCCCCCTTCACTGTGTCGAATTATTCCCAGTGGCCACCGGCTATGAACTGGCTGTTATTGATTGCGCCCTGAATGGCCAGCACTGGTTAATAGGTGACCAGACCCCAGCCACACAAGCCGAAGCCCTGTATCAACTGGGAGCCGTTTTGGATGAACTCAAGGCCAGCCAGCAAAGCAGCAACCACCAAGCAAACCAATAAAGGAACGCCACCACCACCCCGGCCTTCTGGCTGGTACTGGATGGATAACCAGAACTTAGGCACCTTCTGTCCCTGCCTCCCCCTGCGTACCCAAGCTGAGTACGCAGCCACCCCACCGGGGGGAGGGGGGAATCTCTGGGGCCTATGGTCAACTAGACCGACGATATAGAACTATTTTTACACCCGCGAAATTAAAAGTTTGGGCAGTTGCTTTTTTGCGGGTAGCTGTGGTCAACCTGACCACACCTGAATCATCAAATTGATGACGCAGCCCTGAAGCACCTGGAGAAACAAAGGAGGCCCCTGGCACTTTGAAAAACGCCGGGGGTCGGAGCAACCACGCGGTTAAAGGCAAATTTTCGGGTTTCTATGGCCACCACCACCACCTAAGCCAATGCCCCATGAACTCTAGGTTTTGAGGTGGTCAAGGTGGCGAAAAGGTTCGCAGGTTCGCAGGGAATGAGAAATCAGAACACCGGCCCCGCCCCGGACTTCCTAACTGCCACGGGGACGCAGAACCCTCGGATAAATAGAAGTTTTTGGCTTTCTAAGATGCTCCACCACTGGTGACCTCTATCCCGCTTCAGTCTTGGCTTTTTGACCTGTACGACCTGTGCATAATGCGGGGCTTTTTTGCCTGCCTGATGCTGGTGCCAGAATTGAACAGCCCAGCTCCAGAGCCTTATACTGGATGGATAACCAGTTTTCAAAGGCCCCGCCCTATGACCACCACCGCCAAAGCTTTGCGCCACTGGGTAGAGAGCGCCAGCCTAAACTACCTTTTTACCATGCTGAAGGATCACAGCCACCCCGCCCGGTATGCTGCCCTGGATGAGCTGGGGGAGCGGCTAACCCATATCGCCCTTGATGCTTTGCTGACTTACCACGAAGCCGGATACCAACCAGCCAGCCCCCTGGCCAACATTGGCACCGGGCTAAGAGGGAGTGGGGGTAGTCTGCTTAATCAAATGGAACTAGCAGCAATCCACACACAAAACCAAGACAAGGCCACCCGGCTGGCGCTCGACTTGCTGACCTGGCTAAGACCTAAGCAAACCCTGCATGTATTGTTTGCTGCCTGGGTTACCCGTAGAAACCTGCATGTTCCCGTTGGCCTGAGCAATCACTGGGAAAAAGCAATTGCAGAGCTTCAGCTGACAAGATGGTTCACACCTGAGCAACTCAAAAAGCCCACCCTGGCAGCACTGAACAGCAGCCTCAGCAGGGGCCGCAAAAGCTACACCCTTGCCCTTCTCTATATTGCTGACCCCAGCCACAACCCAGCCCCACCTAAAGCAGCCGGAAGGATCGCCAGAGGATAGCCCGAGCGGGTGCGACCGCTTCCGCTTGTGGTTTTGGTGATTCCTTCCTGAAAGCCAGACTATAAAGGCTTCTGACTGGGAACTAGGCCAAAGTGGAACCGGAACCGGAACCCGTTTACCTGGCCATGAATAGCGAAAAATTGCGGTTCTACGCCCCCGTACCAGGCTGGTGACCAGCAGAAGAACCTAGGTTTTTTGTAGACAGCTCCACCCCCAAACTGGGGGCGCAGGTAGGTGCCGTTACCCTACACCCGCGCCAGCATATCGAAGCATTTAAAAATGGAGAGGCCACCCCAAACCGGGGACACTCCAGCCGGGGGTACTTTGAGAAATTGGTATACGTTTAGGCATACGTTTTTTGTGATTAATTGGTATACGCCCTACAACAAAGGGATACAGGCTAAAGTTCGACTCCTGGTGTCGCACCATTAAAGCCCTGTCTAATCAGGGTTTTTTTGTGCCTGAAATTCCACCTCCCCTGCCGCACCTTCCTCCTTCGCGAATATAAACCCGGCATTTTTTTGTCCTGGCTCTATACTGTTTTCATGAATTCCAAAAGGAGAAAGCATGTCTTACACCATCAACACCCTCATTACCGACAGCAGCTTTGAAGATGTCGATGCCCGAACCCGCGCAGCCCTTGCCGAGAAAGGGTTTGGCATCCTGACTGAAATTGACGTCCAGGCCACCATGAAGAAGAAATTGGACAAAGAAATGCCTGGCTACCGTATTCTGGGGGCCTGCAACCCATCCATGGCCTGGGAAGCTATAGGCCTGGAACCCAAGGTAGGTGCCATGCTGCCCTGCAACGTCATCCTTCAGGAAAGCCCCCAGGGCATCGAAGTCAGCGCCATTGACCCCGTAGCCTCCATGCAGGCCATCGATAATGCCCAGCTCAAGGAAGTAGCCGCACAGGTGCGCGAGCAGCTCAGAGAGGCCATAGGGAGCATTTAAAGGCTAAGGTTTTGTGGCCAGAGAATATAGGGGCCATAGCGCCCCTTGCAGTTTTTTGCGCCCAACTGTTCACCATCCAATGAAGCAAAGAAACTTCCATCTATTTCGTAAGCCAGACCTGTCTTAGCAGCTTGCAATAAAAAATCCTGAGTTTTTAATCCCAGCTTATTGGCCAGTCGAGATGATGTCAGCATTGGGACTTCGGCTAGCGATGAAACTTCAGGCTGGGACAATCCAAACCGACCCCATAAATCCGGCTGAAGCGGCTGATGCAAAGCGGCCAGCTGCTCACCAACTTTACACAATTCACTTTTATCTAACCGCTTACCTACTGCCCAACGACCCAACGCTCGAAAAGCTGAACCCGTTCCCAAAGAAACCTGCTCGCTTGCTTCATCAAAGCGATCCGGGCGGCAAAAATTTTCAAAGCCTTTTTTAGGCTTGGTAAGACGAGCCTTGTAGTCCACCAGAACAAAATGCCGAAACTCAATAACATCATAGCCACAGACAGCCAATGCTTTACGCAGTGTGCCTTCGTGACGCTGTGATTGGCGTAATGGTGAAGGAATCTCTTTACGTTGGCGACCCCACCAAGTCCAGCAAGTACCATCCTTATCCACTTGCAACCCTGAGGAAAAACTCTTGGTTTCAAAGAGATTAACCATGCCAAAATCATTCAATACCACATGATCAATCTGGGCGACATCGCCCTCCATATCCAACCGTAAATCGTTCAGCAAAACCCCACGAGAACTATCACGGAAGATTTTATCCAGCATGAAAGCAGCATTAACTTCAGCTGAATGGCCTGCTTTGCGCTTCTTTATTTCGGCAACCACCTGTTTATGTACTGCCGGTTCACTTGTTCGCACATGTTCTGCAATCTGCTCAAGAGTTAAAAGTTGTTGCTGAATGCTGTCAATTTCCTTAATGATGGGCACAAATATCCTCCTTGAAATAGAGTGAGTTATAGTAAGAAATGACGAATCCTTCTTCTCGAGGGTGCTGTTAGCAAACATCTTCTACCATATCTCGCTTTCAATGTTTAGCAACGTGACCAAAGATGAGCTCACTCTACTAAAAGCTCAGATAAAACTATCTTTCAATCTAAAGAAGATCCCTCAGAATACAGCTCATATCAAACAGGACGTTGACTAAAGTCAAAATCAAAGCATTTAAAACTTTGGTCGCATTTTATTTTTTGAACCAAATACTCAGAATACAGATAAAAACTGGAGGAAACCATGACCAAAACCAAACTTCCACTTCTGCTTCTCTTTACATCTTACTTTCTAATAGCATCTGGCTGCACAACTACAGTTTATTCTGAGCTGCCCGGCTCCGATAACTACGTTGAAGCCATAGAATTTGAACCTAACCCTGAAGCTGCAACGGTTTATGTATATCGACTAGGCGGTGATTATTCTTATGTGGCCCATGAATTAAGTATCAATGACCAGCCCATACCAACACTAGCTTTTAGCTTTGTTTGGTTAGAGCTACCACCAGGCGAACATCATCTTGAAGCACCTTCAACCAGTACTTTTGGTTCAACTGGCGAAGTCACTGAAAATTTTGAAGCTGGTAAAGTTTATTACTATGAGATGGCGTTTAATAATAGGATCCTTATCCCTGACAAAACCGAGCTCATTCAAAGAGACCCCAAAAAAGCAAAGAAAATTATTAAAAATGAACTTAGTCTCATCTCCATGGATAATCACAACTTAAATCGTGACGGAACACTCAAGACACCCTAGCCAGAAGCCTCTGGGTACTAGTAATTAAAACAGTATCCAGAGGCCACTCAAGCATAAGACAGCTTCAAGTTATTTCAGTAGTGATTTTTGGGTGCCCACTAAAGCAATGGTAAGTACACTACCCCCTAACAACTACAAATTTTTAAATTGGTATGAATGAGGGAATTACCCTGCGAGCCGATTTAGCATCTGACTCTCAGCTCATTTCCGTGCGATTGCGCCCCAGCGTCTTGGCTTGATAGAGCAGTTTGTCGGTGTGGGAGAAGAGCTGTTCGAAGGTATCGGTAGGCTTTTGGGTTACGCTGGCACCGAAGCTGGCGGTAAGTTTCAGGTTGTTCGGCAGCTTGAGCGCCATGGTGGCCTTACGGATACGTTCAGCCAGAGCATAAGTCGATGAACTATCGCTATTCGGCATGATAATGGCAAACTCCTCACCACCCATACGCACAGCAAGATCTATCCCCCGGCTCTCTTTAACGAGCATAGCGGCGAAGGCCTTGAGCACGGCATCACCAATGGGGTGACCGTGCGTATCATTGATGCGCTTGAAATGATCCAGGTCGATGAGCACCAGCCCCAGTGAACCACCGTTACGGCGGATTCGGGCCAGCTCCTGCTCAGCGACCTCATACATCCGGCGGCGATTATAGAGCCCGGTAAGCGTATCGGTCTGGCTCTGATGAAGCAGAGCCTCGTTCTGCTGGTGGATTCGCCTCAGTGCCATCATCAAACCACCCACCACCAGTGTCACCAGCAACAGCAAGCCAATGACCGCTGCTGAGAGCCACTGCATCAGCTGACGCTGGGCTGCCGAAGCCAAATGCAGCTTCTCGTTGAGTTCGCTGTAGGCCCAGGCAAGATTCTGCTCAAGCGCCATTCCAAGACGAGAGAGACGCGTCATATCCAACACCTCCGGCTCGTGGCTTTCGGCCCTCTTCAGCAACTGAAGCATCTCCGACAACAAATCCTCAGCCTGTATAATCTCTTCAAACTGGTCGGTGTAGTCAGCACCCTGCAAGTCGCTTTGACTCAACGAATGACGAACTGTTCTGGCCCGTCGGTCAATGCGCTTCAGTAGGGCTTGAAGCTGTTGGAAGTGATGCACTTCCTGTTCTTCGCGGAGGGTATCCAGGGTCAGGCGCAGATCCAACACACTGGCCTGAGCCCGAACCACGTCGGTCACCATAGAGGTGTAATCAGCGCCAACGTGACGCTGGGCCTCTTTCAGGTAGTAGGCAGTCGCCAGCCCTGAGACCAGTAACAACAACACAAAGATGGCAGCCAGCCACTTTCGAAGCTGTTTACCCAGCGTCAGCATCATTTCATCTGGATCTCACGCACCGCCCAGATCCAACGGGTTATGGAAGCAGTACCTTCAAGAGCCGCCTCAGCATCCTCCGGCACAATTAGCATAAAAGGCCCAAGATCCGCCTGCTGCACAGGCTCGCCATCCAGGCGAGTGACCAGAAGATAAGCCTTTTCACGGCGGTCTTCCGGGGAGAGGAAGGTGGTGTACCCATCCTCGGCGATAAAGCGCACACGGCGCGCCTCATCAAGCCCCTGACTATTCAATAAGGCATCGAGCCAGACCCCGGCGAAGGTGCCCTCTGGACCTTCAGGATGCTGCATCGTCACTTCGTGCAGACCGAGGGATTCAATTTCACCCAAGCCGAGGGTGTAGCGATCTTCCCCCTTGACGACTGTCAGCGCCTGCGGTGCATCAGCCAGGGCACTGGACATCTGCCCCAGCAACATCAAGCTAATCAGCAGTAAAGTACCCAGTCGCCATCGCGACCCATCAAGTTGATGCATTGCGAATCTCCTTATTATAAGTTTCAAGTTGCGGAGGTTATTACGATGAATGTGAAGCATCGCGATCCTGAAAATCGGTCTCTTCACTAACTGCCATGCGCTAAAAATGTATACAAAATGAAGGAAGAATAAACACACGGTTAATTCAAGTCTACCAGTGGTGACTCACTAATACCCCGACTTCGATACCTTTGGATCAAAAACTTGGCTGTTTCACGGTTGGAATTTATAGCCGCTCGGAAATATCACGACTTCATCGCCTTCCTGCCAGGGTTGAAACTTGATCATGACCTGCTGGAATACTGGGTGCTCCAGCCAATCCCGCAGCCATTGCTGTAGATTCGGATAGGGCAGGCTGTAAAACATTTCCCGATCTACGTGGGCGAACTGACGCACGAAAGGCATGATGCCGATATCCGCGATACTGATGTTGTCCCCCAGCAGATACCGATTTTTGCCTAGTAAATTATCTAACTCCTGCAAAAACACCTCGCCCTGTTGCCGGTACTCCAGCTGGCTTAGTTCAGGGTGGCGATCAGCGTATTTATAGCGATCCAGCCAGTGTTTAAATTCGTTATCATTTTGGTCGAGCAGGGTCTGAGCGTTTGCCAAATCGACCTTGAGCAAACCCTGCGGATCCTTCTGTTGCAGAGCCCATTCCAATATTTCCCTGCTTTCCTCGATAACAAGTCTCTTTGAGCTATCACCCTCGGCCAGCTCCAGAACGGGAACCGTGCCTTTCGGACTGATAGCCAACATCTGCGCTGGCTTGTTTTTCAGCACTACCTCCCGCAGCTGCACTTTCTGGTCGGCAAACAAAATACCGAGCCGAGCGCGCATAGCGTATGGACAACGACGGAAGGAGTACAAACGAGGTAGATGCATTGTTTTTCCTACTGGTGCGTCAGCGCCTAAAGCCGCAATGGAGAAACCTTAGCCGATCCTGGGATTGCCTTGAAGAACTCACTTTATGGCCTTATCAGGTATTGGCCTCTATAAGCCAAGCGTCATGCTGCTTTTTTGAACCAGCTAGCCATAGTGGGCCAGCTTTTCAATGTTGTAGATCAGGCAGTAGAGTTGCCATTGGACCTGAACTGGGTTTCGCAGCACCACTGAGTCTCACGGCTGGACGTGATGCCTTTGGAATAGGCAAACAGGATGATCTTGAGAAGAATGGCCGGATCGTAAGCCGGGGCCTTCTGAGTCGTTTTTGTAAGGCTGGTGGAAAGCAGAGATATCTAATTTTTCTGAGATCAGGTAGTGCAAGGCGTGCTCAAAAGTGCCTGGCTGCAGCTGATCCTGATAATTGATCACCACCATGGCGGTCTGGTTGTAATCGTAGTGTTTGAACTTGGGCATGGGAAAAGGGCCGGTTGCTCAGGGATTACTCATTTCAACATAGCCGGGGAGGTTTTTCTACAGCCAGAACGCCGCACTAATGTGCGCCGCCTGCGGCATCACCATTGAGCGGCTTGTTAGCAGACTCCACCTGAAGGCGCTCCACTAACCACACCTTGATAATCGATTGTCGGGTAACACCAATGCGCGCCGCCTCGCGATCTAACGATTCAACCACCCAAGCAGGGAAATCAACGTTGATTCGCTTTTGCTCCTGATTAACGCGACGAGCAGAAGACAGGTCCAGATCATCAACAATGTCTTCCTGACCTTCCTCAAATTTTTTCTCGAAGTCTTTAGCTTTCATAGAGCTCAACCTCCTTCTTACGGGAACGCCTGACTGAAATCAGACGAATACGAGCTTCCCTGTAGGTAACGACAGCCGACCAGTGCTTTTCACCAATTTTGCCTATCAGTAAAAACCTCTGCTCATCCTCTGATTTTGCTTGGATTTCCAGCAGATAAGGATCGTTCCACAGCCCTTGAGCAGCAACGAAATCAATACCGTGCTTATCCAGATTGGCTTGGCTTTTGGCTTTGTCGAATTCAAATTCATCCATGAGTATAAATTATTCCCTTTCTACTCAAAATGCAACATCTCAGGAAGGCATCACCCATGCTCAATGCTGGGTGCACGGTCGCCGATACTTTATCGAGGCGCAGAAGGATCATCCGGAACAGGCCACCGAAGCCCTGCAACAGATCGCCAAGCTGTACCAGAATGAAACGGCCATCAAAAATCAGGGGCTGATTGGTGAGAAAAAACGCCAGTACCGGCTGGAGCAGCAAGGAAGCCGTTCTTCAAAAGATGGCACCATGAGCTTGTTTTGATACTACATAATAGCAACTATCATAGCCCAAACTATACAGGTGAAGTGAGGTTAACGGATGGATAAAGCCCCTGTATTTTCGAAAAATTCCCAACTCTGTCAGCCAACTCCAATGGACAAAGTTTCAAGTGATGACCCCGTGCCGAAAAGCCCTTGATTGGAACTGACAAGCGTTTCGGGGAAGAAAGTTTGAACAACCAGTAAAGGTCGTTCCCCACTCCTACTTTGCCAGCTTGCTCAACAGTCAAGTCGGAGCGGCGTACTAGCGACACCACATCAACATGCCATAACCAATCGGCTCTCCTCATTCCAACTGCAGCATCGTAAGTTGCAATTGCGCAAAAACGGATTTCACGCATCAAATTCTGCGAAATGCTGTCTCTTTCAGAAGCATGCAAACGCATGTGATACCAGCGTGCACTTCCGTCACGGAATCGTTGTATATAGTCTTGTGAACGGCCGTTTTTTGGTGCCCCAGTAACAACCATTGTGAGATCCGAGTATCGGGTCTGAACATCCCGGTAGCCGGAATGCGAGCAGACTCCTGAATATAGAGATGATCGGCGTTTGCCTTGCCGCTATATAGATGAGCGCCGAGCTTCTCTCCCAAAAATGTCCTTAACCATGCGTTGCCGGCCCCACCAATATCAGCAACCTGCCCAGGAACCAGGGGAAACGCCCCGATACCAATTTCCTCAATTGCACGCTGATACGGATTACGATCCATGTTAAACGCACTCTGGGGGTAATAGCCGGTATATAAGGCAAACGCTCCATAAACAGGACGTGAGTGACCGCTTATCCCATTCAGTTTATCGTTGTAGACCAGAGCATCGCGATACCGGTGCATTGTCAATGGCCATTTATTTTGACCCACCTCCAAGGGGGTCAGTTTAGTTGGCCATTAACACCAGTATTTCCCTGCTTTCCTCGATAACGAGTCTCCTGGAGCTATCACCTTCGGCCAACTCCAGAACGGGAACCGTACCTTTAGGACTGATAGCCAGCATCTGCGCTGGCTTGTTTTTCAGCACGACCTCCCGCAGCTGCACTTTCTGGTCGGCAAACAAAATACCGAGCCGAGCGCGCATAGCGTATGGACAACGACGGAAGGAGTACAAACGAGGTAGATGCATGGTTATTCCCTACTGGTGCTCAGCGCCTAAAGCCGCAATGGAGAAACCTTAGCTGTTACTGCGATTGCTATGCATTGGGTTCCGACCAGACGGCAAATTCATTGCCATTTGGATCACTGAAATGAAAACGGCGACCAATACACTTCCAATGTCAGCCGTGACCGCATTGTATGACCTGAAGAACTCACTTTATGTCCTTATTAGGTATTAGTCTATATAAGCCAAGTGTCATGCTACTTTATTAATCCAGCTTGCCATAGTGGTCAGCTTTTAATGTTGTAAATTAGGCAGTAGATGTTAACTAGGTATCGCAGCACCACTAGATCTCACGGCTGGACATGATGCCTTTGGAGTAGGCAAGCAGGATGATCTTCAAAAGAATGGCCGGATCGTAAGTAGGACGACCTTTTTTATCGTTCCTGTAGGGCTGGTGGAAAGCCGAGAGGTCCAGCTTTTCAGAGACATGGTGGTGCAGGGCGGATTCAAAAATACCCGGCTGCAGCTGATACTGATAATTGATCACCACTATGCTGGCCTTGAGTGTAGTCGTAACACTTGAACTTGAGCATAAGATAAAGCACTGGTTGCTTTGTGGTTACTCATTTCAGCATAGCGGGGGAAGTTTTTTTCTACAGCCAGAACGCACAGCTTTTGCAGTGAATGCAAGGCCGCAACAAAGAGCCGTCGCAACACCTGGAAACATTATATTTTAGAAGCCTCTCAAGTGTATGCATGGCAATCTCAAAAATCCCAACCCTGGTCCTATTATCGAAAAATGCACACTTTAATCCATTGAAAGACAATATTTTCCTCAAGTTAAAACACTGAAACTTTTCATTGATATATAACAGAAAATGGCAACAATCACCTCATTATTTTTCAAGTAGTCGTAAAGTTTATTGATTAGATTCGCCACTGACTTCTTGTGTCCATTTAAT
>Ga0136591_1000571_pt1 | contig 14486 bp, 11 predicted proteins | sample AntRauMFilla3767_FD_104929 | JGI IMG/M metagenome (GOLD analysis project Ga0136591, IMG submission 104929) | Saline lake microbial communities from Rauer Islands, Antarctica - Metagenome Filla 3 #767 | ecosystem: Environmental > Aquatic > Non-marine Saline and Alkaline > Saline | place...
ACGGCAATAACTCCAAAGCCTCATTATTTTATTGATGATATATTTAATCCGCTTGACTTCATGGGAAAACATATTTATATTGATATTAATGGCAAAATGTATGAAAGAGGTAAGCCAAAATGAATGTAGTAGATTATAAAAAACTTTGTAATAAGTTTGCAGTAGAAAATAAACTAGATATTGAGTTTGAGCATAAATTTATTATCTCTTTTTTAAAGGATAAGAAAAAGCTATTTAAAATTATATTCTCGGAAGAGGATAAAAAGGGTTTTATTTCTTTTCATATTGATCTATATATTATTAAAGCTATTCACTGGTATTCAAGATTGTTGCATTTTAACGAAACATTAGCTGCTACAGATTGTTTTATTGAAGAAAACGAGATAACTTACCTTGGCGAAGAAGCAGAAAAAGTTAGAGAAACTCAAAGATTAATTTTTTATAAAAAAATATTAGAAGAAAATAAACAACCTAGTTCTGATTTCAAAGGGAGCCTTCATTGAGTAAGTTTAAAGTAGGAGTAGACGAAGCATTTAAAGTAGGAGTATCTGAAGGTAAAAAAGAAGCTTACAGGTATGTTTTACAAGTGATTAAAGAAATGGAAGGCACTTCTAAGCTTGTAAAAAAAATTATAGAAACAGAGTTAAATATTAAATCAAAAATAACTAAGGAGTAACTACCATGGAAATTATGATAGACTTAGAAACTCTAGCCACTAGCTCTAACGCAGTAGTTTTAAGCATTGGAGCCGTAGCTTTTGATATTCCCAAAAATAAGATAGTAGACCAATTTTATTGTAGGATTTCGGTAGAGATGCAAGTTAAGCTAGGTAGAGATAAAGACGTTAATACTATAAATTGGTGGACAAAACAAAGTACCGAAGCTAGAAATGTTTTTAAAGAAGAGGAAGAACATCCTTTATTAGGCTTAAAAAGGTTCAGTGCTTTTTGTAAAAAACATACACCTATATATGTTTGGGGTAATGGAAGCTCTTTTGATATTTCTATTATGGAAACCATATTTAAAGATTTCGGCTTAAGAGAACCTTGGGCATATAACCGAGTAATGGATTTAAGGACGTTTAAGCGGTTTGTTTCAAAGGACCTAGAGGTTTTAAAGAAAGGAACTTATCATAACGCTCTAGACGATGCCATTAATCAAGCTGAGTTAGTTTTAAAGGCTTTTAATCAAACTTAGAGTCATATTTACCGTCCCAAGACTTAGGTGCAGTCATTGGTACTTTAGCTGGGTCGAAAGGTAAAAATACTCTTTTACTAGCTTTTCTAGATTGAAGATGAACCCAAGTAGGAGTCCATCTAGGGTCTTCCATCCATAGGCCATTAGCTTTTAGTAGTTCTAAATTATCTAAGCACCACTTTTTAAAAGGTCCATTATCTTTAAAATCAACTGCTTGGCAGCTCATATGGGAAGACTTTTTACTAGCACCTTTAACGTTAGAGTTTATAGCAGAAGGACGATAACCACTTGAAACTATTAAAGGTTTGCCGTAAGCTTTCCTAATTTGATTGACTTTTGTGAGCAAATCATTAAGGTTAAGCTCTTGTTCTTTGCTTAAAGGGTATTGTTTATCTCTATCCATTAGAACTTCTTTGCGGCTAATCATATTAGCTTAACCAGACTTCTACTTCGCCAGACCCAGTTACAGCGGTAAACGCTATTCTATAAAAACGAGGACTGTTTCCAGCTACGTTAAAAATAGTTGGAGTGTTGGTTACGTCTCTAGCAGTTTGTTCCGAAAGAGTAGCAAAATTAACTCCATCAACGGATTGTTGTAGACTTATCGTAGCTGATAAAGTGCTAGAAACATTTACTTGAATTGAGGTAGCGTTTCTGTCTCTAAGAGCTGGAATGTTAACAGTATTTCTATCGCTAGCCACTGTTTCTTTAAATTTTAAAAAATAATCGTTCATCTTTTTTCCTTTTTAAAAATATTTATTCTAAAGTTCCAAAACCTATATAATCAACTGTCATTAAGTTTGTTACGGCCCATGGAAGTGTTGTATTGTTGTTTGCACTGTTTGATATAAAATCATTAAAGATCATTCTAGATGCCGTAGCTAGTTGACTTCCAGTAGAGGGAGCGCCTCCTCCAGAAGAGCTTCCTGACCCATTACCGCCTATATTTACGTTTGTTCCTGCCATATTATTCTCCTTGTCTATTAATTGAAATAGGGTTTTTTTCTATAGTTTGTACAACACCGCACACTAATATCTTATTTCCGAAACCAGAAACTATTCTACCATTATTATTGTAAGCTACGCCTTTTTTGTCAGTGTTGGTAAAAAAGAGTCCAGCAAACTCGTTCCAAGTTACGCCTAAATTATCTGAAACAAAAGTAGCATTAGCAAAAGCTACGCTAGATCCGCAAGCTATTATTAAATCATCAAAAAACATTACCGATATAAGAGAGTTCATACTACCGGGAAGAGGGACTACCGCCCAAGCCCCATTTTCAAAAATTTGTATAGATTCTCCTCCAGAAATAGTATAAGCCAATATTAATTTACCTCTATAAAGACCTACTCCCCTAGCAATATTAGAGGTAGCTGAAATGTCAGAAGTAATTATATCTTTTGAAGTACCGTTTTGAGAAGTTATTAGTCTAACAAAATTTACTCCAGACTTTTCTGGCAAAATAACCCTTCCATTTATTACCGCAGTTGATATTTGCAAATTAGAGGAAGCAGCTAGGGTAACCGTGGTCCAAGCTATAAAATTAGTTGAAGTTCTAAAAGTTGTATTACTCCCTACACCATCTATAGCATAAGCTACTTTAGTTATAGTATCATAAAAAATTTGAGTATTAGATAAAGTAGTACCTGTCATAGCGGTAGTTGCAAAAACATTAAAATTATTTGAAATAGCAACTGTGTTTGTAGCCCCAACTCCACTTGGCAGCGCTACTATTTGATCTTCAAAATCTTGTATAAAATTAACATAATTTATGGCACCAGTTCCACTAGCCGCTGTCCATGTACTTAAATCATTACTATACCTTATAACTCCACTTGCGCCACATATATAATAACTAAAGTATTTTTTGCTATAAGTAACATCTTGTAAACTTACCGCAGTTCCAGTAGTTATTGCAGTCCAAGTAACTCCGTCAATACTGTGAGCGGCATTTCCTGAATTACCTACCGCTATAAAACGGTCATTTATAAATCTAATTCTGTTTGGAGCAAAACCTATAGTTACAGTCGTGGCTGGAGAAATATACGTTATATTTTGTCGTAAAGATAAAGAGTATTGACTTGAAGGAAAGTTAGCATCTACGGCTAAAGTTCTTGCAGAAACGGCTCTATCCGCAAGCTTTGGTTCGGTAATTGAGCCGTCTGCAACGGCAGCTGACTCTCGTTTAATAGGTTGTTGTATTAAATTAGAAGCGCTTACGTCTTCAAAAGCTGTATTTGCGGCATTTCTTTGAAAAAGAAAATAACCAATATGTATTCCTTCTGGAAATATTGTTGGCTTTTCAGCTGAAGCAGCACTAGCAGCGTCTGAAGAACTAAAACTTATATTAAGAGTAGCGTCTATGGTATTATCTGCCGCTGGAGTATCTGCTACTATACTTACAGAAGCCCATCTAAATTGAGAAGCAGCTACAGTAGGCATAGTAAAAGTTTGAACTACAGTAACTCCGTCAGCTGCATATATATTGCCATTATTAATATCAATTTGTCTTCCGTTAAATAATAAAACTCTACCGCCTAAAGTAGGTCTTAAAACAGACCCATCACTTGCAGGAAAGCTAGAAGATAAAATTTCATATCTATTAGTATTACTTTCTGTAGTTTTAAGCCTTAATGACTGAGTAACTTTATTAAGTTCTACATTTATACTAGCTGGAGAAATAGATTTACCGTTTTCAAGTAATATTACAGACTTAATTCCTATATAAAGTCCGCTAGCGGTTCTTCTTGCAATTACTACTCTATTATTAGTTTCAACTACTGAGTTTATATTTGCTACTGAAACCGCAATAGTATTATCTGCTCCAACATCTCTATTTAAATCAACATAGGCTACGGACGTTACGTTAGGTAAACTTATAGTTTGAGCTACAATTCTATTTCTTAAATCTTGAAGTCCAGGAATTTGAATATATGTTTCTCCTATAACTAACGAGTCACCAGCTTCATTTAAAGACCAGTTTCCTCCAGCTATAATAGTTAAATTTCTATCTTGATTATTTCTGTTAGTGGACTCTGCTATTAATCTTAATATTGTCTCTTTGTCTGGATCTGAGATAGGAGTACTTTCTCCAGTTTCTAATTCTCCATAACCTCTAATATAAAGCTTAGTGCCTTCTCGGTAAGCAAGCCAATAAGACTCAGAAGTAGACTCAAAGTCTGCTAAATTTACTACTTGATAGTTAGTATCAGCGCTACCTACTCCACTAAAAGACCTACTTCCAGATAAAGGTATTTTTGTAAAAAGAACTTGTTGGTTTGCCATAGCTATAACAGTAGAGCCGCCAGTTCCGTCTTGTCTCGTAAAGTCTAGATCAACAAGAGAACCAAAACGTCTAAGTTTAGCTAAAATGTCTGTATTATTTGGAGTAACATTATTATCTGTAATAGATAAGTTACTTCCATCCCATGAGTAAGTTCCAGAGTCTGTATTTTGAACAATAACAGCGTCTGAAAAAGATATCAAGGATTGTAAACTATAAGCTGTATTTTCATACCAAAATCTAGTACCCTTGATGGCCTTAATTTCAGTCATGATAGCTTTTAAAAGAGACTCAGTATCAGTAATGTTTTTGTCAACTCCAGTAAAGCTTTCTATAGCCGTATCCAAAGTAGCCGTAGCACCAGAGACTACCCCTTCTACAGCGCTTCCTATTCCAAAGGTAGTTCCAGTAGGAGCAATAAAAGTAATAGTTCCAGATCCTACAGTTTGTACCGTAGCTTGTTCCGACCCAATATCAATTAATTCTCCAACTTCAAAAGTACCTGTTACAGAACTTAAAGTAGCCGAAAAAGCTGGTTCGTCTTTACTTCCCCAGTTAAAGTTATTTTCGTAGTTTAAAGGAGTAGAAAGCCGACCAAAAAGTTCTCTTCTATCAAAAATTACTCTAATATCGCCATTGATGTCAGTGTCAACAATAGCTAAAGGTATTTTATTATCGTTTCCAGAAAAACCTACAGTAGTAGCTTCAACTGATATTTCTACCTCAGTCATAGTATTAACTATTTGATTAAACTCTTGCTTTACATTAGTATCTAAAAAAGCTTTTGAGGCTGGAGTAGAGTCTACATAAGCTATTGATATTTCAAGGTAATTTCTAGCGTTATCTTGTAAAAGAGTATCGCCTAAGACTATAGTTGTTGCCCCATTAGGAGACACATAATAAGAAAAGTCGGTAGTATTTTTAGAAATAACTAAAGCTGCGTCAGATATATCTATTGTAGCTTGTTTAGTAGCTGAACCAGTAACTGCAAAACCCTTAAAAATTAAGTTTTTGTTAGTTAAAAAGTTTTTATTCCAAGCTTTAGAGTCAGACCGTAAAGCACTTAAAAGAGAGTTTAAGTCTTCTATGTCCAATCTTTGTTGAGCATAAAATCTAGGTCTTGAAAGTACTGACATTAAAAATCTCCTATTTTAAATCTATCCAAATTATATCAACCTAAGTAAGGGTTATCAATTAAATAAGAGTATTCTGGAGCTAAAATTTTAAATTTTATTCTTATTCCAGCGGCAGCTAATCTAGTTAAAAGTGTTTGAGCTGCCTTTCTAGACTCAGAAGGAGACAGTAAAAAAATAGCCAAATCGTCTAGGTTAGTTTTAGGGTTTACTGTACTTCTACTTGATATAAAGTTAATTTTATCGCCAGAGGCATGGTTTTTAGTAAATTTGTAGGAAGAATTTAAAAGCAAGTTATTGTTATTTATAATAGCAGAATAAGGAACAGGAACCTCTTCGTTTTCAAAACCGAAACTAAAAATTAAGAAACCAGAAGAGTTATCTAGGTTATTAGCTCCTATAACGTCTATATTTGAGTAAATCTCTCCAGCTACTATATCTTGATCTAATTCTAGGACTTGAGAAGTAATTGTGTAAGGAGGTGCGGTAGGTCCTTCTGAATAAAGAAATAAACCCCTCCAAATTTTTCCATTAGCGTCTACAGTTTCAATAGTCTCGTCTGGATGTAAATAATGACTAAAGTTTAAGTCTCCAGTTAAGTTAGTTAAAATAGCTGGAAGCTCTATAATAAGCTCTTTTGGGTTTATATTGTAAATAGCCACTCTTTGAGGCAAGTCTAATATACTAAGCTTTTTAGTTGGAAGGTTTATTTTAGAAGATCCAATACCGCTTGTAGCTAAAAATTCAATACTTCCAACTGTTCCAGGAGTGTCAGATATTATTACAACATAGTTCTCTTGGTCTATGGCGTCTGTTTCTACTTCGGCAGTTATGCCTTTAACTCTAGATAATATTTTAGCTATCTCCAACGCAGTAGCACTACCGCTAACTGCTACCTCAGAAGCACTAACTTTTATATTTTCTGTAGTTTTTCCATTTATTATTACCGAAAAAATATCTCCAGTACTTATATTAAAAGGAGCAAAATTGGTAGTACGTACGTTTGCTCTAGTAAACCTTTTGCCCCAAAACACTTCAGCTGTATCTAAAAAAGCCTTTTTTATCTGTTTTGGCTTTAAAGATAAGTTAGGTATTAACTCTTGAAATTTTTCATCTGATAAACCTAAATTAAAAGGCTTATCTACACCTACCGAAGAGCCTAGGTTAGTTAGGCTTTGTCCTGTAGCCGTTCTTACAAAAAGATTATCTTTAGCGTCTCCAATAGCATCCGAAACTTTATTATCAGATTCTGCTATAGCTATTATAAGAGCGTTTAAAACAGTTTTACCGTTTAAGTCAAAAACAGAGGGTAAGTTACCTTTAATTTTTTTTAAAGCATCACTCATTTTAACCTACCAAGATACTGTTTTGAGAAATTCTAGCTAACTCATTCTCAGCTATCGCTATGTTTGAGATAGGGTCTGATAATGATACATCTAAAATTCCAGGAATAATTATAACCGCAGCTCTAATTCTTTCTAAAATAACGTCCTCTCCAACTTTTAAGTTGTTAATATAACCAGTAATTCTAGATTTAATTTCATTCTCTAAAGAAGAAAGTACAAAGTTTTCTCTTAAAGTTACGTCTAATGAAACAAAAATCTCTTTAACAGTAGGAGCTAAAAACTCAAAGTTAATACCAGCTGCACCAACTCCTGGAAAAGAAACAAGGTCCTCGTCATCTCCATAAACTGTTTTATGAGCTAAAGCTAACAGTCCTGTGTAGAAGGAATAAGCCTCGTTTCCTACGGTTAAGTTTGTAGAAAAAATTAGTTTATTATTAGCTCGTCCTCCTGGAATAATTAACGCTCCGTCCGACCCACTGGCTTTAGTAGATATTTGAAGTTTAGTGTTATTATCTACTCCCTCGATATTTGCTCTAATGGAAAGGGGAGTTATTTTTTTATTGGTTAGGTAAGTAACTAAATTATTTATAGTTTTAGGAACAATTACAAAAGTATCGCCTATTCCTGGAGTATTAGAAAAAGGAGTTATAGAAGCCGTTAAATCTCCAGTTAAAGCAACATAATTTACTACGGCCCTTTTTTCTCCTAAAATTGCAGCTCCAGTTTGAACTAAATTTTGTATTCCCAAAGGATTTACAACGTCTACGCTTTTTACACCTTTTGCAGTAATTATAAAGTTACCGTTATTTTGAGAGTTAGTCAAAAGAGTAGCTTTTAGCTGATCTCCTACTGCTACGTTAGCAAATCCTGTAGGGACTACGGTAAACTCATATCTGTATGTATTTCCTGAAATTAAAGTAACTGACTCAATCACTCCTGTGTATGTATTTACTCCAGAGGTAAATATTAAGTCAAATCCGTTAAGTTTGTTGTCTTCTAAAAATCTATTTCCTAAAGTTATTGCGCTAAAATCCGTTGCGTCTACAGCTGATGATATTAATGAAGCAAAAGATAAGTTAATGTTGTAAGATGCGTTTACGCTATCTTGGTCTACAATAACTACTAAATTATCATTTTCTGCAAAAGAAAAAGGTCCAGAAGCTGAGGATATTTTAAAAGCAGTATTAGCTTGTATAGAAACAGACTCAGTTAAAGGAAATCCAAAGGAAGCTAGAGCGGTAGAAGACGGAAAATCGTTTATTTGTATACTTCCATTAGGACCAAAAGTATTAGTTCTAATTCTTATAAAATTTTGACCTTGTCGTTCAAAGACTTCAGCGGTAGCTCCAATTAATAGATTATTTAAAAAATTTACCATTTGTATAGCTGTTCTAGAAGCTCCATCAAAAGGTATATTATAAGTACCTCCGTCAACATCTAAAGATAAAACAGAAGCTGCTACTGGAGAGTAGTTTTGAGGAATAGTAGCTTCTACATAAGCTCTAGTTTGTCCAGTACCAGCACTTAAGCTATCACCAGAAACTAAAGGAGTCGTTAACTCGATTAAGCCTAGCTCCTTATTAAAAGCATAGTCTTTTGTTTTACCAGAAAATTGAGTAGTTACGAAGTTTAAACCGTTTACAGCACTATTAGCCGTTCCGCCCGAAACCTGTATTTTTGAAGCTTGAATTAATTTTAAATTTGACTCCACTCTAACTTTAGCACCATTGTTTATTACAGTAGCTATTAGTCCAGGAATTTCTCTGTTAATAACATTAACTATTTCTTGAGAAGTAACAGAAGCTGGGTCTAAAACATCTGCTAAAGTTATTGTAGCCGTTAACGTAACTGGCTTACCATCCACTACAAAAGTTAAAGTGTGTGGAAAGGCTGAAATAGCTGATAGGTTAAAAGGTCCTTCGTTTTGGCTATCTAAAAAAGCAGTAACTCCGTCTTTTTCTAGTAGCTGATTATTTTTATATAAACCTAAAGTTCTTTTTTTATCTAAAGGAAAGCCTAAAACTGAGTTAGCGCCTCCTCCCAAAACTTCTACTGTTTCGTTTATTTCTAACTTTGAATTTATAATTAGCTTTTTACCACTTTGAGAAGTTCTAGCTTCTACTAAAAAAGAAGTATCGTTAATTCTTTCAACAATTTCTTCTGCCGTAGCAGCCGAAGGAAATCTAAAGTTATTTAAGTTAAAGGTTAAAGTTTCTTGAACTCCGCCAATTTCAAGGTTTAAAGACAAAGGAGCGCCACTCATATTATAGGGCTCTTCGTTATTACTCTCTACAAAAGCTTTAGCTATAGGAAAGTTAACTAATTGAAACCTAGTTTCTCCTCCAGTAGAGTCTTCTCTCAAAGTTTCAAGACCTTGTTTAGTAAAGCTTGGCTCAAACCCTGTTCCGTCATCTAAATAGATTTTTACTGATTCTTCAGCAAGAGGCAAGATTACGTTGGCAGAAACAACTCGTTTTGCAGTATCTGGATCTACTAAACCTACGATAGCATTTAAAATAGCGTTTTTAACGCCCTTCGTTAAGGTATCTCCAGCTGTTTTAACTCTATCTCTTAAATCGTTATCCGACTCTCGGTTTCTTCCAGTAGTAAATTTAGCATTATTTTGAACTCTAGCTCCAGAAAAGGGAGGGTTAGAAAAGCTAGTGCTACCTTCGATAGATAGAATAGGAATATTCCCATTACTTCCAGCTAATAAAGCTCTAACTTCTACGTTAGCTACTTCTAATTCTCCAGCTAGTAAATTAGTGTCTTCTATGATTTCAAATAAAATTTCAGGTTGAGCGCCATTAGCTAAAACTCTAACAACGGTTCCACCTACGATAGTTTGTGTAACTCCTTGCTTTAAAATTACAGTTTCGTTAGTTCCATGATCGTTTGCTAAAGCAATATCTAAAGTAAAAGAAAAAAAGTTTGTGTTATTCGCTGGAGCTACTGAATAAGTAACTTCTTCTTCACTAGAAGTACCTCTACCTACTATTAAAGTTCCTGAAGTTCCAAATAAAGCATTTGAAGCATCGTTTACGTCTAATTGAGTGTCTCCAGCTATAGGAGAACCAGAACCAGCGTAAATTTGAGTAGATACTTTTTGAAAACCCAAAGGTCTTAAAATAGACACTAAACCTATTGTTTTAGCCGCTTGGCCTCTAGTTAATCCAAATTCAAAAGCTTTTAGCTCTAAGTCCTCTTCGGTTAAAGAGTCAATATTAGATAATCTAGAAAGTTGAGCAATTCTATAGTACAACGAGAAGTCTTGTTGAGCTGTAGCGTTAGTTATAACATCTAAAACTGAGCCAGGATTTATATCATTTAACCCTAAAGAAGATATTAGTGCAGAAAGCATCTCGGTCTGTATTTGTCTTTGACTTTTTAAGCTCATATTAGTTTACCTTTATTGTTATTGGAATAGGTATATCAATTTGTTTTATTTTTACTACAAAAGATAGCATTAACTCAGAGTTATTTCTTATTAAAGATAAATCTTCCAACGAGTCTATTCTATTATCTGCTAATAAAGAGTTAGTTATACTTTCTTTAATTTGATTTAATGGAGGAAACTTATCTCCTATAATTACTCCAGCTCCAACTTGAGGGTAGTTTAAAAGGTCCCCTTTAGTGTAGCTAAGTTTTAAAATTATTTGTTGTGCCATGTTATTAGCACCAGAAATTAAGTCTATGTCGCCAGAAGGAGTTAACACTAGATCAAAATTAGCGTCTATACGCAAGTCGGTCCCTAAAGATTTTTCTAATTCATTTAAGTTAACAGTATTTCTATTTTCTTTGCCTTCAGGTACTTGAGAAAATCCATTTATTAAAGGAGCTGGAACTAAAAGAGTTTCTCCTGTTTTTTTAACATTTCTTAAGGTAGAAGTAGCATCGTCTACTAGATAAGGAAATTTTAGGTCGTTTAATTCAACAATTTCTCCCCATCTTTGAGCATCACCTAATTCTCGTAAAGCTATTCTTTCTAAAGTATCACCATTATTTACAGTAATTTCTTTAGAAGCGACAGAAGACCGTAAATCAATCTGATCATCAAATCTTTGTAACATATCCTTTATTCTTTCTTCAAAAGTAGATTTAAAAAGATCGTTTACGCTTAAAATTAACTGAATTGCTATGATAGACTCGTTAAAACCGTTTAGGATTTCAATAGCTTGTATTTCATCAATCGTATCATTAGGAGCCAAAGTTTTAGTTCTATTAAAAAGTAGGTCGTACTGGATAGACCCTAAGTTTAAGAAATCTTCCATATTTTGTTTAATTCTCGTTAAGTCAATAATAAGTCTTTCATAGTAGCTTCTAGGAAGTTGTAAGCTTAATGCTTGTTCGTCTTCCAAGGCTTGTAGAGTTTCTTCTGGAAATATAGAAGTTGGCAAAGCTTGTAAGCCTTCCCCAAAGGAGGTAATTAAACTAGGCCCTAAATTATTAACTGCTTGATTTATGTCTTCTGGCAGTACAATAGCTCTTATTCTAGGGTCTACCGAAGCTCCGATAGCCACACTAGCTTGTTCGTCTTGTACAAATTTTATTATCCCAAAAAGTGAACCTTTGGGAATAGTCGTACTTAAGTTTCTAGAGCTTATGTCAGCTGCGGTAGTTTCTATACCTTCAAAAGCTTTTGCAGAAAGACCTATAACTCGTAAACCTTCCAATACGTTTACAATGTAAGTAGCCTCTACTTGTCTTAAAATGTCTTGAGACCTTAAAAATATTCCTCTAGCTTGCTCTATTTTAGCTAAAGCGCTTCCAATTACTGTATCAAAAATTAAACCACTTTCTAATGGCTTAAAAGTAAAGTGAGATAAAACTCTAAAATCTAAGGTATAGTCATATAAGAAAGATTTGGGAGCTTGTCTAGTCATGTCAAACTTAAGTAGCTCAACTATAAGAAATTCTCCATCTTTAAAGTTTTTAAATACTAGTCGTACTTTTCTTGCCTGTTCTGGATCGTTTTTTTTAAACTCGTAGTAAGCCCTAAACCAGTTTCTTAGTCTAATAAAAACTTCATAACCGCTACGATATTTTAAGTTGGAAGGTTGAAAAATACCTTCTCCGGTAGACGATAAAGCGCCTCCGCCTCCCCGAAAGGGAGCTATACCAGTAGTGCCAGCAATAGTAAGAGTTTTGTAGCGATTGCCTGAATGGCTTACAGTAGTTCCGCCTTGCGTGGGAGTAATGTTTATAGCAAATTCTTCTGATTGTTTAATAGATTGAGGAGCTATAGGTAAAGAAAACGCAGTAAAGTCATCTACAGAAGCTCCGTCTTCGGTTAAAACGTCAAAAGTGTAGGGAAATACTAATTTATTCCAGTTACCTTGATCTAAAACTGATAAAACTTCAGACGTTCTAGGATTTTTAGGAACCCCAGAATCTGTAGAACTATTAGTTATTTGAGTAATAAGGTTAGATACAGAACCTGCTATGTTCTCTACTAATCCTTTAATTGGTCCTGTAATATTAGGCAAACTATCTCCTATCTTAAATCTAACAAAATTATATCAACCTAAGCCAGCATTAAATCAATAACGGCTACAGCGTCTTGAGCGTCTTGAACAAACTTAGCTAAACTAGTTAATGCTTTTTGGTTAGCCTTTAGGGTTATTAAAGTTCCTCCCGAAAAGCTAGCTCTTTGGTTTGCATAATTGTATCGGTACTCATAGTAATCTTCAGTTCTTCCAGTATAAGCTGCTAGTATTTGGGCTTCTCTAGCCGTAATAGCCGTAAGCCTACTAGAGTTAGTAGCTCCAAGTGACGTTATCCCTGCATTAGATATGTCTGTACCTATTAAATAGGTAGTTTTTAAAGAAATCTGAGAATTATTAGCTATTGTGGAAGCTAAAAACTCTGCCGTTCCATCTGGGTCACTATTTAAAGACATTTGCAGATTTTGCTCGGTTAATAAAGTTATTTGGTTATTATTAGCCAACTGAACCTCCGAAACTAGTCTATTCATTAAAACTTGAAAAGGTCCAAAAGAAGCAGTCTTTGAAGTTCTATCAGCATTTGAAAATCCAGAAAACTCATATAATTCTTGTCCAGAACCAATACTAGCTAAAGGAGGTAATATAAAATTAAAATTAATATCATAAGTAAAAGGAGGAGGTACTGGAAATATTGACGTAAGAGTAGAACTTGTTACCTGAATAATACATACTTGAGAAGCACTTCTAATAACAAAAACGTCTCCATTTGATACAGGGGAAGCTACTGGCGAAGTAGTGCTAAAAGAGTTAGAACTTGTAGTTATGGTTGAAGTTGTAGTCAGAGTGTTGGCAGAGCCTGCCCCAAATCCATTTTGAAGACCGTTAGTTATAAAATTTTGAAAGTTTACTCTAGTTTGCTCGTTAAATGGATTAACTAAAGTTCCTCCTCCGTCAAACTCTGGCACTCTAGTTATATTGGTTTCTGGTGACTCAGGAAAAAGCCTTGTTAAAACTAAAGCTGCTAAAATTACTGGGTCTGTTTCTATTATTATGTCAGTTAAGACATCTAATTCAGCATTAGTTACTGGACTAGTTATCTCAGTTCCTACTAGAGCAGTAAGCTCGTTGTCATATCTTCTAACTATTTCATCGTTGTAATAATCAAAAAAAGACTTATACAAATCGTCCCTATCTTCAAAAAAGGGTATCTCCGCAGTTTTAGTAACAACTTGTGCTTGAAAGGTTTGTATAAGATCAACTTTTTGAGCCCTAACATTTTGTAAATCCGCTATTTCTTGAGCTGTTAATATAGGTTTTGCCATTTTAACTTACCTTTACTTTGCTAGAACCAGCTGTAGGTAAAAGACCTACTAGTGGAGGAGTAGTAGGAATGACTCCAGATATAGCTTGTGGAGCATTATGAAAATGAGAGTCGAATTGAGTTTTAAGTTCTGTGTATTTTACTACTAAATCAGCTATAGAGTCTCCTAGGTCAACAAAACCGCTATTTAAGGTTATTTTACCAGAAGCTCCATTTATTATAAGTTCTGTGGTATTAACTTTTAGATTTATAAATCCAGACTGACCGTTTACCGTAACTACTGTTCCGCCTCCGGTCTCAATAGTAACCACATCGTTTTTACCGTCTTCCGTGATTGTTAAACCTGACTCATACTCTCTAACAGTTCTTTCATCTTGAACAGAAAAGGTTTCATTTAATCTATAAGTTCCGTCAGTGTTTATACCAACGACTCTTCGGTAAGTATTTGAGTTAGTGTCTGTAAAAATAGCAAATATTTTATCGCCAATAAAAAGACCAGCCTCAGTTATGTTTAAAGAGCCGTAGTAATCGTTTTGGTCTGTATTAATTTCTAGCTTTCCTGTAGCCTCGTCAAAATTCTTTAATCCTTTTACACTAAAAAAGTAGTCCCCAAACTTATTTACTACTTCCGTGGCTCCGTTATAACTATTTTTATAAACGTACCCCTCTTCTTGCGTAGGTGCGTGGGACTCTGGGTCTAACTCGTTGCCTAAAGTCTCTACACCAATTATTACTGGATAAGAAGAGTTTCCTTGAATAAACGA
>Ga0136591_1000576_pt1 | contig 14406 bp, 17 predicted proteins | sample AntRauMFilla3767_FD_104929 | JGI IMG/M metagenome (GOLD analysis project Ga0136591, IMG submission 104929) | Saline lake microbial communities from Rauer Islands, Antarctica - Metagenome Filla 3 #767 | ecosystem: Environmental > Aquatic > Non-marine Saline and Alkaline > Saline | place...
AGGGGATTTCATACCCGGCTTTTCAGTGTACGGAGTGATTTCACCACCCCAGTAGGCAATACCATGGGTGACTTCCGGCCAACCATAATTCTTGCCAGCCTGGATCAGGTTCACCTCATCGCCACCTCTGGGGCCATGTTCCTGCGCCCAGACCTCCCGTGTTTCAGGGTGAAGGGCCATACCTTGTGCATTACGCGTTCCCCAGGCATAAATTTCCGGCTGCCCTTCCTGCTGCCTGCCATAAAAGGGGTTATCTTCCGGTATACGGCCATCGTCATGCAGACGGATAATGCTTCCGGCATGATCCTGAGTGTCCTGAGCACGCTCTTTTTCCCCCCGATCTCCCACTGAGATGTAAACCAGCCTCTGGTCATCAAAAACTATTCGACCACCAAAATGGCGTCCAGTGGAGCTGCGTGGCAAGGCGGTAAAGAGGATTTCGACCTGGTTCAGGCGGCCTTCCTGATAGCGGCCCCGAGCCAGGCGCGTGGTATACCCCTCTTGAGTACGATCCACATAACTAAAATACAACCAGGCCGTGTTTGCGAAATCAGGATGCAGGGCCAGATCCAGCAAGCCCCCCTGACCTTCGGCGTGAATTCTCGGCAGACCGCGAACCGGCTCAGGATTCAGGCGACCTTCCTCAAGCAAGCGTAAACGCCCCGGCCGTTCGCTGATCAACGCATCACCATCCGGCAGAAAAACCAAAGACCAGGGGTGCTCCAAAGACTCAGCCACAACCTCGACCTGCAGCCGATACAGATCACTGGGAACCTGCTGCGAAGCCAACAACTGACCTGCAAACAACCCGGCAAAAAGCCCTGGTATCAGGCAAACCCAGCAACGCGGTTGCGTAAACATAATCACTCCTTTTGGTTTTGGCGTAGCGAAAGCTCATTTCAGTTTAGGGAAGACGAAAAAAAACCGCCACCCGAAGGCAGCGGTTTTCTGAGGAAAGAAAAACTCGTCAGTCAGACTTAGTTCTTGCCTTCCATTTGTTGCTTGATCAGGTCACCAATGGTGGTAGGACCGGATTGAGCTTCAGGCTGGGCTTCACGCTGAGCAGCCATGGCTTGCTCAGTTTCAACCTTGTCTTTGGCCTTGATCGACAAGTTGATGACGCGATTTTTGCGATCAACATTAACGATGCGAGCTTCAACTTCATCGCCTTCTTTCAGCTCGTTACGTGCATCTTCAACACGTTCGGCACTGATTTCAGAAGCTTTCAGGATGGCCTGAACTTCTTCATTCAAGGCAACAATGGCTTCTTTAGGCTCAACCGAAACAACCTGACCTTTAACGATGGAACCCTTGTCATTCAGAGCCAGGAATTCGTTGAAAGGATCGCTTTCCAGCTGCTTGATGCCCAAAGAGATGCGCTCGCGCTCTGGGTCGATCGACAGGATGATGGTTTCAACTTCTTCACCTTTCTTGAACTTGCGCACGGCTTCTTCGCCAGCTTCGTTCCAGGAGATGTCGGACAGGTGAACCAGACCGTCGATGCCGCCGTCCAGACCAACGAAGATACCAAAGTCAGTGATGGACTTGATCGCACCAGAGATCTTGTCGCCTTTGTTGTACTGGCCAGAGAACTCTTCCCAAGGGTTGGGACGGCACTGTTTGATACCCAGAGAAATACGACGACGCTCTTCGTCGATATCCAGAATCATGACATCAATTTCGTCGCCCAGGCTGACCACAGACTTGGGATTAACGTTCTTGTTCGTCCAGTCCATTTCAGAAACGTGAACCAGACCTTCAACGCCTTCTTCCAGCTCAGCAAAGCAGCCGTAATCAGTCAGGTTAGTAACACGTGCCTTAATGATGGAGTTTTCTGGGTAGCGCGCTTTGATTTGAATCCAGGGATCTTCGCCCAGCTGCTTAAGACCCAGAGAAACGCGGTTGCGCTCACGGTCAAATTTGAGAACCTTAACGGTAATCTCATCACCCACAGCAACGATTTCGGAAGGATGCTTGATACGCTTCCAAGCCATATCGGTGATGTGCAGCAGGCCGTCTACGCCGCCCAGATCAACGAAAGCACCGTAATCAGTCAGGTTCTTAACGATACCCTGAATTTCCTGACCTTCGGCCAGGTTAGCCAGCAGCTCTTCACGCTCGGCAGAGTTTTCTGCTTCCAGAACAGCGCGGCGAGATACAACCACGTTGTTGCGCTTGGCATCCAGCTTGATAACTTTAAAGTCCAGTTCTTTGTTTTCCAGGTGAGCGGTGTCGCGTACAGGGCGCACATCAACCAGAGAACCGGGCAGGAAGGCACGGATGGTATTAACATCAACAGTAAAGCCACCCTTGACCTTGCCGTTGATAATACCCTTGACGATTTCGTTCTTGTCGAAAGCTGCTTCCAGTTCAATCCAAGACTCAGCGCGACGGGCTTTTTCACGGGACAGACGGGTTTCACCGAAACCATCTTCCACAGACTCCAGGGCTACAACCACCTGGTCGCCTTCTTTCAGCTCGTCAGCATTCTCGAACTGGTTGCGAGGAATCACACCCTCAGATTTCAGGCCAGCATTAACAGTAATCCAGTCTCCATCAATATCAACGATGGTCGCTTTGATAATGGAGCCCACTTCCATGTTGACGTCTTGCAAGCTTTCTTCAAATAGTTCGGCAAAGGATTCGGTCATGTATTATTTACTCAAGTTTTAAGTCATTAATTGCGGCAGAATTGCCGCCCTCCGCGCCACCAACAAACGCGGGCCTGGATTGATTCCATTCAGAGGCGTTAACGCTGGTTAAGCCTGATGAGATTTTCAAAGGTTATCTCAGCAAACTATGACGCTACTCTGAACGACCTCCGTACTGCTCGACTTGAAATGCATCTCAGGCGGAGGATGCCTGGGATATCAAGCCTCGGCTTTTTGCTTCAGCTAGAATTAAGTCGACGACTTCTGTAATGCTCAGCGTTGTACTGTCCACTTCCACAGCATCCTCTGCAGGCCGCAGCGGGGCTGTTTCGCGATTCATATCACGCGCATCACGCTCCAGAATGTCTTTTTTAAGGTCAGCTAGACTAGCAGTTATGCCTTTCTCGCGCAACTGTTGCTCGCGCCTTCTGGCGCGCTCATCGGCGGTTGCTGTCAGGTAGATTTTCAGGGGTGCATCCGGGAAAACCACAGTGCCCATATCGCGGCCATCACAAATCAAACCCGGCTCTTCGTTGAATGCCCGCTGCCGGGCCAACAGAGCCTGGCGCACTGCAGGAAGCGGAGCCACCTGGGAAGCCAGCCCCCCGACCCGCTCAGTCCGCAGCTCCTGGCTGACATCTTCACCTTCCAGAATCACCTGCACCAGCTCATCTTTGGAAACAAGAAATTGAACATCCAGATGCTCGGCCAGAACCGCCAACGAGGCCTCATTATCCAAGGCAACGCCATGATGCTCTGCAGCCAGGCCAACCAGACGGTAAAGGGCACCGGAATCCAGAAGATGCCAGCCCAGTTGTTTGGCCAAAAGCATGCTAACGGTGCCCTTGCCTGCTCCACCCGGGCCATCCAAAGTGATGACCGGCGCATATTTTTCTGCAGCCATAAATACTCCCCTGATTTTTGCTGCGGCATTATACGCTTTCTGATCACAAAAGCAGCAAGAAGCCTCTTACTTAACGTCATGAGCGCAGGTTAGGCAAGGCGAAATTGGACGAAAAAGCGGAGTTTACAGATAGTAAATGAGCATTTTGAGACCAATTTCAACGCAGCATAAACAAGTGCAATAGTTAATTAGAGGTTTCTTAAGCACTTGGCTTTTGCCACAACTCCAGAGTAGCCCGCATCTCACCTTCCAGGGGCACTGCTTTCTGAGCTTTCTGGTCTGTCACCACAAAAGTGACATCGGCATCAGCCACCAGGGTATCCGTTCCTTTCAAGACCACATCCTGATGCATCACCGCACTCTTGTTACCCAGTTTTGATAGCTGGGTAACTACTTCAACTTCTTCACCCACATAGGCACCGCGACGGTAATTGATATTGATGTTCACTACGGCCAGACCCAGGCCTGAACCTGTGAACTTGGAAATATCCACCTGCTGCTCCAGAAAATCCCAGCGTGCCTCTTCAAGAAACTCCAGATAACGGGCATTGTTAACGTGACCATAGAGGTCCAGATGGTAGCCCCGGATTTTGATGGGGGTGCGTGTTTGCATAAAAACTCCTTCGTTTAAACAGGCTGGCAGTGTAATCCACACCCGCTCAGATTCAAACGATTGTTTGCCTCACATGCAATTATATACTTGCCATGTAGTTACATCTTCTTTAGGATAAATTCAATAAAATAATTTAACAGTCTGTAACTACACTATGTATCTCGACCTGATCAAGAAAGAACTGGCTGCCGAGCAAGAGGCTTTAACCCAAATTGCCGGGCAGTTGAATCACGAAATGGAAGACTTTCTGGAAACACTCTTGCAATGCCAGGGCCGGATTATTGTATGCGCCCAGGCCCAGAATCAGGAAGCCGGTCGCAAAACCTTTTCCACTCTGACTCAGGCAGCCACTCCCTGCCTGTTCGTCTATAATGATGAAACCTTCAATCCTGATGCTGAACTGATCTTTCCGGAAGACACTCTGCTGGTTCTTTCACATCAGGGAAACAGTGAAGACCATAAACACCTGCTGCGCCTGGTTCACAGTAATCGAAACACTCTGACGGCCATAACCAGTAGCGCCAGCTCACCACTGGCCAGAGTGGCCCGCCGGCATCTCACCGCCTCTTCCCAGGACAGTCTCGCCACGCTGGGTTACCTGGTTGCCAAAGCCTTTACCCAAGTCAGAAGCTAGAGCCACCCAGACTACACTCGCCAATAAAACATACCTGACTGCTTACCCAGGATGGTTGCAGACAAATGAGTCTCACTGGGCCCACCTGCCAGCCCATAGCACACATGCAAAGGCAGCAAGTGCTCCTCACGGGGGTGGCAAAAACGGGCAGCGGGCGCTTGCTCCCAATGAAGCAGGCGTTCGTTGCGCTCGGTTTCAGCCATATCGGGATCACAACAAGTCTCCTCCAGCCACTCCTCAAAAGCCTGATTTCGGGCTTCTGTCTCGGCAGTGGAGGGTGCAAAAAAAGCCTGCATATTGTGAAAAGAAAAACCCGACCCGATCACCAGCAGGTTTTCATAGTTCAGTGCCTGCAAGGCCCGACCTATCGCCAGATGGGTCGAGGCATCCAGACTGCTGACCAAAGATAACTGCACACAGGGAATATCAGCATTGGGATACATCAGCTTCAGTGGTACAAACAAGCCGTGATCAAAGCCCCGTTGAGCATCCTGTCGCGCACTGATTCCGGCCTCCTCCAAGGCAGCATGAATTTGCTGTGCCAGAGCAGGCTCACCAGGACAAGGGTATTCAATTGCGTAGGACTCGGGTGGAAATCCAGAGTAGTCATAGATCAGTGATGGCTGGGCACCCGAAGTCACTGTTGGCTGCTGCTCTTCCCAATGAGCACTGATCACCAAAATAGCTGCAGGCTTACGTAGCCTGCCAGCAATCCGGGTAAGCTGCTCCACCATTTCACGATGACCTGGGTCACCCAGCAAAGGCAAGGGCCCGCCACCATGCGAAATATATAGAATATCGGTAGGTGTGCTCATAATGCGAATTCTCCAAAGGTCAGGCTAGACCACCTGAGTAATATATTTCTTTTTCAACAGTCGCCAGAACACCACAGCAAAAGCAGTTAAGGGAATGGCAAGCAACATACCAAGAATACCTCCCAGAGCAACGCCCCAGAAGAAAACTGCAAAAATAATCAGTGCCGGATGCAAACCGGTTCGATCCCCCATGATTTTCGGAGTCAGAAAATAACCCTCAATGGCCTGCACCGCAGCAAACACAAACAGAGTCAACGCTACCTGTAAAATACCGCCATCTTCGCCGAAGTAAGCCAGAGGGAGCACAAAGGCAAGGCCCACGATACTTCCCAGGTAAGGAATAATATTGAGCAGCCCCAGCGTCATACCGATAACAATACTGTATGGAAGCCCAATCAAAGCGAAACCGGCAGCAAAAAGAGCACCCTGTAGCAGGGCAATAATGATCTGGCCACGAAAAAAAGTGAGAAGAATACTCACGAATTGATCGAACAGATAAACAACATCCTCCCTGGTTTTCTTCTTCAAGAAGGGAAGAAATTCACTGATTTGTTTGGGCTCAAATGGTTTTGCCATTAGAAAAAAAGCCAAATAAAGCGGAAGCACTGCCCAGGCAAACAACCCCGAAACGGACTGAAACATCTGAACAACCGGCTGCGACATCCTCTCCCAGGAAGCCTGAAGAATCTGGGCCGACATTTCTCCCGGGTTATCCAGCAGACTGGAAAACTCGGATTTCAACCCGTATTTCTCCAGCAGCGCAGGAACTTGCGGCCAAAGTGACCGCCCCGCATCCAGCATGGCATTGAACATATCCGGTAAATCTTCAAACAACTGGAATAATTGCTGGGTGGCAAAAACACCAACATACCCGATGAAAACACCCAGTGGTATCAACCCGGAAAGGAAAAACAGCACCAGGGCACCCACTTTTGATCCCAGGCAAACCCGAACCAACCCACTATAATAAGGGCGCAACAGCATGGTCAGAATGCCCGCCACCACAGGCGGCAGCAGCACATTCTGGAAAGTATCAACAAAACGCACCAAGCCCCATCCAACCACACTGAACGCCACCATAAGCACCAGTACGGCACCCAGGGTCATTGCAGCAGCAATGGTCGCACGCTGTCTTGGCCCCAACTCTATGTCCACAGGCTCATCCTGAATCAGGTTAATCTGGTCTTAAAATACCTGGGCGAACAGCCAGCAGCATCCCACATCAATTTTGTTCAATCCTTGAAGAGCAAACCCTGAGTATTGATTAAGCGCTCCTCGGTGCAAACATGATGATGGCCATTCCCACCAGCGCAACGCTTGAACCCACAAAATCCCAAGCGGTTGGTCGTATCCCATCAACAGCCCACAACCAAAGAATTGCCATGAAAATATACACCCCACCATATGCTGCATAAACCCGGCCTGCAGCGGTAGGATGCAACGACAGTAACCATGCAAAGGCAACAAGACTCAGCAAACCTGGCACCAAAAGCCAAATACTTTTACCCTCACGAAGCCAGAGGTACGGCAAATAACAACCCACAATCTCTGCCAAAGCGGTAACCAGAAAGAGACCAACAGTTTTCAGTTCAGGCAACAAAATGACCCCTTGATTGTGCACTGGAATATATACCTAGCCAGCATACCACCCAAAGACTGCTATAATCTCTGACATGCAAGTCTCAAAACCTTTTTCACAAGCCTGTGAGAACAATAAAGGCCCCATACTGGCAGTCCTGCAAGAGGTGCTGTCAGAGTTCTCACACACCAATGCGCAAGTGCTGGAAATAGGCTCAGGTACCGGTCAGCATGCTGCCTACTTCGCACCCCGCCTACCCTGGCTAAACTGGCAGCCAACGGATCAGGCCCATTACCTACCAGGATGTCGACTCTGGATAGAAGAAGCCCGAGCAGCCGGAGTCACTAACGTGCAGCAACCCAGGATTCTGGATGTACTCGATCCCAAATGGCCAGAGCTCGAAATGACAGCAGCCTATTCTGCCAATACAGCCCATATCATGCCTTTGCCCGCCGTTGAAGCTATGTTCCATGGACTGGGCCAACGCCTTCCTGCCCAGGGATACTTCTGCCTCTATGGCCCCTTTCGCTACTCAGGCCAGCACACCAGCGAGAGCAATGAAAACTTTGATCGCCATCTGCGCCAGCAAGACCCGGGCATGGGTATTCGAGATATGGACATCCTTGAACCCCTCGCCTCTGCCGCGGGCTTCACACTCACCGCAGATCACGCCCTGCCCGCCAACAACAGGCTGCTTATCTGGCAGAAGAAGTGACAATATGATCAACCCTACGTTATTCAATCACCGCATCAAGGTGGCGACGTGGTGGCGCATCAATATCATCCTCCGCAAACCCCAGCCTGAGCAGGATTTGTGGAAATCCTGATTTGCTCATTAAGTTTTGGAGCTTGGGGCGCAATCGGGCAGTCCATCGAACTTTGGCAACTTCCCTAACTCCTCATCCCAAGCAGCTTTGCTGGATGAAAAGACGTGCGCAGTTGGCAACATCGTGATTTCAGTATCCAAACATCCTGCAGGAACCACGAGCAAACCTGCAATCTGAGTACTTGGCAATGCTGAACCACACAATTTACAAAAGCTCTTGTTATGACAAGTGCCTGGAAGCGTAAAAGAAGTCACAGCATCTGCACCCGACTGCCAGACCAATGTAGCTGAATTTGAGAAGAGATTTGCTGCATGAGCCGAGCCGGTATCTTTTTGGCAGTGCTGACAATGACACAGGTAAAAGCTGTCGAACTCACCTTTTACCTCAAAGCTCACGGTACCACACAAACAAGAACCGAAATGATCAGTCTGACGCTTGAGGTTCGTAACCAGCTCAACTTTCATGGGTTTGCTCTGAATGTAAGTCGGCCAACCTCGCGCCGTGACTAAACTCAAGGGATACATAAAGAAAGGGGATCTGGCCTTGTTAGCGCTATTGCGATATAGTTGTACGGAGTTTCCGTACGTAATGGTGGAATTATGGATATTATCAGTGTAAACAAATTCAGAGATAACCTGAAAAGCCTTGTAGAACAGGTTATTAACAAACATGAACCCCTCAAGGTGACGCGCCGCGCCGGAGAGGCTTTCGTAATTATGAGTGCTGAAGACTGGGAAAGAGAACAGGAAACCCTGCATGTTCTTCAGAACCGAGACCTGATGCAGCAGATTGCGACCTCTCTCGATACTCACAACCGTGGCCAAGGATACACACCTAATGATGAGCAGATGAATGAGATCACTGGTATTTGAGGGCAGCACCTGGGAAGCCTATGAAAAGATGCGAGAGAAAGACAAGAAGCTGCACAAAGCTCTCTGCAAATTGCTGAAAGAAATGCTCCGCTCCGACGATCCAGCAACAGGCATCGGCAAACCTGAACCGCTTAAACATAACTTATCAGGCTTGTGGTCACGGCGCATCTCGCAGAAAGACAGACTCATATACCGATTCGACGACAAATCCATTTACGTTTTCGCCATTGGAGGGCACTACGACCAGCCCTAACGAGCACGTAGAAAAACCTCTTTCCAGCCAGCTTTTCAATGTTATGGATCAGACAATAGAGTTGCCATTGACCTTGAACCTTACCCTTGCCTCTCAGGCTGAAGCGATTCAGTCGTTTGTTGGTGCCGATGTTGCCGAAGACGGGTTCAACAAAGGACATCCGGTGGCTGTAAATTTGCTTTCCCTAGGGACTATCCACACGGTGTTTCATCCAGGCAGCAATCGGCCTTCAAAATAAGCTGTGGGTACTCCCTGGTCGTTGTCTCTTGTGCCTCGGTGACTGATGGAATTTCCGGCTGGGCAGATGCAGGTCAGGTTAATGGGGTCGAACTGGAACTCGCTGGCCGTCATTTTGCGGATTGGTTGTCCGCAATATTGCTTTTGACTTCCTTGCCTCGTTTACTCTGCCCCTTCCTTGGGGTGTTGCTCTTTAGGAAGCGATCAACCTTTTCAGCGGCTTCGTTCAGGGTCAGGATGGTTTGGGCCTTACGGATATCCTGATCCAGTTCTTCTTCGGTTTCCCAGGTGTCACGTTCCTGATGTTCACTCAGATGGTGCCGGATCAGGCGCTTGAGTTTCTGGCGTTTCTGTTTCAACTCTTTAAAAGTGCCTGACCATTCCTTGGCAGCATTGGACGACATTTTGCAGCCATCAATGGCAAAGAGTTCATGGCCCAAAAGGCCTTGCTGATCACAGACCAGAAGAACTTGTTCAAAGAGGTCTTCAATGGTTTGGGGTTGGCTGCTGACAAAATGGGCGATGGTCGTAAAGTGAGGAACGGTATCGCAGGACAGTGCCTTGAAGATGATGTTGGTTTCGCAGCACCACTGAATCTGGCGGCTGGAGGTAATGCCCTTGGAATAGGCAAATAGGACGATCTTCAAAAGAATGGCCGGATCGTAAGCCGGACGGCCTTCTGAGTCATTTTTGTAAGGCTGGTGAAAGGCCGATAGATCCAGCTTTTCAGAGATCAGGTAGTGTAAAGCATGTTCAAAAGTGCCCGGTTGCAGCTGATCCTGATAATTGATCACCACCATGGCGGTTTGGTTGTAGTCATAGTGTTTGAACTTGGGCATGGGATAAAGGGCCGGTTGCTCAGGGATGCTTCATTTCAGCATAGCCAGGGAGGTTTTTCTACAGCCAGAATGCCAGCCATAAACGGCGGCCCGGCAGGGGCGTCCGGTGGAGGCCGTAGGCCGGAACGAATTTGATGGCCTTGTTAATCTGGAAAGTTGCGCAGAACTTTGTAGGTGATGCTGCTGTTATCAGCTTCTAAGACCTCGATTTTGGCCCCTTTGTAACCTATGCGCTTTGATTCACTCAAATCGTACTCGACTTCATTATTAAAGGCAGGCCTCGCACTATTATTGCTGAATTCCCGATAGCCAATGTTGATCTTGTTTCCTACGCGACCACTATAGATCAATGTTTGCTGAAAGCTATTCTTTGATTCAGCAACTCGACCGCGTCTCTCATAATCAGCATCGTAACAAGCACTGCCACCCAGAGTAGTAATGATACAGACTTGGCTTCCCTCTGCCTTACCTACTGCTAACGCTTCAATCGGATCAGCAAATGCCCCTCTAATCACACCTGTGGCTGAGAAAAAGTCTTGTTCGTCATCGAATCCGACCTGAGGGTAATTTTTACTAGGAATATCGTATAGCGCTCCGTCTACACGTTTTTTGACGTAAAGTACTTGCTCCTCGTAAATCAGCCCTTTCTCAACCATGTGGTCTCCGACGTAGGCCGTAACCTCTTTACCCAACGGAGGGTAATTCACATCTTTCATGGCTGAAGGGGAACCGTTGTATTGCACTGATGTACAGCCACCCAGTACCGCAAAGAGGGAAATTAATAGTATGCGTTTCAATTGATATCTCCTTTCTGATTAACGCCGAAGCACAGCGGCGACCTTGGAGTGGCAACGAAGGAGCCACGTAAAGGGCGTCCGGCGGCCACCGGCCGCGAACTGCTGCACCTTGTTAGCACTTTTTCAGACTTTTTGGCAAAAATGCGTCAATTTCTTCATCGGAAAAAGTCATATCTTCAAGATTCTTCAGGGCTTCTTGTGCTTTTTTATATGCTTTAAAGTTAGTGCTCGGCGCACCTGAATAAAGAGCATGCAACTCGGTTAATAAGTGATCTCTCTTTTCTCGCAATTCATCTTCACTGCCTGAATTGGAACGCAAGTCCGTCAGAAGGGAGAGATACTGCTCGCGAATCAGCCAGAGGTCAGCAGCAGCTTGACGGTGCTTCTGCGCCAATTGACCGAGGTCGTAATCTTTTGTGTACCCATTTAAAAAAAGTAATGCAACCGACACTAAACCGCCAGCAATCGCCCCAACTTCCTCAGTTCCAAAAATTATCGAAATGAAACCGGCTGTACTAAGTGCAGACAATACAATTTGTGCAATCTTTATATTTGAAAGCCGAATCAGAAGAATATCGGCGCATTTCTCATGTGTTTTATGCGAATAAACGACCCGGCCATAGCACTCCCGAATCTGCTCTTCGAGGTATGCCAGTCCTTTATTGCTAGCTTGGGAATTTGGTTCCAAAAATCTCTCTCCAGCTCTGTTTGGCTGACCATTCACGTTTAGGGTCTGCTGACTCGTGCTTACAAGCCTCTAGTGCGATATTGCAACAACGTCTTGCTTTCCATTGGAATAAATCTTTGCCATAAACGTACTGACCACTACCGGGGGCTTTCCAGTATTCCTTTGTTTTGTCCTGATTTGCCATAAAATTAAAAAAGTCGCGACACATCCAATCATAGTACATGAATGATTTATCTCTATGCTCCCAATTTTCAATAAATTGGTAGGCCAACGTGTCTATCAGCAAGCCTCCTATCGGAACATCCCATTTTCTTTTCCAAATACGCATCATCCTACAAAGCCAAATCAGATTTTTGTTACACTGGTTGTTCCTCGCCCTGATTGCTTCAATTTCTGGTTTTGGATTGGTGGTACGCCAACGGCCACCATTATTTGCATCAGGATAGGTGAAGCTATCATCTTTATTGACAAATGCAGGAACAACCTCGTAAGTCAGACCATCATCAAATGGAACCAGAATTACTTGACCGTCACCACGAATTTTGGTGGTAGCATAGGTTCGTTCTATGGAGCGCTTTACTTCCTGGAGCAATGCAGACTGGCCGTTTCCATTGTAATTGTTGTATCGCTCGTAGACGCTATATGGCAAACGAAATAACATATCAAGATCACTGAAGCCCCCCACTGCAGTGTTTCTGCCATAGGAGCCGACATAGAGACTGTGCGAAGTGTCAGAGACTGTATCCCAAAAATCAGTATTCAGTCTTCTTGTAATAGCTTTATATCGTCTTGATATTGAGTCCTTGTTACTGACCTTGATATTCCCACAAAATGTTCTGAACCAATCACCTACGGACATCTTTACTCCTTCCTGCTAACGCCGAAATCAGGTGCGCCAAAGGCGTCACCTGAATTTGCTTGTTAGCCATTTTTCGGCTTTGGCGGGGATGGCGGAGGTGGCGGCTTTTGGTTTGTCGTGGGTGGATTGACGTTCGCGCCGTCGTTTATCCCTTTACGGACATTAGTTGGCTGCGGCGGTGATGGATTCGGTGATTTCTTCCCCATTTTTCTCGTCCCATGTCTTCTTCATGAATTCAACCCACTTCACATCCTCACTCTTTATCAGCAATGAATCTACACCTGACAAGGGAATCTCCTTATCTTCATCGAGCCAAGAGACTTGCTGCAGAGAAAAGTGGCCTTTTCCTGGTTCCGATGGCCATTCGATCGGCCAGCCGTATATTCGACGCTCATCGTTGAGATGCAAAACTACATAGGTGATCTTTTTCGAAAAAACCCCGAACCATTCCGATGGATAAGATGTTTCTCGGGTGATTCCCATGTGTCGCGCCAACGCATGAAATTTGTCCGTATTTGCGAAGTAGGCAAACACAAAACCCATGATCGAGGCGACAAAAATTGATGTCACCAATTCGCTATTAGTGGCCCACGCCCCCCATACGAAATAGTTTCCCACCCATTTGGATGCCGCTTCGACACCGTAAACAACGGCCTGAACAATAAGAGTAAAAATGAGTGCTTGAACGACACGCTCGAACTGGGACGGTTTCGGATAAGAGGTGAAACCATAAAAAATCCAAGCAGTTAAGAAACCTGGCAACAGATATCGAAGAAGTGAGATTATGTCGGTTGCTAAACTTTCCATTTTCAATAAATCCCAGAGCTAAGTTGGAACCTCTTTATTCTGCGCTAACTCTTAAGCGGTTATGCGGACGGCGCAGCTGTCGCATAACCGCATGTTGAACGGCCGCTGGCTCAGAGGTGGGGGCTAGGGAATTTGCTTTTTAAGATCCGGCTTTCCCTGGCCTTTTGCAGTCTGGGCGGGCGATCCCTTCAGGCTGTTTTTTGGTCGCTTTCGAGCTGTTCTTGCTGCCTTTGCGATCATCTCTACTGACTTTTTACCGGTTTTCCTTTTTAAGCGCAAGGGCATGGGGGCAACTTGGGTTCAGCCAGTTGCTTTCTGGGTCAGGGTTCAGCCAGTCTGCTTCTGCTTAGCTGGTGTTCAATACCGATTCTTCTGGTGGAGCATCCGCTTTTGCTGGTACAGGTGGCTTGACCACCGGACTCTGGCAGTTGGGGCAACAGGGCAAGCTGGTTCTATCAGCTTTTTCTCTGGTTTTTTCTTGAGTGGTTCTGTTCGGCTTGATTTGTTTTCGGATGCAGGCCAGCCGTTTAGCCTTGATGGCATTCGCCAGATAGCCATAGTGACGAACCCGCATAAAGCCTTTGGGCAGAACATGCAACAGGAAGCGACGAACGAGCTCTTCAGGGGTCAGGGTTAATTGCTTACGGCCTGAGTCCTTGTAGTCCAGGTATTTAAGGGTCACTCGATGTTGATCCCAGACCAGGATACGGCCATTGCTTAGGCCGATACGGTGCGTGTAGCGTGCCAGGTAGTTGACCAGGGTTTCCCGGTAATTCAGTGCTGATTTGCTGTAGACCACCCAGGGCTTTTGCATCAGGCGATTCAGTAGCGGGGTGATTTCACTTTTTGAGACGGTGGCTAACAGGCCTTGCTGCCAAGCTTCGCGGATACGGCTCACCATTTGCCCTCCAGGGAAAACGCATGAAACCCCTTATCCCGCAAGGACTGTAGCTAGATAGCTTTCACTCATTGCAGCCTTTTTCTGCTTCCGCTTGATCCCAGCTTTGAAACTGGTTTCACCTTTCAGATAG
>Ga0136591_1000584_pt1 | contig 14298 bp, 15 predicted proteins | sample AntRauMFilla3767_FD_104929 | JGI IMG/M metagenome (GOLD analysis project Ga0136591, IMG submission 104929) | Saline lake microbial communities from Rauer Islands, Antarctica - Metagenome Filla 3 #767 | ecosystem: Environmental > Aquatic > Non-marine Saline and Alkaline > Saline | place...
AAGATTGTTGTAGACCGCCCTTTCCTCCTTATCAGGTTTTGGTACCTCAGCTTTTTTAGTAGTTTCCATAGTTCGATAATACTCTTCATTTATGTATTCTTCAAATATGACTAATAAGTCAAGGGGAGGGGCCGGCGGGCTTCGCCCCCGCCTGGCCCCAGTCCTCAAACAACTCATCTTCATATGGAGTTCCCTTCATGGCATTTATGAGTTTTCTAGCATCAGTAAAAAACATGTACTCTCCAGGTAAGACAAAGACATAGGGATTAATGTTCTTCATCTTTTTCTTGCTTATAGGTCCCTTGTTCCACACACGGTATCGAGCTTTTTGCCATCTACGGAAAATACGGAAGTTTTTTCGTAGGTTAATAATTTCGTGTTTTGGTCCAACAATAATAGCTATATTCACATTTACCAAGCTTCGAGAGTAGCCCCAGAAGCGACCAGCGTTTTTGTAGAAGTAAGGAATAGTTTTCTGTTCTTCTTTTGTCAGGTAAGCAGATAGGTACTTCTTAAAAGATTCCACATGACGAATAGGGGATATGTGTGCACCATACTCTCGGTGTCGTTTATCACCAGAGCCAACGATTTCAAACCAGATTCGTTTCAGCTCATCCTCACTAATTTCTTTATCAACGAGTAGATGAAAGTGGCACGCACCACGCTTTTGAAACTCCATGAACCAAAAGGTGCGAATACCACGGTAATTAAAACGGAGCATCATCTTGTGCAGGTGGCTTTTTACTATTTTGCCGTCTTTTGGAAAACTTCTGGGATAAGTAAGCCCGATTTCGTGCGTCATCTCGTTTGGTAAATTTCTGAGTATATGGCGTGCTCGTTTCGTTGAACCGTATGAGAGTTTCTTGATTTGGCCTCTCTTTTTCTTCTCTTCGTTTTGCTCTGAAAACGTCTGTGAGCTTGATAACTTCTCCAACTCGGTCTTCGTCTGATTTTCGTTTTCCATAAGGTATTTGTGTTGATGGTCCAATCTTTAAATCAAAGGGCCAAATTTCTATTTTTAATGTTTCAGTTCTGTGCCAACGAACGTGTTGGACAAGTTCGCTATCTAATTCAATTGGGTAAAGCACTCCGCTCTGGGTTGTGTAATATCTAACAATCTTCATTTTTTATTTTGTACGATCCCACTGAACGCCTCATAAAAATCAGCTAGAGCATTTAAATACTCTTCTGCTGTTTCGTTACTAATTTCCTCACCCGTTTTGGTTAGGGAATATAGCTTGATGCGGTCTGTAAGTTCGCGGTTAAAACTCATAACAAAGACATTGTCGAGTGTGCAGTTGTCGGAGAAAGAGTACTGTGTAGGCGTGCCCTATGAAAAATAAGGCTAGAATTGTGGAGTATGTCCGAATTTAAATTACCTAAACAACCGTATTTCAAACCAGGTTCACTGGTATTTTATGGTTCCCGACACAACTTAATAAAGGATGGTAAGTACTATCGATGTGGAAGAGGCTCAAATCAGATTTGCGAATTTGAAGACCGAAGAGTTAACTCTGAAACTCTAGAAAGAAAATTTTCTAGGTTAGGTCAAAAGGTGTATCAGAAAGATGTGGATGTGACGTCGATGAGTAAGAAAATTATGAAAGAAAATTTTGTAGATTTGCTGTTTGGTCTTGATGAAAGAACTGAGGGAAAAGATGAATTGGCAGACTCAACACTCCAGGTGATGAAGCAAGATATTGAGAAAAAAAAGAAAATAAAAAAAAGTGACGAGAAGGACTTTTACGACAACTATGTGGGAAGCCTAAGAGCTGAACATCCAATAATGCTGTTTGGGTTCACACTAGGAATAATTCGGTTGCTTGCGAATAAGTTGCCTGAGGCAGAAATGGGAAGAAGTCTTGCCCTATTAGCTAAAAAAATCTACATTACAGACAGGGGAGAAATCCATTCGATTGAGCTTGAGAGGTGGGCCTGGTACTCGATTAATTTACTTGCTAAAGATGGTAGATTTAATAAAGAGAAGTTTGTAAAAGATTTAAATATTACTAATCAGGCAGATAGTCTGCATGAGCTTGGAATTGCAGAAGCGTCACTTAGTTTTGGTACTGAAGAGTTTCCGTCAGCGATGAACGAGAATTTCTTACTTCCGGTGGTTATGATGAAGTTTATGAAAGATAGTCTTAACAATGTTATTTCAGATGACGCAGAGGATGTTAATAAGAACGCGCTGGAATTACTGAACCAGTTTCAAAATAACCCAGTTTTAAGAATCCTTTTTGGAGCAGTGCCGTTGTTTCAAAATAAAAACAATAAAATATGAAAATAGACGCAAACTTAATAGAGAATTATTTTGAACTGAATTGGGAAAATTTGCTAAGGACTGATTTGGGTAACGCGGGTCAGCTGAGAGAGGCAAAACAAAACTTTGACAGAATTAAGAATACCTTTGACTCGATTTTAAATAATCCAATCACAAATAGCTTCTCGGACGCCGCAAACCAAAAGATTGAAACGGAGTTGAGTAATTTTATGGTTTTTGTCAAAAATGAAATAATGAATTTTTCTGATGTATCCTTGAGAAATCAAAAACTTTCAGCTGTTCAAAATAAAGAATGGCAGATAGTAACTAGTTTAAGTGATGTTATTTCATACCTAGTTCTAAACGAAGAAAAAGTAAATATTAAAGAGGCAGAAATCTTACTAAATAATGTAAAGCAAGAATTAGATAATGAAAGATTGAAGTCAAAATCTCAAAACGACAACGTAGACGAGACAATTAAAAAGTTGTCAGAATCATTAAAACTTGCTGATTCATTAGAAAACAAGTCAGACATAATAAAAACTGCAATAGAAAGAGCGGATGAGTTAGTAAGGAAAGATAAAGATGCAGTACAACTAATTTTAAAGAGTAATGCAACAGATTCTGCAAAAAAAGCCAAAGAACATGAAACTATTAAGTGTGAATGGTTAAAAATCCCACTTCTCAATAAGATTCCATATATTAATCAAATCAAATTGCCAATTATTTCGGGAGTTTTTCTGTGGATTATTGCCTCAATTATTTCTGGACTAGTTGTAATGGCAATTATTGGCTATTTCATATACTTGGATTACTTGGGCCGAGAAATTTCTGTGGCAAGCGTTTTGCTAAGGCTATCAATTATATTAATACCAGCGTATTTTACTTTTTTCTGCGCCCAGCAATACTTGAGTCACAGAAGACTATACGAAGCCTATAGATTTAAAGATGTAACTCTACAGACAATGATTAATTTAAGAGAACAAAGACCAGGCAATCACACAGACAATGAGTTTATTCTAAAGCAGGCTGTATCAGTTATGTTTTCTGAACCAAAGATGGGCGGGGAAGTAAAATATGACAAACAAATAGTTTCTCAAATACTAGACTTAGCAAGAAATAAATTAGGTTAGAAGATTTTATCTCGCTTGGTATCGATACATCATCCGTGGATGTGATGATATACTTAAATAATAAAGAACACTTATTTAGAGAAGAGATGTGGAGTTGTAAGGTAACCATACCATCTTAAAATAATAATCATGAGTAAATTACACAACTTGTTAGAGAAGTTTGAAAATGAAGACGAGAGTGCATTTGAAGAGGAGACAAAACAAATAAAAGGAGGACTATCTAAAACAGTTGGATTTATATGGAAATTCGCCATAAATAATTGGCTCTTAATTTTAATTGCTTATTTTAGTTTCCAGACGATGATTTATGCACAAGATGCTGCGAGATATGCTATGAATGCTGAAGATTACGCTGCAGATGCGAGTAGTTATTCCAGAGCTGCTGCAGATTACTCTGAAATAGCAGCAGACTATTCCGAGCAAGCAGCTGACGATACTTCTTATTTAAGAATTTGGTCATATTAATTTTGTTCGGATTTCTTTCCACACTGCTCAAAATCTAAGGCGATAGTCAGGCTTTTGGTTTGTGTGCTAATAATTGATATAATTATCACAGCAGTTTTGACTATCTGACCCACTGTTGCTATCAAAGCGGGTGACTACTGACCGCGTGTAGCGGTCGGAAGGATTAGTCGGCCTTCTTAAGTTTTAACTTCGAGGCTATGTCTTCTAATAAAGATGCAGCTGGCATGAAGGGCTACCGTACTCGCAACAACAATGGTTTGTTACGTGACAAGCGTGATGATACCCATATGGGTACCATTGAGAAGCAGTATGGAAGGGAGTTTGATGTACGAAGCGACATGCATTTAGGTACTTACCTAAAAGAGCATGGAGTAAAGTCATTGAACGACCTAATTACTGGTAAGTAATTAGCGATTGCTAGACGAAACATCAGGCCGTTACTTTTCAAGAAGGGGCGGCCTTTTGTGTTGATATAATTAAGTATAGTACGGAAAAGTATAAAAAATGTTGTGGGGGTGTGGTTAGCTCACGCTGATAACAGTTCTAATATCGTCCCAGACGGCTACCCGTTTTTCAGCCTTCATTTGCCTTCCAACGTGCAGCATGCGCTTACCGAACATCACGATATCCCATTCGGGAATCGTGCTGTAGTCGGCGATGGGCAGATAGAGGATGTTTCCATCCTGCTGACCAAATGTCAGACCTTTGGGAAGTGTTTCTGCGCGAAGATTGACAAGCAGGTCAAAACCCGCTGTCTCCTTCGCAGAAAAATACATCCCACCACCGGCCCAGACGGTATGTGTGCCAATCTGGACTGGTTTGATCTCACCACCTTGCCGGTGTTGACATGGTGGACGAGGTGGGGGTGGTGTACCCCCGCTTACCTTAAGTTTCTCGCTCATTTCCAGATTCCTTTCTGCCGACCTTCCTCATAGAGGTTGATCAGCTCCTGGTTTACTTCATTGTGGAGGGCCCTCATGGCCGCCCACTTTTTTGTGACCGACAACTCGCGTCGCTTGGTGTCGAGTTGCCGGGTCAGACTAGAGCCTCGGCTGTGGTCATAGACCATACGATGCTTGTTCAGCACAGTTGCTGTGTTGTGTTCCAAGTCAAAGACCCGGTCCACGAACGTTTCTACTGCAATGTCGCCATTCCAGTAGAGTTCACCAACTGCTGCGATGTTGGCCCAGTTCTGGCCGCCCATCGCCGCAGACGTCCAATGGCCGCAGCCAAAGATCACCTTGCAGTTCTGGAAGAACCCAGTCACGACACTTGAACCAGCGGTTGCCAGCTCGTGTGCGATAGGGGGTGCGGTCAGGCCAGGCCACGAGTTGCGGTGTGTCAGCGTGAAGCGCGAACGCATCTCCGCCAACAGAGCTTTTTCGTTAGCTCCGCCCACACTGAGATAGTTATCAGCATGGGTCACTTCGCTCGCAACCGCCAGCGCCAGATAGGTCGAGAAGACCTCGCTGGTACGAGCGGTCAGCTGTTTGTGGACCCGCCGGATTTTTACGGCGAGTGCCTCGTCTGTGCAGGTCTTCAGCATCGCCTCAGCCAGGTAGAAGTCGTTGAGTGCCGTATTGGTGGCAAACTCCTCCTGACACAGCTCCGGCTGGATGACCGGCTTGCCCGTTTGGCGCCACTTATGGAAGAGTGACACCTCACGACCGAACACTGTCTCGATGACCTCCATGGTGTGTTTAAGAACAACACCATTTTTGGCATCAAGACAGTTTTTTAGAGAAAACGTCAGTGCACGGCGGTGAAGCTGCGCAAAGTCTTCTACTCCGATACCGATTACAGCCGGAATCCCTTGATGGCGAGCCACCACTGCCGCGTGACAGGTGGAACCGCCCTCTTGGGTGATGATGCCAGCTGCTCCGAGCATCAGCTCGAAATCGTCTGGCGTAGTGGTTTTCCGTACAAGAATGTAGGGGACGTCTTTACTCTTACACCAGTTAATATGCTCTGCAGTTGAAACCAAGGTTCCATTGACCGCAGCACATCCAACTCCTTCGCCACGAGCGACGATGAGTTCGTCGCAAATGATAATCGGGTCTTTCAGGACCGTTCCGCCGGCGACTGCCTCCGCCATCCGCTCGGGGATAGTTTCGACGACTTCGTCGCGCGTCATCTCCCCAGCCTCCTTACGGCGGACCAGGTTGATGATGGTGGCTTCAGGCGAGAGCTTAGCCGCCCGGAACTGGAGGAAGTAGAGCACGCCGTCTTCGACGGTAAACTCTACCTCGACCGGACCATTGACCTCAGACTCCAAGACGACAAGCGCCTGAGTGAGGGTGGTGGCATATTCTGAAAAGCGGTCGGTTAGCGAGCTGATAGGCTTCGGGGTGACCTCGCCAGAGACGAGGTCATGCCCTTGCGCGCTTGGCAAGTAGTTGCCAAAGAGACCAGGTTCAGCGGTGTCTGGATGATGGCTGAGTGCCACCCCCGTACCGCACTCGCCTGAGCCTGCCCGGTTGCCGAACACCATCTCTTGGATGGTGACGGCGGTACCGAGCCGCTCATTGATGTTGTGCTCGCGCCGGTAGGCGCGAGCACGGTTGGAATGCCAGCTCTCGAGTACCGAGTAGGTGGCAGAGCGTAGTTGTGCCAGTGCTTCCAGTCTCGAGTCCGTGAGAACCATGTTGCGTACATGAAGTCCCAGTCCAGCGTCGAAGTGACGCTGGCAGTCGTCCACGAACGAGTCGCTATACTGCGCGCGAAGCGCGAGAGCAACCGGTTCGGTCAGACCGACATTGAGCACCGTTTCCATCATCCCCGGCATGGAGATCATGGCACCAGAGCGCACTGAGACCAAAAGTGGATTGGCCGGGTCGCCGAAGCGTTTCCCGGTCTTTAGCTCCAGAGTTTTAAGTTCGCGCTCCAGCTGGTCATCAAATCGCTTAGGGAGCTGACCAGTCTCCTGGTAGCTCCGACACAGCGATGTGGAGATCACCAACGCTGGTGGAGTCGGCAAGCCGAGCTTCATCAGTCGGGCAATCCCGTGTCCTTTTCCTCCTAGAGCATAGGAGGAAAAATCAGTGTCTTCCCACGCGGGAATCACCAAGCGACGCCGGCTGTGGCTTTTGGCCTTAGCAGGTGCAGCTTTCTTCAGAGCGGATGCTTGTGGCATCAGACCCTCCTATGTTGATGGGAAGTTATTCAGTTAGTGCCTTGGTGGCACAAGCGAGACAGATGCAACCAGGGCCATATTCCATCTCTGAACCATTCATTTGGATGACTCTATCGACAGAATGGCAAACACCACATTTGTCTTCAAGGACGGCAATGTAGCCTACCCGGTGGTTTCCTGCGTCAAAAAGAGCGATAATTACACCGTCAGCATTTTTGACATCAGTCCGAACATCTTCAGGCAGTGCAAGGTCAGACATTTTGTGTCCCTCCAATAGATTTGAATTGATTCGTGAGTTGTCAAAGTACTCACTTTCCTGGTTGTATGATAGCACGGAAATACTAATTTGTCAAAGTATTTTGACTGGTTTTGAATGAAAAAAGTCCTGATTTTTTAAAATCAGGACTTGTATATTTTATCTAGCAACCGGACCGTTCGATTCTAACCCTGCTAGTGCGAGCCAGGAACGTGTTGTGTCAGCATTGCTCATTTCTTGACGCAAATTCTCGAGCATGTGCCATCAGTTGTGTCGTGATAGTCGAAGTTTTATTGTGAACGAGCGAATAGAAACTCACTCACTCCACGTCGCCATCACCAAGCGTCCTGATATCTTGCCTACTTTGTGTCCACAAACGAAGACTTACAGTCGGTACCATCCGACAGCGCTGTTTGATAACCAGCTTTTCATGACATTTCACTGCTACTTCCATGGGGAAGCCGTCAAAATGCCGTTGATTCATTTCCGTACGCTCCCAAAGACTAAGGGAATGCGAGGAAGGTTGTTCGTGGCAGTGTGTTGGTGTTCATCTTACGATTACACACTGCTTTTACCCCGTGGCGGAATACCACTTCAGTTTAGAGGTAAGAACGTTGCGATATAGGCTTTTTGCCATTTGCAGTCAACCAATAGCCAGTCTTTTACGACTACTGCTTGTTGTCAGTATCCTGAACACGCGTTGCGCTGTGCAGGTTGACCTTGTTTTTAAGCCGATCGCGGGAGCGCACTCCATTACGACCGGTCTAAAGTAAACGTATCCAGATTTGCCAATACATAGCAAAGTTCCTTATGTGAGAGAACGTACCGAGAGTATTTAAACACTTTAAAATATTTTGTCAAGTATAAAAATCCCAGGACAGCCGAACTGTTTCCTGGGATTGGCCCGTCTCTGAGACAAATGTCACGGAGATATGGGCGTTGTTTGTGCGTAACGAGTATGCACTAGAGCTGCACGCTTGTCTGCGGAATGTATCCGCTGCACACGAAGATTGTATAATCCGGTATGACCGCCCGGACGCGGTGGCTACACACGAATGTGATGGGGTGACGGCCCCGACGCCTATCTGCTATAGATCAACTTGGTCAATTACCGGCGAACGGGCCGCCGGGCCTGCTTGGTACGCATCCAACTCCTCGCCAGGAGAACGTCCGAATCGTAACTGTTGTAGTCACTGCAGTCAGTCGATTGACAATGTGAAAACTATCCACATTGTCACCGTCGAAAGCCGCAGTCAAGGCGAACAGTACCTGAGAGCTTGGTTGCCAAGACAACACCATACTCGAACCTTTTTGACAGAAAGGAGTAACGTCGGTCCACGTTACTTTTTCACGATGCCGTTTGGGCGTTGTGATTTGGTGCACGCACTCATCGTCAGTGAGGCATTACGTGCCGTGTCTTAGTATGCAGATGTCACTCTACGTACTTTCATTCAGTGCTTACCTCTAGCAAATTCACATCACCGAGCGGAAATGTAAATCAGTAAGACCTGAAAACGACAGGATATTGCTTCTATTGAGAAGCAATAGTGAGTTTTGAAGAACATATCTGCTGTAATATTTAACACACGATAATAAATTTGTCAAACATTTTCTTACATTGATTTCAGGTAGGTGATTTGGTGCACAATTACATTGCTTGTGATATGAAACGATAGAGTGACAATTAACGATATTATTCTTCGTGCGAGTTACGAGCATAATTATAAATACCGCATTGCATCAGTTAAAATCTTCTATTGTGGGTGAGATGAGTGCTTTGACAGTCCGTATCATCGAGCCGTCAGTCTGCTATACTTTTTCTATGAACGTAAAACAGCAGTTTCCTGATGAAGACTCCCTTAAGAGCTATTTGCGGTCAAATATTGGAGAGTTTCTAAAGCAAGTCAAGGCTGAAGTAGGTCCGCTCGAGGCTGAGTATTTGAAGCAATCAAAGTTACGCAAAACCGGAGTATGGTTCATGAGTCTCGCTCCGTTTGTACTCATTTTTGGTTCAGAGATTTTACGTTTCCTACCATTTATGGGAACAGAACAGCTGGTTGTGGTGATTGTGCCAGTGGCGGTGGCGGGATATATGTTCTGGGTTGGTTGGGATAAGATAATGGGAACTGGTGCAGCTATAGCTGCGTTTCATAATCGTCTAAATGACGTTATATATCCTTTGGTATTTAGCATTTTTGACCTTTCGGCTGCCCGTATAGCTCATACGCAGAAAAGTAAAAAGGACTATGATACTGCATTTAAACACGAAGGCGAGTCAAATTGGGCGAGCACCATGCGCTTAGCACAGGTTGCGCAGCAATTGCAGTCAATCAAAAGTCATGAGTTTGACAAGGTGATGACCCTTTTGGACCACTCTGAGCTGATCACTGAGCCGAGGAATAGAGTAAAGGTAGACGATATGCTCATTACAAGTGTGTACGACCGACCTCTATTTTTTTCTGAGCTGAATGTGAAGCACGTGACCGGTAGTGGTAAAAATAAACGGACCAAAAAGATTTTTCACGGGTATTTCGTGTCTTTTGATTTGAAGCGCCCGTTATCTGGGAAAACTTTTGTGTCTACCGAGGGCGATAAGAAAGGCTTTGGTCACCAGTCTTTTTTTACCACCAAGAAAAACGCTGGACTTGAAGCAACCGAGCTTGAATGGAATGATTTTGAAAACTTACTGCATGTGGTAACCAACGACCCAACTGAAGCGCGATATATTTTGACTCCTGATTTTATGCTCGATCTGTATAGCTGGTGGAAGGAAAAGCAAGAAAATATCCGAATTTCATTTCGAGACGATAAAATGTATGTATTGTTTCCAGATAAAGGGGTGCGAATTGGTAAGACTATTTCTCATATCGACAAACAAGAACTCCAGGCTTATCTAGAAAGCATTAGTATCCCGCTGCTACACACACTCCACCTTATTGAGGATGTACAGCAGTAATTTATTGTGATATCTCGTATACTAACGATATGAAACGCCAAGACATTCTCAGTATTCTCATAACATTTATGGTTGGCGTGGTTGCTGGTGGATATTTGTATTTGGTTGGTCTGGCTCCAACGGTCGCTACGCTTGGGGTGCCAAGCCAGGAGCGGGTTGAATCTTTGGTGATAGAGAGTGAGGTCTATGGTGGATGTCGTGATGCGTGCCCATCGTTTCAAGTGTTGGGAGATGGTTCATACCGGTATTTGTATTCAGTGGCATACGATGAACCGCAAGTCATACAAAGTGGAAGTCTTTCCTCAGCGTTACGTCGAGAATTACAAAGAAGTATTACACTCGAGGCCCTGCGCGCACAAAGCCAGTCCATCACTCCCAGTGTGTGTAGTTCGTACTCAGACGGCATAGACGTGCGGTACACTATCACCAAAAACGGAGAAGAATTCATTTTGGACACTTGCGGCACCCGGGTAAATACAGATAGCGCGATGTGGCAAAGTGTCAGAAAAATCTGGGATTTCCTAGAAATCAGTAGTGAGCAATAGGTCGTACTTCTCCATCCTTGCTTTTCTGGCAAAATGTTTTGCAACCTGTGCAAATAGAAATATCCTGGCTACTGGAGAGTAATAAAAGAAGTAGCTATCTGCTACTTGGATTTATCATTGAGTTAGAAAATACGCTATTTTATGCATTCAAAATCATTACTCATAGCCATCGCTGCTTTTGCGCTCACTACTTCAGGAGTATTTGCGTACAACGGCAGTAACGTCTTAGACAGAGCCAATCTTTCAGCTGAACAGAAAACTGCCATCACCCGAGCCCGAGAGTTAAAGCAAAACGGAGACTTTAGCGCCGCTAGAGATAGTCTGGTCAATGCAGGGATTGATGAGACAGTCCTGAAGCGGCTCCATGAAGCCCGTCACCAGGTCGAGCTGGAAATGCAAGCCGCCTTAGTTGCCAACGATTACGAGGCATTTATGGCGTCTATTGCTCAGACGCCATTGGCCGAAAGAATTACGTCCGAAGCTGATTTTGAGCAATTTCGTGCGGCTCAAGAGCTAAAAGACGATGGTGATTTTGTGGCTGCAAAGGAGATTTATGATGAGTTGGGAATCAAACCAAAACCACACCACCATGGTCATGGAAAGGGAGGGATGTTGCATCATCTCTCGACTACACAACAAGAAGCATTTAGTGTAGCTAAGCAAGCAAACGACAAAGCGACAATGCAAGCCATCCTTGATGAGGCCGGAGTGTATCGACCGATGCACTACTAAATTGTCAATAGAGACACCGGGTAGCCTTACAGCTACCCGGTGTTTTTGGTATGATGTCACTATGAGATATGCGCTGTTGATTGGTTTGTTTGTTTTAACGGCTGCTCCAGTGTCGGCTTTTAGTCCCCAAATCACAGAGGCCACTCGCCCGTATGAAATCACAACCATTGAAGAAGCAGCGGCTCAGTCACAAAACTATCTAGGTGAGTTGGATGGGTTTCCGGTCATGTATGAAGTGACGAGCGACGAGTCCTTTACTTTGCAAACTCAGGTGCATCAGCGCTACCGCTCAGGGTCAGAGCCGCTGCCATTTTCGCTGATTGCTATCCGACAAAACGAGCGAGGAGGCGGAGTCACCGAGGTAGCCAGGATGAATCCAGCTCCAGCTGATTGGCAGAAGACTAAGAGTAGTCAGTTGGGCATGAGTCTGTGGGAAAGTCCTGTGCTGCAAGCTGATGTCGAACCCGGTACCTACCAGATTGAAATCAGCACCCCTGCAAATGAAGGGACCTATTTACTCAGTTTTGGCGCATCAGACTCCGAAGATGGATATTTTGCTAGCTTGGCTGGGGTCCAGCGGACTCAGCAATTCTTTGGCCTACCATTTTTAATGATTCTCGCTTCATCGTATGTATATTATCCATTGGGAGTTATTCTGGTGTTGTTGGTGATACAGCGCATATGGAAGTACCGAAAACTGGTTATTCAACATGATACTTAAAGCGTTAGTTATTGTATGCACCGCCTTAGCTTTTGCTTATTTTGCAAACTTAGCCTTTTTGGGTGAATTATAGTTGACCAAAAAGTCGATGACTGGCATACTGTGCCAGCTTACGCGCGAGTACGCGCCGTTTTCTATTATTGAGACCAAGCGCCAAATCATACTTTAATCTTACTATTTTATATGCCACAAGAAATTCGAAATATCGCCATTATTGCTCACGTTGACCACGGGAAAACTACTTTGACCGATGGGTTGATGGAATTTACTGGAGATCGAGTCGGTGATGCTTCAATGGACAATAACGCGATTGAACAGGAGCGCGGAATCACTATTTACGCCAAAAACACTTCAGTTACCTATAAAGACACCAAGATCAACATCGTAGACACACCTGGTCACGCCGACTTTGGCTCTGAGGTAGAACGAGTGCTGCGGTCTATTGACTCGGTATTGCTCGTGGTGGATGCACAAGAAGGTCCAATGCCACAAACCCGGTTTGTGCTTAAGAAGTCTTTGGAACTCGGACTAAAACCGATTGTAATCATCAACAAGATTGATAAGCCAGCAGCAAATCCAGATAAGTGCGAAGAGCAGGTGCTGGAGCTCTTTCTTGAGCTCGGAGCAGATGATGATCAGTCTGAATTTGAAGTAGTGTATGCAATTGGACGCGATGGAGTGGCCAAACGAAAGATGGATGATGAGATGGTCGACCTGTCACCGGTGCTCGATACGATTCTTGAGACAGTTCCGGCTGCCAAAGGATACACCGAAGGTGACGACCTGCGGGCTCAAGTATTCAATCTTGGATATGATAATTTCCTCGGACGATTAGCTGTAGCTCGTATTTATGAAGGAAAAATCTCTAAAGGCCAACAACTTTTTATTCAGTTTGAAGGGTCCGATGTGGTAAAGAAAGGCAAGGTGATAAAAATGTCAGGCTATAAAGGTGTGTCTCAAGTTGATATGGACGAAGCCTTTGCAGGAGACATTGTGCTGATTGCAGGACTAGAAGATATCAACATTGGAGAAACGTTGTCAGATAAAGAAGACGCTAAGCCACTAGAAGCCATCCACGTAGATGAGCCAACTATTGGCATGGAGTTTATGGTCAATTCTTCACCATTTGCTGGTCGGGAAGGGAAGTACGTGACCTCGCGACAGATTGCAGCTCGACTCGAAAAAGAACTTGAAATTAACGTTGGACTACAAGTTGATTTTACCGCCGAAAATATAAAAGTATATGGTCGTGGAGAAATGCACATTGCAGTCCTTCTGGAAAATATGCGCCGAGAAGGGTATGAGTTGTCAGTCTCACAGCCACAAGTAATCATCAAAGACATTGACGGGGTAAAGTCTGAACCATTTGAGGAAGTGACGGTTGATATCCCTGGTGATTACCAGGGTGCGGTCATCGAACGATTGTCAAATCGCGGCTTTATTATGCAAAATATGGTGACCAATGGTGACCAGATGCGTCTGTTGTTTGAAGGTCCAACCCGTGGCTTGCTCGGATACAAAAACCAATTTGTGGTAGATACAAAAGGGGAAGGAATTCTCGCTTCACAAGTCATCGGGTTTCGACCATACGCAGGAGAAATCAAGAAGCGAAAAGCCGGTTCTATGATTTCAATGGCAACTGGAAAAGCGCTTGGTTTCTCACTTGCCAATCTGCAGACACGCGGAGAGATGTACATCGGTCCGTCGACTGAAGTATACGAGGGGATGGTGATTGGGAATACCTCAAAGGGGGAGGAGATGATGGTAAACCCAACCAAAGGGAAGCAGCTCACCAACATGCGTACCTCTGGAACTGATGAAGCAATCAACCTAATACATCCAAAGCTAATCTCTATCGAGTTTGGTCTGGAGGTAATGGCAAATGATGAGTACCTAGAAGTCTGCCCAATATCAGTCCGACTACGGAAGAAGTATCTAAAAGAATCAGATCGAAAGAAAAAATAAGCAAAGGCCCAACGGGCCTATTGCGAATTTTGTTCTCAATTTCGGGCTTTCACCACCAGGGCATTTCCGTTTATATGGTCGAGCAAAGCTCTTCCTAAAAACTAGGTCAGCCCGCCCGAAATTGCTAGA
>Ga0136591_1000586_pt1 | contig 14269 bp, 12 predicted proteins | sample AntRauMFilla3767_FD_104929 | JGI IMG/M metagenome (GOLD analysis project Ga0136591, IMG submission 104929) | Saline lake microbial communities from Rauer Islands, Antarctica - Metagenome Filla 3 #767 | ecosystem: Environmental > Aquatic > Non-marine Saline and Alkaline > Saline | place...
GGGACAGGCTCGCATGAGTTTCATGTTCTGGCTGACTCCGGTGAAGACGATATTGTCTTCTCGGACTCTTCCGACTATGCCGCCAATATCGAAAAAGCTGAAGCCCTGCCTTGTGAAACAGAACGTGGGCAGGCCAGTGAAGAGCTGCGCCTTGTGGACACCCCCGACGCCAAAACCATCGCCCAACTGGTTGAGCAATTTGATCTGCCCATTGCAAAAACAGTGAAAACACTGGTGGTGAAAGCGACTGAGGGCGGCCTGGTTGCCCTGATTATTCGCGGTGACCATGAGCTTAATGAAATCAAGGCCAGCAACCTGCCCCAGGTTGCAAGCCCGCTGGAAATGGCAACCGACGAAGAAATCAAAGCAACGATCGGAGCTGGGCCCGGTTCTTTAGGGCCCATCAAACTGCCCATCCCCTGCATTATTGACCGCTCCGTGGAAAAAATGAGTGACTTTGGAGCCGGTGCCAATGTCGATCGACAGCATTACTTTGGCATCAACTGGGAGCGCGACCTGCCCCTGCCGGAAGTGGCTGACCTCCGCAATGTCGTCACAGGCGACCCCAGCCCCGACGGTCAAGGCACCTTGCTGATCAAGCGAGGCATTGAAGTCGGCCATATCTTCCAATTGGGCACCAAGTATTCAGAAAGCATGAACGCCACCGTCCTGGATGAAAATGGCAAATCAGTGCCGCTGATCATGGGCTGTTACGGTATAGGCGTCACCCGGATTGTTGCTTCGGCCATTGAGCAGAACCATGACGACTCCGGCATCATCTGGCCCAATGCTATCGCACCTTTTGAGGTGGCCTTGGTGCCTATGAATGCCCATAAATCCGAGCTGGTACGGGAAACCTCAGAGCAGCTTTATCAGGATCTGAAAGCTGCAGGTATTGACGTACTGCTGGATGATCGCGATGAGCGCCCCGGCTCCAAGTTTGCCGATCTGGAACTGATGGGTATTCCACATCGCATCGTCATTGGTGAACGCAGCCTGAAAAACAGTGAACTGGAATACAAGGGCCGCCGTGATGAAAAAGCCAGCATGATCCCTGCAACCGAAATTCTTGCCTTTATTCAGGAACTGCTTGCCCAGTAATGCCTTGCGGCACCCTCTTCAACAGAGGGTGCCGCCTCTACTAACCGGCAAGACCAAAACGCCCCAGATAATAAATCACCCCGATCAGTGAAAATCCAAAAATGATGATCAGGTTGATTCTGATCGAGTCCTCCTTACGCTTGTTGCGAAAGCTGTTGAAAATCAGCCCTGCACCCGATAGCAACATGATCAGCAACATCAGAAAAAAAGCATAGCGAAAGGTTGCCACATCCCAGTGGGGATCAACCGTCAGGCCCAACCAGCGATCAAAGAAGGTTTCCACTTCGGGGCGGGCCTGATCAACCAACAGGAGTGCCGGAAGCATCAAAACCCAGGACACAAAACCAAATACTGAAATCAAATACAAAATGGGGTCGCGCCGCTTGCGCCGGTCTCGCCCTACATGCCTTTCTACTCTTCGGTCTGACATGACCACATCTCCCAAAACAAGGATTGTTACTGAATACAGATGATGATAGGCGAAAATTCCAGCCCAGTACATCATGTATCTTTTTGTTAAAAACACCAGGCTATCTCAATGTTTCCCAATGAAAGTGGACGCACAGGTCTTTCATTTTTCGTTTAAATAATGTAAATATTTGTGCTTCAAATTCAGAGCTGGAAACCCCCAATAATAAACAAGGAAGAGCTCAACGTGCTCAAGCTTCAAACCAAAACCATGCTGGCCCTGGCTTTCGTCATGATGATTCTGACACTGGTGATCACCATTGCCAGCCTGGCCTCCTTTCGTGACTTTTCTATACGCGCAGCCACTGAACATACTCGTACAACAGCTGAATTGATTCGGGTAGCTCTTACTGAGTCCATGCTGAATGGCACCATGCACAAGCGTGACTCGCTGCTCGAGCGTATTGCTCAGGTTGAAGGGCTGGATGAAGCCAGGGTAATTCGTGGCCCCCTGGTTGAAGAGCAGTTTGGTGATGGTCTGGAAATGGAATCCAACCCTGACCCGGTGGATTACCAGGTTCTGCAAAGCGGTGAACCTGTGTACTCCCTCGTGGGTGGACGTTTTTCACCTGATTTTCGTGCCACCATACCCTATATTGCCAGCAGTACCGGTAACGTTAACTGCCTGAATTGCCATGCAGTGCCTGAAGGCTCCGTTCTGGGAGCAGTCACCTTGACCGCCTCCATTGACCATATGCGCAAAGCAGCGGTACTGACGGTTTCCGTTCTGGTCCTTGCCGTGGTTTTCTTTGCAGTGGTCTCCCTGCTCTTTTTAAGGCGCATGCTACAACCCCTTGTCACCACGGCCAATGAAATCGAGCATGCCGTCAAAAAAGCCAAAAATGGTGACTTCAGCGTCAGGGTTACCCAGCGCAGCAATGATGAAATCGGCACCATTGCCCAGCACTTCAACAGCCTCTCGGATGGAATCATCAACAAACTGAGCGAAATTCGCCGCAATGTAGCCCATCTGGTTCAATCCAACCCCAACCAGAAAGGTGACCTGCTGGCCGATACAGCGCACACGGTATCCGGACTGGTCAGGGTTGCCCAGTTCAAACAGGCCATTGAGGAAGATGAAAGCAGCGAAGAAGTATTTCAACGCATTTCAGAAGTGATTCAGGATGTTTTCCAGTTTCCCAACTACTCCATTTATGAAGTGGACTACAACAGGAAGCTGATCAATACCATCAATGTTGATGGTATTGCACAGACACCCACCCAATGGTGCTCACCGGACATCAATGAAAAATGTACAGCCTGTCGTGCTGTCCGCACCGGCCATTTCATTGACGGCACTGAAAACAGCCTGATTTGCCGCTCTTTCGCCCCTGAAGCCCGCCAGGCAGGTAAAACCTACCTGTGCCTGCCCGTAATCCAGTCAGGCGGTGTGGGCAGCGTCATCCAGCTGGTGTTGAACACTGAGCAGGAAGTGGAAGAGGCCCAGTCTGCCAAGCCCTTGATCGAGTCCTATCTGCGCGAGGCGGCACCGGTTCTGCAAGCCAAACGTCTGATGGCCAGTTTACGGGAGTCGACCCTTAATGATGCCATGACGGGTCTGCGTAACCGCCGCTTCCTGGAGGAGTATTCCGATACTCTGGTGACCCAGTGCAAGCGACGTGAATCGCCCATGACCCTGATCATGATGGATCTGGATTATTTCAAAACCGTGAACGACACTTACGGCCATGATGTCGGGGATGCCATTCTGGTGGATCTGGCCAATATCTTTAGGGCCAATGTCCGCGAATCCGATCTGGTCATCCGTTATGGCGGTGAAGAGTTTCTGATCATCCTGCTGGACACGGATGCCGAAGCAGGGTTCCTGGTTGCTGACAAGATTCGCAAAGCAGTTGAAGAGCATCAGTTCCAGGCGGGCAGCATTCTGCTCAATAAAACCATTTCTGCAGGTCTGGCTGATTATCCCAATGATGGCCAGGCTTTCTGGCAGGTTCTTAAATATGCGGATGTTTCCCTGTATGCTGCCAAGGACAGCGGGCGCAATCAGGTTGTGCGCTTTACGCCCGACCTCTGGGTGGGGGCTGAAAAATACTAGGGAGACATTTTGCTACATTTGTTTGAACGTTTAACAGCTCGCCTGGGCTTTCTGCGCCCGGTGAGCCTGATAACCGCCGTTATTGGCCTATTACTGCTTTCAGCCAGCCTGTTTGTGGCTGATTTTCAATCCTGGCTGATGCCGGGATTCCTGCTTTTCCTTTGGTCTTTACTGGGTTACAGCTTTTTAGCCCTGTTTCGTAACCTGCCTGCTCCCCCGTCAGCTCAGGAAAGCTTTTTTGCGCGCATGAAAGGCCGGTTAACCCGGGGTGCTTACTGGCTGTTGGCACTGGTCTTTATACTGCTGACACTGGGCGTTCTGGGCATGACTCTGCGGGGGCTGGTGATTTTTTTCAGCGGATAATAATCCTCCGCAAGAGCCTCAATTTTTTGCAGCTTGCGAGTATTTTTATAAGGCATCTTCATAAACCCCGAGACGCCCAAACCCGTGATCTGGGGGATGGCTGCCCTGATGCGCTGCAAACAGGCTTTCAATTCTTCTTCACGCCCGGCATCCAGCAGCACATAGTAGCTGTGTACCTTCAAGTGCCGAGGCAAAACCTCAAAAATAATCAAGCCGGTATGACGCAACTGGTTGAGTAGCGCAATTTCCCGCAGAATGGCCTGGGGCAGCTGCAAAAGCTCGTCCGGGTCTTCACCATCTTCAAAGTAAGAGTGGCTGCGGCTGGGGTCTTCCACAGGCGGAGCAGGATGCACTTCATAAGGCAGCTGCCAGTTTTCCGGCGGCATAAAAGGCTGACTGGGATCATCACGCTCCAGGTGACGGGTTGCCCTCGCATCAAACATGCAGCATTTGAACACCCCCTCCTGACGGTCTATAGCCTGAGCCAGGGTGGTCAGATTATTGACTGAGTCCACAAAGGATTTTCTCAGCGCAGGATCATGCAGTTTCAGACTGGAATCCACGAGCAAGCCATCCTTTTGCCAGTGAATGGCCAGCCCGCCAAGCAGAGGATATTTGCCCAGGCGACTGACCGCGGCCAAAAAAGCCTTTTCGGTTGCTCCCATTCCCTGCATGAAATTACGATAATATTTATCCAGCTCCACATCATCCACTTCAGCCAGTACCCCCAAATCCACCTGCTCCTGGCGCAAGAAGCTTTTGCGGGAGCTGTAAACCACCGTTTCCAGGTCTTCTTTGACATCAGCCACCCAGACAGGCAAGGCTGATCTAGGCTCAGGCTGTTGCAGCTCAGGAAGCAACCAGCGACGCAGATAATGCCCCTGATGCAGCATTTTATCGCCCGCCGCATAACGCGCGGGCAGATCACCGGCCAGCATGGCCTGCAAAGTTTCGGCAAAGGCCTGCGGCAAACCCAGGGATGTGGCGGGAATGGCCTGGTAGCCATATCGGCAGGACTGAGCCGACGCCAGGGCATAAAGAGTGGCTGCCATGCCCTGTTCATCAAAACGCGGCGAGCTTAAATGCCCATTCAGCTGTTCGTCACCAATAAAAAAGATATCACCCAGACGGGCATTGGTATCCCTGGCCTGCTCACCCGTCAGCCCCAGTGAGCCGGTGCCCACCGGCTGCCCTTGAGCATCCAGCTGGGCCAATATACTGGAACCCCAGTCCACCAGCTTGATGGTTTCCGTTTGTGGATCAAAAACCAGGTTGGATGGCTTGATATCACCATGAACAACCGGCATTTCACCCTGGTCACCCTGATGCCGACGAAGTGCCTGCAGGACTTCGACCAGCTGCCAGGCAATCTTGACGACCAAACGGGCGGGCAAACGGCCTTCACGCAGGGAATAAGCCTCCAGATCCAGGCCCTTGGCCCGCTCCATAACCAATACAGACTGGCGAGCCAAACGCGCGTATTCAAATAGACGGGGAATAAAAGGGTGTCTGACCCGGGCCTGCATCCAGGCCTCTTCTTCCAGACGATCCTGTACCTTTTGTGGCAGGTTGATGCGGGAAAACTTGAAGACATAATCCAGGCCTGTTTGCGAACGACCTCCGAACACAAAGCCAAAAGCCCCCTTACCCACCAGTTCAATATCACTGAACCCCAGCTGGGCCAGCTGGTTCTCACAGAGCTGAATCCAGTCTTTGATCTTCCGGGCATCTTCATGACTCATCAGATAGATGGATTGCTCTTCATTGATATAAAACTGCTGCAGCAGGGATGAGGAGTTGCGCATAATTTTCTGCCTTCAGGAACCTTATCCGCAATTCTAGTTCATACTGGGGCTATGACCTAAAATACCGGCTATACAGGGAGCAGGGATCTGATGTTTGTTACTTTGAAATGGCTGCTGCGAACGGGCTTTTTACTGGCTGTCTTACTTTCCGGACCACTTTTAATGATGGCCTGCTCAGGCAGTGGATCATCTTTGCACTGGTCCGAGGCCGATCGCTCCAGTACCGGCATGGCACCAACCCCAGAGGAAGCTTCCGAAGCCCTGGTTCAGGTTTATGCAGCCAGGGCTTTTAGCTGGCGTAGCCATTTTGCGGTACACACCTGGGTCGCCACCAAGGAAGCAAAAGCCGATACCTGGTATGTTCATGAGGTTATGGGCTGGCATTCCACGCCAGTTCGCTCCACTCCCGATTTACCCGACCGCTCCTGGTATGGCGCCCAGCCCCGGTTGCTGGCGGAACTGCGCGGCCCAGAGGCTGCCCACGCCATTGTAAACATTCAAAAGGCTGTGGCTTCCTACCCTTACCCGGATCGCTATCAGGCCTGGCCAGGCCCCAACAGCAATACATTTACAGCCTGGCTGATCCATGAAACACCACAGCTGGCACTGGTTTTGCCGAATACCGCGATCGGCAAGGATTACCCGCTGACTTCCATTCTGACCTCCACTCCCAGTGACAGCGGTTATCAAATCAATCTGGGCGGGGTTCTGGGTGCCAGCCTGGCGTTGAAAGAAGGCCTGGAAATCAACTTTCTGGGTCTGAATCTGGGCATCGACCCCTGGCACCTGGGCATCAAACTTCCCGGAATCGGCCAACTGAGTCTGCGTAATCCCTGGCCGCAGCCATCAACCACTTTGCCCTAGTCAAGCAAATTTAAGCGACGGGTCGGCCAGTGCAAAGTGGCCGTGCGTCTCAGCATTTTCTGCCCCAGTTCGGGCAAGGCTTCCTCAATGACCCGCGCAGAAAAGTCCGCCATAAAGCGGGCTTTCAGTTCTGCTCTGGCCGCATCCGGGCCAGCCTCAACATAGGGTGCTGAAGACAGCAACAGAAAACCATCATCGGGGATACGTCCCTTTTCCATATTGTTGCGGATAATCCCTGCGGCTTTGAGCAAAGGGTCCGACAAATCAGGGCTGTAAGGGCCGATAATCAAGGCCACATTGGGGGCATGAAGAAAATCAAAGCCCCGCCCCACGCAGATCATCCATTCCCTGTGCTCAATATCCAGTTTGCGCTGCAGGGCGCGCATTTCCCTGATGTGACGGATATTGCCCTTCACCAGGGGTAAAAAATCATGGCGCACCTGGGCGGGCATATCCGGCAGCAGTCTTTCCAGGCGTACCGGCAGGCTTTCCACAGCTTCTTCAGTCAGGGTGGAAAGATCCAGTTGCTGATCATCCGAATTGTGAAGGACCAGGGCATCTTCATCGGTTTCAAAACCACAAACCAGCGGATACACCGTTTGATGGCCGTGACCGAAAATGGCCTCTACCTGCTGGCGTATTTCGCGGGCATGCTCCAGGGCCGCCTCACGGTTACAGTCAAAACCGGCGCAACCGCGCGAGGGCTCACCCCGCGAATAATGGTAGGTAATAATAATCAGCACCCGCCGACCCTGTTGAATGGCTTCCAGAACACTTTGTTCCAACAGGTCTCCCATATAGGGCCAACCCAGATCAAAAATCCCACCCAGATTGCGAAAAGGACGGATAATACCCAAAGGCGTTTGGGTGGCGTGTGGTAAATGCAGACGCCCATCCATGCATTTCAAGGCGATGATATGAGTCGGGTGTTCTGCCTGGTAACGTTGACGGGCCAGATAATTTTCAGGGTCGCAAAACTGTTGGGAATGCTTGCGACTCAGGTTCAACAGCCAGTCCAGGCGCTCCTGAATGGGTCGGGTGTGAATGGCTCCAGGCATTGTTGTTATTCTCCTGTTGGGAAATCGGCTTAACGACGGATAAACAGAGCCATGCTCTCGACATGGGCAGTCTGCGGAAACATATCCATAATTCCCAGGCGCTCCAGGCGGTAACCCTGGTGTTTCAGGTGCTCTGCATCACGCGCCAGGGTGGCTGGATTGCAGGAAACATAAAGCAGCTTATCGGCACCCAATACCTTGATCTCCTGACACACCTGGTCAGCGCCTGCCCTGGGTGGGTCCAGCAAGACTAGATCCCAGTGGCGATCAGCAAAGGCCTGTTGGCGAAGGGGCAGGTTCAGGTCAGCCGCCAGAAACACCGCCCGGGTTTCCAGACCGTTTGCCTGGGCATTGCCTGCTGCCCGCTCCACCTGGCTTTGCAGGGCTTCAACACCCAGCACTTCTGCCGCTTTCTGCGCCAGTGGCAAACTGAAGTTGCCAAATCCACAAAACAGATCCAGCACTTTTTCATCGCCCTGAAGATCCAGCCAGGTCAAAGCCTGGGCAACCATCCGGCGATTGATTTCCGGATTGACCTGAATAAAATCACGGCTGGAGAAAGCCAGATTCAACCCCTGTAATTCATAAGCAAAGGGCTGAGGGCCGGGATCTGCATTCACACAGATCAATTCCTGATCATCCTGAAAAAACAACAAAACACCCACTTGCGTTGCCCAGTCTTGCCAAAGCCGTTGATCGACCGGGCTCATTCTCGCCCGGGAGCGCAACAGGCGCACCACCAGACCCCGCCGTGTTTCTCCCTGAATCAACTCAAGATGACCCAAGTGCTTTTTTCCTTCCAGCCTGGGCAGAAATTCATAAAGGGAGGGCAACAGCGACTGAAGCTCTGGCTGTAAAACCCGACACTCGGGGGTTGCCGTGACAAAAGGAGAGTTTTTCTCCCGAAACCCCAGTAGCAGACGCCCGTCCTTGCGCCATTTCACTCCCAGGCGTGCTTTACGGCGATATTCCAGCGGGCGACCCGTCAGAGGTGCGGCCATGGCCGACTCAGGAAAACCAAGTAATTCGGCAACCAGTTGCTGCTTAAAAGCCAGCTGGGATGCTTGTTGCAGGTGTTGAAGCTGACAACCGCCGCAGTTGGCATAGTGTATACAGGATGGCGACTCACGCTGTGGCGAAGCCTCCAGCAGCTCATCCAGAACCGCTTCATTATAGCGACTCAGTGTTTTCTGAACCTTGACAGTCACCCACTCACCCGGCAAGGCACCTTCAACAAACACCGTTTTGCCTTCAGCGTTGCGCGCTACACCCCGTCCTTCATGGCTCAAGCGTAGAATATGCAGGGCATCCGGGTGGCTTTCAGCAAAGGGGTTGGCCACGGGGTGCAAAGCTGCCGCCGAAGGTGTTGCTGTCGGTTCAGGCTTACGGCTTTTTTTGCGGGGTTTTGTAAACAGGCTGCTCATGAAACGACTTCCTGACGTTGATCCTTGCGCAGCATGACCAGCGTGAAAATCGTTGCCGTTACAAACATCAATAAACTGTACACACTGGGGGCCACGGACATTGCAGAACTCTGCAATATACCGGTCGTGACCAGCAGAGCCAGAGTACCGTTCTGCAAACCCACTTCGATACTGATGGTGCGCGACTGGTCTTCTCTGTGCAAAAGCCACTTGCCCAGCAGATACCCCAACAGCATGGTGCTCAGGTTCAGCGCCACCACAGCGGGGCCGGAAATCAGAATGTATTGCCAGAGCTCAGCACCCAGATCAACGGCGATGGTCAGGATCAGTAGCCCCAGAACCAGAACCGAGAAAAAACTGATCTTGGGCTCAAAACGTTGCGCAAAAGCTGTCCAACGTGCGCGAGTTGCCATACCAATCAGCACCGGAATCACCGTGATCACCATCAGTTGCAACCAGGTTTTGAAAATCGGCAATTGGAACTGGGGGTCAACATCACTGAAATAATCAATGGCCCAGGCACCCAGAAAAGGAATTGTAAAAGGCGTGATAAAACCGATGATTGCCGTCAGGGAAACAGACAAGCCAACATCACCCTTGCTCAAAAAGCTGTAGAGGTTGGACGTGACCCCACCGGGACACAGGGAAAGAATAAACAGGCCGATGGCAATTTCACCTCTCAATCCAAAGACCGAGATAATCAGTAAGGCAATCAGGGGCAGCAAGGCCAACTGGGCAAAGGCACCCAGAAAAAAAGCACGGGGCTGCTGAAGAACCCGCTTGAAATCCAGGGGAGCAAGGGTCAAGCCAACCCCCCACATAATAAAAATCAAAGCCAGGGGCAAACCGATTTGGGTCAGGGTTTCAAACATGGGTCAGGGACTCGAGTGATTGTTTGTCCAAACAATACAGGTAAAAGGGGGATTGATGCCAGTCCGGCAACTGCCAGGTACATTGCGGAGAGTAACCTGGAAGGGAGAAAAAGTGACTGAGCAAGAACCGGGGCCTGGAATCCATTTGTTCCAGTCGTGCAGCCAGCTTGTGCATGGTGGGCCGCACCAGATAACAGATCAGCAAATCAGCCTTGGAAAGATCCGCCTGCAGAAAATTGCGCCGGTAGAGCTTGAGATTATCCAGACCCAGCAGCTTTTTGAGCAACCAACTGACCAGCCAGGGGAAAAACGAAACCTCGTAACCAACCACCTGATGCTGCGGCAAACGTCTGGCCAGAGGCACCACCAAGTGCCCCCAGCCAGACCCCAGATCCACCAGAGTTCCGGGCGATTGCGAGCCCATGAGTTGCTCGCTTGTTCTGATAATAAAATGCCGGGCGGCCAGATGACTGGGTTGTGGGGATATACCTGTTTTCAGGGTCGAGATGACCACAGTAACCAGCACCAACAAGACCAGCAGGCATACCGCCAACAAAAGACCTGACATCCCTGCTCCCCGGCTTTTTATTTACTTTTTCAACTGAGCAAAATCCGCAGCACTGTGGCGTTCATGCAGCTGTTCGCTTTCCTCGCCCCAGGTACGGTTGACCTTACGTCCACGCTGCACCGCAGGGCGAGCATCGATCATTTCTGCCCAACGTTTGACATGCGTGTAGCTGTCGGCCTGAAGAAACTCGGCGGCATCATACAGACGCCCCAGAACCAGAGCACCGTACCAGGGCCAGATCAGCATATCGGCAATCGTATAGTCTTCACCGGCCATATAGGTGTTTTCGGCCAGCTGCCGATCCAGAACATCCAATTGGCGTTTGACTTCCATGGTGAAGCGATTGATGGGGTATTCCAGTTTTTCCGGGGCATAGGCATAAAAATGCCCGAAACCACCCCCCAGCATGGGAGCTGCACCCATTTGCCAGAACACCCAGTTCATGCACTCCGTACGGGCCTGCACTTCTTTTGGCAGGAAATGGCCGAATTTTTCCGCCAGATAAAGCAGAATCGAGCCGGATTCAAACACCCGTAGCGGCGGGTTCTGACTGTGATCCACCAGGGCTGGAATCTTGGAATTGGGGTTAATCTCCACAAACCCCGAACCAAACTGGTCACCTTGGGTAATATCAATCAGCCAGGCATCATACTCCGCTTCCTTGACCCCCAGCTCCAGTAATTCTTCCAGCATCACCGTGGCCTTGACGCCATTGGGCGTGGCCAGGGAATACAACTGAAAAGGATGCTCGCCCACCGGCAATTCCTTGTCATGGGTCGCACCCGCCTCAGGACGATTGATGTTGGCAAACTTACCGCCATTGCCTGGTTCCCACTGCCAAACCTTGGGTGGAGTGTAGTTTGAAGTGCTCATGCATTTCTCCTCGGATAATCGGTATAACCTTCAGTACCTTGAGTGTAGAAGGTTTTGGGATCAGCCTGGTTCAGTTCCACTCCTTCCTGAATACGCTCTGGCAGATCCGGGTTGGCAATAAAGGGAACCCCAAAGGCCACGGCATCCACCTGCCCCTGGTTCACCGCTTCTGCTGCTTCCTCGGGGCTATACCCCATATTGACGATCAGGTTGCCCTGATACTGCTCACGAAATGGCGTAATGATATCCGCTTGCTGTTCACCTTTGAAGTCAGCACGCATCAGGTGCACATAGGCCAGCTGGTAGTTATTGAGCTGCCTGGCCAGCCAGGTCATCAGGCCAACAGGATCTTCATCCTTCATGCTGTTAAAGCTGTTCAGGGGCGAGAAGCGAATACCAATCCGGTCTTCACTCCAAACCCCGGCGACAGCTTCCACCACCTCCAGCAACAAACGGGCACGGTTTTCCACACTGCCGCCATAAGGGCCATCACGATGATTCGCACTGGTGCGTAAAAACTCATCCAGCAGATAACCGTTGGCAGCATGGATTTCCACACCATCAAAACCGGCTTCACGGGCATTTTCGGCAGCTTTGGCAAAGCCTTGCACTATATCCGGCAGCTCTTCATCTTTCAGGGCTCGGGGTTCAGGGTAATCCAGCTTACCTTCGGGTGTGTTGGCCTTGTCACTGGTGATTGCCAAAGCACTGGGGGCTACTGGCTGTGTGCCATCATTGAGTACCGGATGACAGGTACGGCCACCGTGCCAGATCTGCAGAAAGATCTTGCCGCCTTCAGCATGAACGGCCTCCGTAACTTTTTTCCAGGCCGCCACCTGGGCAGCCGAATAAACACCCGGCTCCCGCCAGAAGGAAGAATTGCCCTGCATTGCCATCGTCGCTTCGGCAATGATCAGACCCGCCGAAGCCCGCTGGGCATAATAATCAACCATCATATCTGTAGGCACATGATCCTTATCGGCCCGACAGCGAGTCAAAGGGGCCATAAGAACCCGGTTTTTGACTTCCACTGCACCCAGTTGCAAGGGGCTGAAAAGATTACTCATAAAGACACTCACCTTAATAGTTGACGGTAAAGAATGTACGTGGGGGTGAAAGGCTTCCTCTACAAGGTCACAGACTCAAAAACCACCAGAACCTAATTTTAACTTTACTAATATAAGGTTATACCACTAGTATGTAGAGACGATCGATACAACAATAACAAGAGGAGGCCAGATCATGGCTCATGTTGTAATTCTGGGAGCAGGCACCGGCGGCATGGCAGCTGCTTACGAGTTGCGTCACAAGCTGGACAAAACTCACGAGGTCACCGTCATCAATGAACGCGATCACTTTCAGTTTGTACCCTCCAACCCTTGGGTGGGCGTCGGATGGCGGGATTCCAAAGACATCAGTTTCCCCATTGAACCCCACCTCAAAAAACACAAGATCAACTTTATCGCCCAGCGCGTTGACACCATCAAAGCTCAGGAAAACAGCCTGACCCTCGCCAACGGTGAAAGCGTCAATTATGACCATTTGATGATCATGACCGGCCCCAAGCTGTCTTTTGAAGAGGTTCCCGGCTCCGGACCTCATGGTGGTCACACCCAGTCGGTTTGTACTTTGGATCATGCCCAGGCTTCCTACAAAGATTTTGAAGAACTCTGTGAAGACCCCGGCCCGGTGGTCGTGGGTGCAATGGCCGGTGCCAGTTGTTACGGCCCCGCTTATGAATATGCCTTCATCCTTAATAAAGAACTCCAGAACCGCAAGGTTCGCGACAAGGTTCCCATGACCTACGTCACCAGCGAGCCCTACATCGGGCATCTGGGCCTGGGCGGTGTGGGTGACTCCAAAACGCTGCTGGAATCTGACCTGCGCAACCACCACATCAAGTGGATTTGCAATGCCAAGGTCACCCAGGTTGAAGAAGGCCTGATGTACGTGGATGAGTACAATGAAGCAGGCGAGGTCATCAAACAGCATGAGCTGCCCTTCAAACACTCCATGATGCTCCCCGCTTTCAAGGGCGTTGACTGTGTGGCCGAAGTACCTGACCTGTGCAACCCGCGTGGTTTTGTCAAGGTTGACGATCACCAGCGCAGCCCTGTGTATGACAATATCTGGGCTGCCGGGGTTTGTATTGCCATTCCCCCCGTGGAAAAAACCCCGGTTCCGGTCGGCGTTCCCAAAACCGGCTATATGATTGAATCCATGGTCACGGCCATTGTGGAAAACGTGCATGCCGTACTCAATGATGAAGAGCCCACTTCCGAAGCCACCTGGAACGCCATTTGCCTGGCGGATATGGGCGATACCGGCGCCGCTTTTGTGGCCCTGCCGCAAATACCACCACGCAATGTCAACTGGTTCAAGAAAGGCAAATGGGTGCACGTTGCCAAGGTAGCCTTTGAAAAATACTTCCTGCGCAAGATGAAAACCGGCAACCATGAACCCTTTTATGAAAAACAGATCCTTAAAATGATCGGTGTGGAACGCCTGAAATAAGCGCCTACATCAGGGGGCTTGCACAACTCAAGCCCCCTGATCACCTGTATCGCTTGCAAAAACTCCAGAACCCCCTACCCTGTGGCTTTTCAGCGACCAATCCACGCCGCTCACCATGCCACTGACCCGCATACGACCTCCCGAACAGACCCAGGCCCTGTTTCGCCTGGCCTGGCCCCTGCTGCTTTCCAACTGCACCGTGCCTTTATTGGGGCTGGTGGATACCGCCGTACTCGGGCATTTGCCGGATGGTCGCTACCTGGCTGCCGTTGCTCTGGGTGCGGTCATTTTCAGCTTTCTTTA
>Ga0136591_1000590_pt1 | contig 14198 bp, 26 predicted proteins | sample AntRauMFilla3767_FD_104929 | JGI IMG/M metagenome (GOLD analysis project Ga0136591, IMG submission 104929) | Saline lake microbial communities from Rauer Islands, Antarctica - Metagenome Filla 3 #767 | ecosystem: Environmental > Aquatic > Non-marine Saline and Alkaline > Saline | place...
GTGCGGAAGGCAACGTTGGCGCCCACTGCCGCAACGGCGGCATGAACCGCAAAGCTATTGGGATTTGTTGCAGCGGGCACGGCGATATCACCGCCTTTACCGTGCAGCAAGTGGAAACCCTTTGCAGCCTGGTAAACGTTTTGCGCCGCCGCAATAGCATTGATATTGCCCACGTAATAGGCCACCGCGAGGCGGGAGCGGCCAAAACCTGCCCCGGTACAAAGGTTGATATGGATGAATTGCGAATTGATATTGACGAACAAAATATTCTTGGAATTTCTCGCGCTGAATTGAAGGATTTTAATACTATTGAAGAGCAAATAGCATTCGTAGAACAAAAAATAACCTAAACATGAAAACACCATTTAAAGACTGGGGCATAGTCAACTTTTTGCAAGACAAATTACCCGGCGCTGCAACAGATATTGCCGGTGCGGTAGCCAGTATTGCTACCGGCGGCAACCCCGTTAAAGTAATTGCCAGCCTATTTGCCGGCAGAGACGAATTAAGCAAGAACGATCTACAAAAAGCCCAACAGCTTTTTATCAATGATTTGGAACGCGAAAAAATGATTGATGCCGACCGTGCCGACGCCCGAGCCATGAACACCGAAATAGCTACGTCAGAATACAGCAGCTGGCTGGCCCGGAACTTTATTTACCTTATGAGTTCATTTCTTTTGCTTGCTGCCACCTTTTTTGGGGTAGCCTTAATTTATGTAGAAATCCCGCCCGATAACCGACGCCTGGTAGAAATGTTTGCCGACGTATTTTTATTCGCCGGTGGGGTGGCGGTTATTCAATACTTTATTGGCCGCCCTAACTTAACAGGCTTTAAGCGTTTTAGATCAACCAAATAATTAACCTTAGAATTTATTATTATGAACAATCAAACCAGCGACACCACAAAAGGCCTGCTAAATTTGGGCCTGATAGGAGCCACCGTTTACGGTGGGGTTAAGTTGGTTGATAAAATTTTTGGTGATAAAGTGCGAAAAAACCCAATGGATTACTTTTACGTTGCACGGATAAGCGAGCATATTAAAGAAGATATAAAAAGGAATTGGAGTTCATGGAATTACGGCCTTGAAGGTTTTGAGGGAACCGAGGAAGAATTTGAATCTTATTTGGATGAATCAAGAGAAGACGATGAAGTTATATTTATTTCAGGATTTGAAATTTTTCCAAAAGATTTAGATGGGTTTGAGTTTGGGGAATTATATGAAAACTACTGGGTTGCAATTGATTATAGAAACGGAAAAGGATTGTCATGCAATATACTTCCTGCAGAAACTGAAAATAAAGCTATAGAACAAGTAAAATCAAAGCATTTTTCTGTTAATATGGGGGATGGAGATACAGTAAATTGCAAGAATGCTGAAGTTGTATATTCTGATGAAGAATTACATGTTTTAAAAGTACCAGAAAAGTAGGGGTCAAAACCTGTCATGCTGGGGCCTATCTTTAGGGGATGCCAAGATATAATTTTTCAACCTTCATTTAACGCATCATAAAGCCGGTTTTTGGCCCGGAATTCTTTTTCGCCAAAACAAGTCTATTATATAGGGTTTTTTGGCAAAACAGAACGGTCATTCCCCTTCCATCTCTTGCATTTTGCGCAACAAATTACGCCCCTTTAAGTGCGTATAGCCTTCGGTTGTTTTGATCGAAGAGTGCCCCGCCATAAATTGTGCCTCTGCGCTGTTATAGCCATCGTCTAACCATGTGGTAACCCGCTCATGCCGCATGCCGTGTAAGGTGCGCGTTTTAGGCAAGCTGGCTTTTTTTAAGTAGTGCTTAAACTGCTTATACACCTGTTCGCCGCGCACGGGGTAGCCCTTTCTTCGCCCTCCGGAGTACACAAATATATAATTATCAGGCTTTATGGCCCCGCGCAGCGCCAGATACCTACGCAAATGGGTTATACATGCCGGCGGCACCGGCACCGACCGTTCTTTTCTGCCCTTAGTGGGCGGTAAATGAATCATGCCCCATTGGCGGCCAACAAACTCTAAATTCATGGCCTTTAAGCCTGAATAGGGGATGCTGCTATTGTCGTTTTATCTGAAATAGTAGTTGACAAGTTTCGTTTATTTTGATTATACTTACAACAGTGTTACTTACATCATTGTAACTAAGTTTTTAAAAAAATGAAAGGCGATTTATTGCATAAAGAATTAAAGGAAGCCCTTAAAGCATCATACGACACCATCAGCGATTGGGCCGCGCAGTTACAAAAGCCGGACGGGGGTATTGGCGTTTCGCACTCGGCCGTTATCCAAGCGACGAAAGATCCGCAGGGAACACCCTGGATTCGCGAAGCGGCCCGGCAAAAAGTACGGCAGGCCAAACGCGACTATCCAAAATTTTATAAGAAGCTTGCGGGATAGGTAAGACAACCGCCAACGAAATTACTTACAGAAAAAGATGAAATTTTTTATGAATGCAGAAAAAGGCCGCTCAAAAACTTCTTGCCAAAATAGAAATGATGGAGCGGGAAATTCAGGATTTAAAGCAGTTGGCGGTAAAGGTGTTGGCCCAAAAAGAATGGTACAGCACAGCAGAAGTAGCGGCCAAGTTGGGCATCACCCAAAAGACGGCGGCCAACTACTGCCACAACGGACGGTTTAGCAACACACGAAAGCGCAACGGGCGCTTAGAGATACATAAATCTGAACTTAATAGGTAGCGGTTATGGAAAAAAGCAAAGATCAAACCCCCATTTTTCCAATAAGTGAAGCAAATTCATTGCCTGATGAACGCTTTGAGATTTTAAAAAAGTGCATCATAGAAAGTTGGCAAGAACGCGAAGGTACCTGGCACATCAATTTTGCGGCCGCCCATGATGAAGCTGAATATTTAGCTTCAAGGCTTCCCTCTAATGTAGTACTACAAGAAAAGGACCAACACGGCCCGGAAGAACCAAGCTGGTTTACTGCTATTAGTATTTGCTTTGTGGTTTTCCTCTTTACTGCAATCGCTTACATCATAATGAGCAACGTATGAGCTCACTACGCCGCCAACAAATTAAAAAACGGGTTGAGGCCTACACACAGATGGACGAAATACCGAAGGAAGTGGCCGAAAAAATACCGGCGCATTACATGGAGGATGTGCCCGCGCTGCTGCTTCAAATTACGGATGGGTATAAGAGCCGTTTTTTCAATGGCTTTTATACCGTGTTATAGGCAGTAGCATTTTTAGCACAAATGTTTAATCGAAGCACAGAACAAAAATTTTAAATAAAAAAAAGCGTGGGAAAATATGTTTAGTTATTACGGAAGCAAAAGTAAAATAGTGGATTACTATCCACCACCGAAACACAAAAGGATTATTGAACCCTTTGCTGGAAGTGCAAGGTATAGTTTGAAGTATTGGCAGAATGATGTTTTGCTTGTAGATAAATACCCTGTGATAATTGAAGTATGGAACTATTTAAAAAATGCAAGTGAACAAGATATTTTGAAACTACCGAGATTAAATACAGGACAAACAATTGACGATTTTAAATTATCAGATATTGAAAGAAAATTTATGGGTTTTATGGTGCAAGATGGCACAACAGGAATGAGAAGGACTGCAAGTTATTTTGCTGTAAAAAGAATGGATGAAAAGTTTAGTTTTATTATCAAAAACCTACATAAAATAAAGCATTGGGAAATAAGGTTAGACAGCTATGAGAATTTAATAAATGAAGAAGCAACTTGGTTTGTTGACCCACCTTATCAATTTGGTGGACACGAGTACAAAATGAGTAATAAGAATATAAACTTTAAAGAACTTGCTGAATGGTGCGAAAGTAGAAACGGACAGGTAATAGTTTGCGAAAACACAAAAGCAGATTGGCTACCATTTAAACCGATGAAAGAAATGCAAGGAACGATGTTTAAAACAACCGAAGCAATTTGGTCAAACCATAAAACGAATTACGACAATGAACAAATCCATTTACAATTTTGAAAAAATTGCAGAGCGTGGGCTTTTTTATTTAAAATTTTTGAACCGAAATGTTCAATCGAAGCACGTCTGCCCTATTGCCTATAACAAAGCATAAAGCCAATGAAACGCAATTTGTAGAAATGTGCTCCGATATGAACAGCACTATTGAACAGCTGCGCAACAAAAATAAAGCCCTGAAAAACCAACTGCGTAAAAACGCCGAAAAATACGACCTCAACAAAGAAATATTTTCAGATCCACCCGACCCGGTGGTAGCCGAACCAAGCAACAAAAACCGCATCACCGAGAACAACAATTTGCACTATAAAAAAGATCATCGGCTTTTTTGATGAAAATAGTTTTAATCGAAAGTAGGTTTTTAACCTTAACCTAAACCTTAGCCCCATGGAAGGAATAGCAACGCGCAAACACACATTATCGCTAATTGAAGCCGACACCACCGCCCGCCGGCTCTTAGATGATTTAACCCCGCTATGCGAAGCCGGCAAATGCACCGTGGCCGGGTCTATCCGCCGCCGCGAAGCCGAAGTGGGCGACATAGACATTATGTGCATCCCCCGCGTGGGCAAAGCAGTAAGCCCTGGCGAAATGTTCCCCTTTAGACAAAATTTGGTCATCCATTATTTAACCATGCAGCACCACCGGCGGAAGGGGCTTAAGATTTTAAAAGGCGGGCCGCGCTACCAGCAGTTTTTATACGGCACCACCCGGGTTGACCTCTTTATGCCGGTGCCGGAGCAATGGGGGCGTATGCTGGCCATCTGCACCGGGCCCGTTTCTTACGCAAAAGAAATCGCCGGGCGATGCAATGTTTTAGGCTACGAGGCCAAAGACGGTGCGCTTATACATGGAAATGGCAATAAACCCGAATTCCCGACCGAAAAAAGGTTCTTTAAATTTTTGAAATGGCAGTACATTAAACCCGAAAAAAGAGGATAGCATGGCAAAGCAAACAGTTATCAGCAATAAGCCCTCAATACAAACCAACCCCAACTTTTGGGATTGCGAATGCAAAGAAAACTACATCAAACAAAAGCGGCAGGTGTACTGTGGCGGGTGCAATACCGCCCGTGCGGGGCAACCCGACACCCGCCAAATCGAAATTGATTCCTTAGCCTCAACCTAAACCTAAACCTTAGCCTCAACCTCAATTATGGATAATATACACGACATCGGCGAAGCAAAAAAGGACACCCCGCCCGGCAAAGCAGCCACGGTAAAAAAAGATGACGTAACCTTTATCGAATGCACCCAAGACGCCTGCGAAAGCACGGTTTTTCAACCGGCCACACGCTGGGGTAAACTTTCGGCCTTGCACCCCACCAACGATTCCGGTAAAACGGGCTACGTGCCCTTTCAAACGCAGGTGTGCGTTATCTGTGGCACCGAAATGGAAATAGGGAATATAGCGATTACAAAATAACCACTCATCAACCCAATTAATATGTACCAAAATAATCTGTTTACCGGCACCAAATTGTTAGACCGCGTACAGAAAGTAGCGCAAATAAAGTACGGCACGGACTACGACGATATCGGGCTGATAACCGTGCATGTGGATGAACAGCAACAGCCGTTTTTCATCGTCAATGATAACACAATGGACAAAATTTGCACGGTGAGCAAAGCCGATTTAAAAACCGGCCTAAAGCAGGGCAAAATAGATTAACCGCAACGTAAAACAGGGAAAGTAATGGGTACCAAAAGCATAAAAAATTACAGCACCAAAATTACACCCATACAAACCATTGGTGAAATAGAACAGCTGCTGGCAAAATATCAGGTGCGGCAAATGAACAAGTTTTTTGATGATAACGGCCACGTACAGGGCATTTATTTTTTCATCCCCTGGAAAGAACGCCTGGTGCATTACAAACTGCCCATAAATGTAGAACAGGTGCATCAGGTCTTAAAAAATGACGGCCTTTCAAAAGAATATACTTCCATTGAGCAAGCCCGGCGGGTAGCCTGGCGGCTGCTTAAAGACTGGATAGACGCGCAGCTATCGCTGGTAAAAGTGCAGGTAGTAACCATGCACGAAGTGTTTCTGCCCTACGCCGTTGACCCCGCGACCGACGAAACCCTTTACGATAAATTTGAAGCGGGCAACATGCCCAATCAATATCCGATTTAAAAAAGAGGATACCCATGCCCAACAAAAAAGAAGTTAAAAAAAACGATTACTACAAAGCCATTGGCCTTATAGAATTGGTCAAGCAAAAAAATAAGGAGCTAAAAAATATTGAAAAAGCGTTAGCCGAAACATTAGGAGTCGAGGATGACTTTGACGGCTACTACGGCCATGTAAGCGATTGTGTGTACGGTCAGCTTTACGATGTAGATACCCTCTTTCGAAAGCTGAATATAAAATTAGAGGTAGAGTAATGGGTAAAGGTATTAGTAAAGCGTGGATATTGTCGTTAATGGCTGGGGTAATGATGGACGAAAAGCCACAGGGTAATTTTAATGATGCCCCCTTGGCAAAAGGCAATAAAAATAACCCTATAAAAGAATGTGATATTTGCGGAAATCCACACCAAAAGCATTCTAAATTTTGCAGTGATAAATGCACCTTGGTACACATAAATAACAAAAGAAAATCCAGATGAAGATTCTTTCCATCCCGAAAGAAGCCAACGTATAGGATTCCCGGATGTGAAAGGCCGGGTATCCATCTTCAATTATTAATTCTTAATTCAAAAAACCATGGCTGTTATTCCAAAACTATCTATCAACCCAGGCGCCCTGCATACCGCCCGACGCAAGCTGCAAAGCAAGCAGCCGGATGAACGTGTGCAGCTGTCCGCCAACGAGCGCGAAGCCGTGTTGCGGCTCATACAGCGTGCAAAACGGCAGCTCTACCCCGGGCCACAGCAAATTGACAGCTATCAATATCTCATTAAACAGCTTACCGACCTAAACCCCAATACCCAGCCGGCTAAATTCAATCAGTTTGTAGAAAAAATTAAAAATTTTGAACAAAAATGGTGTAAGTGATGGAAGATAAACCTTTAATTTTAGAAATAGATTTGTTCTGCGGTGCCGGCGGCGTTACCACCGGATCCGTCCGGGCGCGGCTGGGGAAGTATCAGCCGGTAAAGGTGATTGCCTGTGTCAATCATGATGAACTGGCAATAGAAAGCCACCGGCGAAATCATTCCAATACCATTCACTTTAACGAGGATATACGGACGCTCTGCCTTGATCAATTAGTAGAGTTGGTAAACTACTACCGCCGCAAACACCCCGAAGCCATATTGCTGCTTTGGGCGTCGCTGGAATGCACCAACTACAGCAAAGCTAAAGGCGGCGAACCCCGCGACCCCGACAGCCGCAGCCTGCCCAATGAAATGTTCCGCTACATCGACGCCCTGCAGCCCGATTATTTTTACTACGAAAACGTCGAAGAATTCCGTGCCTGGGGGCCGCTCGATGAAAACGGCCGCCCGTTAAATATGAAGAAAGGCCGCGAATACCTTAAATGGTGCAAAACCATTAAAAATTGTGGGTACCACTACGAATACCGGGTACTCAATTCGGCCGACTATGGAGCACACACCAAGCGCAAACGGCTGTTCGGTATCTTTGCAAAGGCTGATAGGCCCATCAGCTGGCCCGCGGCCACCCACAGCGAAACGCCCAAACAAAATATGTTCGGTATGTTGCAGCCTTGGAAGCCCGTTCGGGAGCTGCTCAATTTTGAGGATGAAGGCAAAAGCTTATTTACCCGGTCAAAACCATTGGTTGAAAACACCCTGAAACGTATTTATGCAGGGCTACAAAAATACGTTTTAAACAGTGATTCATTCATTATGAAATACTACGGCAACGGGGATAATGTGGAATCTATTAATGACCCCGCCGGCTCTATTCTGACCAATGACAAGCACTGCCTGGTAACGGCGTGGCTGGACAAAGCATACACCGGCAAACATAATCATCAATCCATTGAAGAACCCGCCGGGGTGATTATGACCAAAGACAAATATGCGCTGATTCAAACCCATTTTATCGACCGGCAATTCAGTTCCGGACCCCATAACCACCAACCCATTGACAGCCCGGCCGGTGCTATAACCACCGTACCAAAAATGAATGGGGAATATTATTCCTATCTGCAAGATAAAGATTCCGACACCCCAACCATGACAAAAATTAAAGCCTTTTGCCGGAAGCACGGCATTGTGGATATCTGTACCCGTATGCTTCGGGTGCCGGAATTAAAACGTATTCAGGGGTTTGGCGACGATTATTATTTAGCTGGCACCAAAACGGACCAAAAAAAGTTTATCGGCAATTCCGTACCGCCGCCGGTGGTTCGTGCCCTGCTGGAAGCCCTGGCCTATGATCTTTACGAATCCGAAAAGACGGCCGCATAATGAACCGATTTATACGAAAAAACTTCTTCTGGATCATCTTCTGCATCATCCTTGTAATCCTATTATTTCCGCTGCGATAATGATAGAAAACTACCAAAATAGAACCCTGTACGGCAACGCCCTGGACGTGCTCAAAGCCCTACCCGGCGGCATTGCGCAAACGTGTGTAACCTCTCCGCCGTATTACGGATTGCGCAATTATAACCATAACGAACAAATAGGACTTGAACCCACGGCAGAACTGTATGTAGAGCGGCTAACTGCCGTCTTTGATGAAGTAAACCGGGTGCTGAAAGACAGCGGCACCCTGTGGCTCAATATTGGCGACAGTTATGCCGGTTCGAATAGCGGCAAAAAAAAGGACAATAAGGCCGCAAAAAATTCTGATTTACAAGCTCAACTCAATATACACCGCCCCTCCAAAAAGCAAGATGGATTAAAACCCAAAAATTTAATTGGCATCCCGTGGCGCGTGGCCTTTGCCTTGCAGCGGGCCGGGTGGTACCTGCGCAGTGAAATTATCTGGCACAAGCCCAACTGCATGCCCGAAAGCGTAAAAGACCGGCCTACCAACGCCCACGAAAAAATATTCCTGCTAAGTAAAAGCAAGCGGTACTACTACGATCACGAGGCGATCATGGAACCGCTGGCCAAAAGCACCGCCAAAGATAGCCGCCTGGTGAATAATGACTTTACCAACCGGCGGCCGCAGCGCGGCTACCCCAACGGCCAACCCCAAAACGGCAGCGGCTTACTCAAAGGCTATGGTAAAAAGCGAAATAAGCGCACCGTCTGGAATGTGCCGCTGGTGCCATACAGCGAAGACCATTTCGCGGTCTATCCGCCTGCTCTGATTGTGCCGTGCATCAAAGCCGGGAGCGCGAAAGGCGACCTGGTACTGGATCCGTTTATCGGTACCGGCACCACCGCCGAAGTGGCCCTGCGGCTGGGCCGCAAATACCTGGGCATTGACCTGCAACAAGACAATGAAACTTTACAGCAAAAACGCCTGCAACCCCTAACCAACGATTTATTTATCAATGCTGAATAACACCCCATACTTACCCATGCCGCAACCCAAGAACACCGCGCTGCGGCCAAATATGAAAGCCGTTTTTGAGCCGGAAACGCCGTTTTTAGCCGTTTTACCGTTTGGGCGTAGTTTAGGTGCTTTTCGGTGTTCAACTGATTTTACGCCCGTATCTGCCCCTATAAACAAGACAACCGGCGGGTGCTTTTCCCGACCGGTTGACATTCCAAATACCCACTACTCAAAACTCACTACTCAAAACTACTTTTCCCCCGCACCCCCTGTTATAAAAAAGCCCTCAACCAATACGGGAAGCAGGATGATCGCCGCCATAAATCAACCGCAGCCGTGCAAAACGGGCCGAGGGCCGCATGAATAGAACTAAAGCAAGCGTACTTACCCAAATTTATTCAGAACTCTTTAAACCAAAAAACCCTATGAAATTCTTAGCCGCTACCTCCCACAACATTCACTTCACCACCGGTACCAAAGACGGCCATAAAGACGAGTTGGTGGGGCTGCTGGAACTCATTTTGACCTACGCCGACGGTAAAAAAATGCAAAACGTTGAAGGCCAAATGATACATAAACAGAAATTCAGCGAGTGCCGCGTGATTGTACCGGAAGATCAAATAAACCAAGTGATTGAATACCTGCAGGAGGCCCAAACCGACTTGGAAGAACGTAAAGAGCAGGTTTTGGATAAAATTTACCGGGAAGTCAATGAAACCCTGTAATTCATCATTCAACAATCATAAAACAAAAATACCAATAAAGTTTATCTCAATGGCTCTAAAAAAAATAGAAAAACCCGACATCCCAGAATTTAAAAAAGTTAATTGCGAAACCGTTCTATTTGATGAAAATAAAGGCGGCTGGTTGGTTAATACAGAACTCACACTGATTGCCCAATCCGGTAAAGATTTGTTAGATGCTTTGATTGAAGCCCGAAAAGAAATTTCAAAAGATGGCATATTTGAGGATGGGCCGACTGTGCGGAAGATTGACAAAGCTCTGTTAAAGGCGGGCTGCCGATTTATTAGGGTACCACTTTTATTTGACTTCTTTTTTAGTGGCAGGGCAAGAAGTGCCTTACTTGACGTGATGAATAGGTATGATCTTTCAATCAATGATTCATTAGAGTGGTTCCATGGATTTCAGGCAAGTGAGTTTTTAAAAATTCGCGGTTGTGGCCCAAAAACGGTGAAAGAAATTATTGAAAATCTTTCAGACGTTGGCATTCAACTTGACAAAACGGGTATTGAGCATATTTAAAAAAAACAATCAACATTCATAAATCATCATTCTAAAAATGATACCCCAGCACACCATAGACGAAATTAGAGACCGGGCCGCCGATGATATCGTAGATATTATCGAAGGCTACATTCCATTAAAGCGGTCCGGCAACAGCTACAAAGCCAAGTGCCCGTTCCATGATGAAAATACGGCCTCATTCAGCGTTTCGCCCGAAAAAGGAATTTATAAATGTTTCGGCTGCGGCGAAGGCGGCGACGGCATCGACTTTATTATGAAGCATGAAGGGCTGGAATTTATGGACGTGATTAAGCATCTGGCCCGCCGGTATATGATTGACATTTCTGAGGGCACCGGCACAAAAAAACGGAGCAACGGCCGTTCCAACGCCGAAATTTACGAAGCCGTACTGCCGGGGTTTACCAAAATGAAAGCCCAAATACGCAAGCAACGCAAGGTCTATTTTGTCTTTGAACCGGAACAGCAAAAAGAAATGGCCGAAAGCGCGGCATGGCTGCCGGTGGAATTGCCCATAAGCCGGGCACAATTTAAGATTACGGCTAAATATGCCCGGGAAGCCATTTTAATGGGTCAACAATACGATAAGAAAACGTTATTTCAATCGGTTTTGAACGGCATTAAAAATGAGATGAATATATTTATATGGGCTGAAAATGGCTACAAGCAGGATTGGCTGCAATATTTGCTGGAATATCACCCCAAAGACACCGGGCAAATTAAAAACATCATCATCCAAATACCCAATGAAATAACCTACCAAATTTATCAGCAATCATTTATTAAACACCTAAATTTAACATCTAAGAACTAAAAATATGGCGGTAAGCACCTATAATACCGAATTCTGGCGTTGGTACCTGGTAAAACATTTCAACGATTTTGAGGGATTGAGTAATCACCAGCATATCATAAATAACTATGAAAATATTTTTTCTGAAACCGGCGGCTTTGACCTTAGCCTGGATTTATCCGCCGGCACCTGTATCGATAGCAGCGGGGAACGGCACCGGCTAAATGAATTTGTGGCGTTAAAATTAGATAAGCCCATAAATGAAGTAGAACGTGAAATTGATATTGAATTCAACCGGTGGGAGGCCAAAGAAGAAGAAAAACAGAAAAATTTAGCCTACGTTCGCGACATTGAAAACTACTGTTGGAAAAAAAGCACCGGCCAGGACAGTTACAGCATTGTTACCCATTATGATATTATCTTAACGTCGGTTATTGAAAAATATAACCTAAAGCTGGACGAGTGGGAACGCTACTACGAAGCCATTTTGCGATACAAAAAGTTTGGCCGGGAAATGAAAAAAGAGATTAAACTCACCCCGGATGAAACCCACAGCGCGAACGATTTTAGCAAAGCCGTGTGGCAAAAAGGAGAGCTTAGAACCAAAAATTTAAACCGAAATGAAGAAATGCACGATTTTTGGGTGCATGTAAATGAATACTACCGTCCACGGGTAGTGCGGGAATATGAATATTATGGCTTCATTGAATTTGAAGGTGAAAAATTCTTCCTGGCCGAAAATGTGTTGATTCGCTTTCCCGACCGCCATGATAAACCGCTGCAACTGATAGCTAAAAAAGACGGGGCCTTTCCGGTCGAAGAAAACAAGTTTGTGAAGCCGCCCGAAGATGCCATTCACCTGCCTAATTTTGAATTGGGAATAGCTCAAAACGGCATGTATCAAAAAAGTATGGGCCGCCTGTTTAATGATGATACGTTTGAACGGCAGCTGGCCCGCGTAGAAGATCACTTTTGCAAAATGGTGGGCGGTGATAGCGACTTCCGGCAGTGGGGAAAACTGATTGTAGCCTATATTTTTTCCTACATCTTTTTTGATGATATCTATGGCCGGTTCAATCACATCATCTTTCTGTATTTTTACGGCGATGGCAACGTAGGCAAGGGCGAAGTGGTAAAACGTATTTTAGATTTTTACGGCATCAACTACTTGGATAGCCTAAATACGCCACCGCCACGCTCGGTTGATGAAGCCCTGGAACAGAAATCACAAATTCCGCAATGGATTGATGAACACGTACCCGAAGTGCCGGGCAAAGAGGCTAAAACAAAAGATCAAATTTGGAACAGCTGGTTTGAGCTAAAAATGCGGCGCACCAACATGCAGAAAGGCGGCAGCTGGGGAGCCGAACGGAAAGCCGTGCGTACCATGCCCGTTTTTTGCTCCAACTTTAAGCCGCAATCCGATCACCTATTAAGCCGGTGTATCATCATAGAATACCGAAAAGAACGCCGTGGCCCCGAAAAGCACGTTACCTGGCTAAAAAATAACAAAGAACTGCTGCAGCTGCTGATGTTAAGCTACATGCAGCATTATAAATTGATGGACCGCGAAGCCTTTATATGGGATATCGAACGCATGCGCACCAAATTAAAGGATGAAGTAAAAGCCGAGTTGGAACAGCGCAGCAACAATGCCATTCTACAGGATCGCCAAATTAACCAATTTGCCACGCTTATGGCCGTGTACCATTGGCTTGATAAAGAATACCGGACCCGGATCACCAATTTAGCCCATGAAACCACTAAAATGGAGGCAGAAAGCGATATAACCCATAAAAATATTTTAAAAGAGCAAATAGATAACCAACTAACCGACATGCTGGATGAAGGATTGTATAATTTTATTTCGCATGAAATTGTAAAAACGGCCATGGTAGCCGCCCAGCACGACCCGCTTACCGACTACATCGAAAGCATCGGTACCCTCATCCAGGCGCACGAAATAACCGAGGCGCACTTCAACTGGACCGAGGACGGGCACCTTAAAATATGGGCCAAAGCCGTGTGGGACATCTACCAAAAAGCCAAACGCGGGGCCGATGATATGGTACGCCGCCAAAACGTCGAAGAAAAACTAAAAGAATTAAGCGACACCAGTCCGGACGGTACCCTTAAAACCATAAACTGGACCTACCACGAAGGCCAGCGACAACGCCAAAAAGGATTTTACATCAAAGGGGCGGTCAAACACGAGCTGTTCCGCAACGCCTTTAATATGGACAAGTACGGGCCGCTTAACAGCCATATTGATACCAATGTGAAAACGCCTGATTTAGACGATGAATTACCGTTCTAAACCTTATTTTTTTAACCGGGCACTTTTAACTCAGAAATCCCAAAATATGAGGTTTCAAAGTTTCAATTGCCCAAAAACGGTGTATATGTACTATAAACCTAAATTATTTGAAACTTTTATTGAAACTTTCTTGAAACCTCTTGAAACTTTTTACGCCAACATTGAAACTAATGAGTCTCAACAAGTTTCACAAAAGTTTCATTTATAAGTCTATGTTTATGTTTTATTTATCTAAATTCTGTAAAACCATTGAAACCGGCAAAGTTTCAATGAAAAACGGCGTTTGTAGCGTATTGGCTCCGTTTTTAGGGGTGTTTGGCACCATTGAAACTTTTGAAAACGCGACCCCCCGGTTATCCGGAATTGGCAAGGCGACACTTTATTTATTTAAGTTTTACCCCCTAAAAACCCAATCCTTATCAATTTTAATTAAACGGTGATTTTA
>Ga0136591_1000606_pt1 | contig 13901 bp, 25 predicted proteins | sample AntRauMFilla3767_FD_104929 | JGI IMG/M metagenome (GOLD analysis project Ga0136591, IMG submission 104929) | Saline lake microbial communities from Rauer Islands, Antarctica - Metagenome Filla 3 #767 | ecosystem: Environmental > Aquatic > Non-marine Saline and Alkaline > Saline | place...
AAAGAATATCTGACCAGACCTCTAATGAAAGGCTATCGGATGTGAATATTGACTTGCCTTTTTTAAGCAGGTTGTAATTTTTGGTGGCTACTATCTCAATGAATCTTTGAAGCGGTAATGTACTGCAGCTTTTATAATATGGTAAAAGCAGAAAGTATCTTATCTTCTGCTTGATCCAAGACTTCATCGACAATTTTTTCATCCAAGTATTCGCTCTCATTTTCATCCGTTAGTCCAAATATTTCATCACCGTATTTTTCAGTAAGCTTTTCTTTTTTACTGTCGGTACTGGTAATGCCAAAAGGGAAATGTTTACTGTCTAATTCAAAGCCCTCATAAAACCTATTTGTGTCTTTTAGAGTAGTCCTGTTTGTTGGTTGCCCTTTCAGTCTCTTGAGAAACTTAGTGGTGGGCGTGTACTCTTTTAAAGAACGTCCGAGCGAGTCTATTCCCTTTTGGAATAGCTGCTCGTCCGTGTTGTATTTAATAAGGCTTGAGTCGTTTTTGACAATAGCTTTTTCTGCGATCTCAATTAGATCCAGTTCCCTCAGTTTCCTCGCTATCTTGTCTAAACTCATTATCCTCTACTTTTTTTTGCTTCCCTTTTTTTTCGGGTACTTTTTTCCGCTCTTTTTTGGCATCAGTTCCAAATGTTTTTTTGTAAGATTCTTCAATTTTTTCCTCTCTTTCCTTTTCTGGAAATATTAAAAAGTGTTTGCCGTGAATATCGGCAAACTCTTTTAACGTAGGCACTTCAACCTCCTTATTATAAGATATTTTTACTTCTCTCATAAGTAGATTATATAGTTATTTCAAGCGCAATACCTTCAAATCCCTTGACACTGATAGTATCTGGCGAAGCCAAATCCAATATACCAGAAACCAACGCTGTACCAGATAAAGTATATTGACCTTCAACCAATGTGCTTTCAACTACAGACGAAATCGTTTGTGCTGTTCCGGCTCCGTCAGTCAATACGAAGTCACCGTCATTTAATCCTAGAACTGGCTCATTGTCCAATGCATTTGTAACTTTCACTACAATTTCAGTGGAACTTGGAGTTCCTACAATAGTTAAGCTTGCATCAGTCAATCTTTGAAGTCCTCTAAGAAAACCACCTTCGATTTGACGACCAAATTTATCTAACTCAAGGTTATCTTGAAGGGAGATATAAACCATTGACTTACTTACGATTGACCCATCGTTAAAAGTCATTTTTTCCGGATTTAAAAGATCCAAGGTGAAACCTGCGAAGGATCCGTCTTCTCTTCTAGTACCTACCACTTTATTCTCAATGTCGATTAAGAAAATTCGACCTTGAAAATTTTTGTGAGTGAACATTGATTTATGCAATTCAAGGTTTTCTTGAAAGCTTGCTCTGAACCTGTACCGACCATCACGAACGTTCATTGTGCTCAATGGCGTTTCCTCATAAACGGATTCCTCATTAAGATTCTCCAAGTTTACAGCTACTGGCCAGTAAAAAATTCTACTCCTTTTATTGGTCGCAAAGATACCGTCCTGCCAGTTGGCTAACGCATTTACATCGTCCTCTGCGATACTGAAATCTGCAGACGTTGTAATCATCCCTTTGAGTAATTGAGGCAACTTCTTACAAGACGAAGTTCCTATGTTTTTTTGTGTTTTTAAACAACTTAATGGATTGCTCATTTCTTTTTAAATTTAGCAGTTATTGTAAAATATTTTAGCTTTCCCAACTATAGCAAAAGTATGGTACGGCTGAATGTTGTATTGCTTCAATCTATCAGTATTAAGACCACTGTAAGCTGCCTCACCTGTCTGTATAGATTCTACCTCAAACTCAAGGTTATGCTGGGTTCGTAAAACACTAAGTACGCTTAGATAAGCTGATTCGGTGTCTCTTTCAAAATTGCCGTTTACCGCCTCTAAGTTGACCACGAAAACAATTCTCAAAGTTCTCAATGGCTGTTGTCCTAATGCTAATCCAGTAATCAACTCACCAGTATCAAAAAAACACAAAGCATCTTTTGTATCATCAAACATTACGTCTTTGTAATCTCCGGTTGTTTCATCGAAGATCTCAGCTACTATCTTGCTTGATCCGCTACCTAAAGCAACCTCATTTCTGAACACCTTTCCATAATAGGTTGTGTTTAGATTTTTCCAAAGGCTATCTTCAAAGCTTCGTTTAATATTCGATATGACTGTATCAATACCTGTCATTAGCTTCTTGTTACAACTTGTACCTTGTTTCTGTTTGAATACCCATCTATCAGTTTGCGGACTTCCTGTTTCATGTTTGTAATTTCAGACTCTAAAGCATTTTTCAATCCTTGCGAACTGTAGCTTTGAGTTGAAATACCATTCAGTTCAACCAACACCTTCCTAAGCATATCATCCGCTATTCGCTGATCCCTGTTGCTTCGTGTTGTTGATAAATAGCTTTCCATAACATTAACCTGGATGCTCTTTTGAAGTGCTGCCGAAAAAATCCTACTGTTCTGCATAATCAAATCAGTGTAATCTTTATAAACAGACAAATCAATATTAAGCCCCCATGTCTCTTCAACGTTATCTATGTTCTCCAAATCAAACAAATTTGTGCTTGGTTGTGGCGAGTAGATTGGATGAATATAAAGACCTCTAACGTGACTTGCTATGTCAGCCGATTCAAACTCCCTTTTGATTGGCTGCAGTTCAGTATCCGCAGTTCTATAGCCTAAGAAGTATTCCCCTCTGTAAAGACCTTCTGTGTCGTCTAGTATCCAACCTAATTCGACTACTTGGTTTTCACTGGTGACGGTAATCACTTCACTTTCTTTTATTGCTGTATCTTTAGCACTATTGTAAAGTAAAAGCTTTATGTCGTTAGGGAAATTTCTAAACTCTAAAATTACTCTGCTGATTTCAAACGCATAGTTCGTCCGGTAGTGAGGTGGCTCCAACTGATAACCAACAAAACCATCCGTTGTCGGGAATGGCTCGGTTTCTACCTTATTGTTTGTGTTTTTGAAAAGCAATTGACGATCTAAAAAATCTGGCTCGTCAAATACTTTGTCAAGTAGATCCACAATGCCTCTTCTGGTAAAATCCTCTAGCAATAAATTGAAGTTTGCCTCAGTTATTGAGGGATTTTCTTGAGTGTCTTTTATGAAACCTAATTTAACAAAGTCATTATCGGTCACGAACCTTCCACTGGTGCTTGCTTTAAGCGCACTGGTAAGTTCAAATGGAAAATTAGTAGGCTGTTTCCAACCCACTAATCTTTCCAATTTTGATATGGCTTTCGTTACATCAAACATTTATACGATAGCAAACGCTTGTAACGGAGTCTCATTTGCAGTCGTCAATGGAGCGTGCTCTAAAGCTATGTCAATTGAAACTTCCATTTCAGTTTTCACATCTTGAGAGTATCCGTTTGAAGCTGTTTCATTAGATCTTTCCTCGTAACTGTGAGTACCGTAAACTAATCCATCAACCGGATTGATCAATGAACCGTAAACGTTCTCTTTAGTCACAATACCTTGACGGTTTTGCTGAGGAATCCAATCTAAAGAAGCTATCATTCCTGCAGGCACTGCAATCGCCAATCCTTTAGTGTACGGAGTAGCTAAACCTGCTGCCTTAGCATCCAATCCAATTGACTTTACGAAAGTCGTGTTTGAATACTGGAACGTTAAGTTCTGAGAGTTTCCGGAACCTTGATTCGCAAAGAACTCAAACTTATCGTATAAAATTGTGTCGCAGAAGATCACGTAATTCATTCCTTGGTACTTATTAAAGTCCATGGCTGATTTAATGATCTGAACACCTCTGTCCTCATTTGCTTCCGCAATCTCAAACGAATTTTGAGTTCCGTTGAAAGATCCTTGAGAGCCATAAGTGTTGACCTGAGATCTGTTGTTAAACAGGTAGTCAACTGCTGCTGTCTCTAATCCTTCTGCAAAGTTTGCGATCACTTGACCGATCTCGTGAGCTAATTGCTGCTCAATTGAATACACTGAGTTATCCGCTTGCTTCAAACTCATTTTGAATGTATCCGCATAAACATCCCAACTTGGAGTCAATACTGATGAATCGCCTCTTGCTCCTGTGTGATTGTGCGCTCTTGCTGACTGCAAGCTTCTTTGAGATCTAGCAAAATAGTTGGCTTCCACCGTTCTATCTTCTCTTGTTCTCAACTGCTTGTGACTTGGGATCATTATGTCAGTGTTTTGCACGAACTGTAAGAACGATGCTGGCTGACGGTATCTCAACTCTCCTGAGTTGAACATCTGTGTCATTATAGCTTGCGCTTTGACTAGATTTGCTGTGGTGAAATTTGGCATTTCGTTAATTGTTTAAGGTTTAAAAAAAATTATTGATTTTTTAGATGCGCCTTGATACAATTAACCTCTGTATCGAAAGATCTAATATACATATTTTACTTATTACTTACAACTAAAGTTCCATTGTACCTTCTGAAACTCTGTTATTATATTCTCTTTGGAACTCTTCGGATCCCTCTCTGTGCCCTTTATCCTCCATTTCTTGAGCAAATTTATCGTATGAAGTTTTTGCTCCACCAGTACCTAAACCATCATCTTGACCGCCTGTGCCTTTTTGTTTGCTTAGATAAGGAGAAGAAAATGATTCCATTACTCTGTTCACTTCTAACGGACTTCGTGTTTTTTCGTCCTTGAATATGTCGCCATCTTTGTTCTTGACAAGTATTTTTCCGTTGTCGTCCAGATCAAATTGGTGCTTGCTTTTAAACAAGATTTTGAAGTCCTCTCGATCAATACCCAACCCCTCTTTTGGAATTGCTGACTCAATCTCTTGGTCTATTTTTAAGTTCTTTTTACTATGCTCAGTTTCAGTCTTAAATTCATTGAACTGTGACTGAACTGATTCCAGATTTTGACGAAGTGCTTGGTTATCTGTTTCCAGTTCCTCAAGCTTTTTGTCTTTTGGCTTTCCGACTTCTTTTTTGTATTTATCCTCAAGTGCTTTGGCAAAGTTCTCGAATGTTTTTTTCTCATTGTCTAACGTAATACCGAACTGCTCAATATTTTCGTTAATAAGATCCTTTACACCCTTTTCTTTTCCATCATCATACTTGCGCTTGAACTGTTGATCCAAGTTGTTTTCAAACTCAGCCTCTTGTTCTTTTGTCCTAATTACCAAATCCGGTAATTCTACTGAAATATCGTCCTCTGATTCTATTCCCTTTTGAAGCGAACCTGCTTCAAGATTTAACATTTTTTCAATGTTAGTCAGATTCTTAATTGGCATAACTAATTTCTTTTAAATGATTACTTCTTGTCCTCTTTATTTTCAGGCGTGGACTTACGTGCCCTTTTTTGAATACGATCACTCAAACCAAGTTGAGCTGCAAGTGCTCTTTCCTCAGCCTTCTCTTTGCGCTCTTCATTGATCTTCTCACATTCTTTGTAATACTGCTCAGTTTCTTTTGTGAGGACTTTCGCTTCCAATCCGTTTTGACTCGTAGCCTTATTCATCTTTTTTATGTAATCTTCCTCAAGTAAAACTTTCTCACGGATCAAAGATTTATGGTCTTTGTTTGGTTTTCCGTTTGCTCCAATAACGTATCTGAATACGTTTGCTACTTTCATGCTCATTGCTCTATTATTTAAAGTTAAAATTTATTCTTCTGTTGGATCTCCTTCTACTTCCTGATCTTCTTTGTCAGGCTTTGGCTCCACTGGCTCTTGAATGATATTTTTATCTGAAACAAATTGTTCAAATTGCTTCTGCAAGGTTTTAACCTCATTGTTTCTTATTTCCTCATTAGTCAATTGCTTCCAAAACTCATTAAAGAGTATTTTTTGTAAAGCCAATTGAGCGTTCATGGTTGACCTCAATTGCTCCGCGGTATAGTGAATGTAAGGTTCGACTTTTGACTTCCTTATAGACACCATTAACTGTTCTTCATCACCTTTATACTTTGCAGTTAGGTACTCATTATACATTCTGTCAAGAATAACACTGTTTAAGCCTTTTTCTCTGGCTGTAGTGTAGGCATCCAATAAAGCTTCTGGTGGATCTATAATAAATCTACGACCATAATTGATAATGACTTTTGGCTGATCGACTGAAAGCGTAGGGAAATAAAACGTAGCCAAATACTCACTAAGCTTTTGTTCCACGAACTCAACGTTGTCCGATATGGAATTAAGCTTATTGATTACTGGCTGAGTATCTATGAACTTAGCTGTTGCGGTTTTATTTTCTTGGTTCTGCATGTGAGTACCCCACAAAGCTTCGTACATCAAAATTTCTAACACCTGTAGTTCATCTCGGTATTGATCCCACGTTTCTTTATCCAAACCAAACCATGTGGCTATTGTAGCAGCGTTAGGGATCTGCTGTTCCGGATTGTTTAAGTCTATTGGTAGGACTATTTCATCAGTGATGTCTCGATTGATAAGAAAGCCTGTACCTTCACATTTGCTACATGAATCTTCACCTGATCCGTCTTTTCCAGATCCGCTACATTCCGGACAAACAATTCGTGGACGGATCAAGCTTTTGAAACCATTAAGGAATTTTACTAAAGTCAGAATCGACTTGTCACGAAGGTACTCTTCTTGGATTTCAATAACTTTGTCTATTAAAGATAGCTTTGTATTTGTACCAACTTCCTCAATATCCGAATTAATTACCGCAGGCACCACCTTGAAATTATGAACACCAACTGACATTTCCTCAGATATTCTAATCGAATTAATATCCTCACCAATTAGAGTGAAGTCATTTAGATCATCTACAAATCTGTAGCAATCTAGCACCCGACCATTAACTTCAACTTTACCTTTGTCGAATATCACGTAATCTACCAACTGACCTTTCGGCTCGTAGTAAATTATTTTCTGAATTGATTTGTACGTTGGGTAGGTTTTTTCACCGTCCTCAGATACTTCCATGAACATCAAGCCTTGAGGATCCACCACGTAGGTATGCCTCCAAACTGTGCTCATGTATTTAGCCATAGACTTTCCACCTCGGCAATAAGTCAGCTCGCTCATAACCTTTTTGTTTTGAGCCTCGCTCATCTTGAACTCACGGCTTCCACCAGTGGCGGTGAACACATTTTCTACAGGTCTTAATAAACGTTCATTCAGATCCTTTATTGATTTGCTGTATTTCTTTCGTGCTTTAAATTTGTCGTCACTTTTTTCGATGTGGGTTACTTGGCTCAGTAATTCTTGAAAGTTTTTTCCATCTACTAAGGCTAGTAGTTTGGTGTTATATTCTTGCGCTTGTTTGATCCACTTGCACTTATCTTTGTTTTTAACTTTGTACTTTACTAACTCAATTATTTCATCTGGTGTGAATGAAGCCATGCTGCTGAGGTTTAATTTACTGCAATATAAATACTTATTTTCAAACTATCAACTACTTATATATACTTCTATATACCTCAATATTTTATCTGCTGCACAAAAAAAGGGAGACTTTTCAGCCACCCCTTTCACTTTTAACCAAAAAAACTATGAAATCAATTCAGAACTAAACGCTCAATCATATAACCGCTATGAACTATAGGAAGTTTACGATTTTTTAAATTCTTTTCATAATCCCATCCGGTTTTGTTACAAAGCTTTTTTAAACTTGTTGCTGCTAGGTATTCAGTGTGATCGTTTTTGATTGCCACCACTACGTTTTTTTGAGTTGCCATATTATTTTTTACTTTTAATTTGTTCTACATCATCCAGGGTTTCCATGGCTGTATAAACCACATCTAACGTATAATAATGTTTTTTGGATCGTCTAAATAATCTTTGTTCTTTGTTCATTGTTTTGCTATTTAAGATTTGATTTTGTTACGAATTTTTAAAGAGTTCATATTGTATAATTTTACAACACGAATCCCACCTGCTTGCATATTTTGAAGTGCTAAGACACTACTAAGAAGCTGCTTATAGCTACAGTTTCTATAATATGGTTTAGGTATTGTTTCGCTACTATTGGAGGCTGTAGAATAGTCGTTAGCCATTCGCCAGTAGCAATGATTTTTCCAATTTTCAAAGTTATTAGCTTGTAGCTGATTACCTAATTTAAGGTACTCACGCTCAAGCTGAGATCTGTTCATTTCCATAAAGATTTGATTAAGCGGTTACTAAGTGATTTACTAACGATTTGATTTTGCTGTCAATATAATCTTGAGCGGATTCGCATACTGAATAAGTAATTGATCCGGAAAAGAAGTAAGCGTTGCAATCGTCTTTCAACTGATCGGCAACGTCAAACATTTTGTCCACATACTGAGTACTGTTTGCAAAGTCTGATGAATCCACTTTGCTGAATTTTTGATCGGCTTGTAATTTGATTTGATCTAATAGCATGATAAATCTGTTTATGTTCAAAATTGATTAAGGCCCAATATAAAGGATATTATATTAATATCAAAACTATACCTATTTTTTGTCACTGTCCTCGATCCGTTTTTTCACGGCATCTATAGTTTTGTCATAATATTTTACCATATCGAAGTCATCTAATTCAGCTGCAAGGTTACGTTTATCTGTCAAAGTTTTTAACTCCAACCGATTAACGTTATCCATAAATAATTCTGTTAAGTCCATAATTACGCAGGTTCTATATTGATTAAATTTTGTTCGTCTTTTACAATATCCACTATATTTTCATTTATAGTATCGTACACCGTTTCAATATCAGTGTCGTAAACTGGAAACCCATCTTCATCAACGCCGTCCGGCTGAGTATTCTCATTGGCTATAGTACGCATTGTATCGGAATCCCATAAGTCAATAGTAATCGACAACTCAAGATCGTCTAAGGTGTAGTTTTGAATCGACCAAAAATCATCATGCTCTCTGGATGCCTCAAACCCTTCATTCACTAAAACGTGCATTACTAATTTGAATAGTTCTGGATAATTTTGTAGCAGGTTAGCAGGCTCGCTATTTTCCCTGTCATTTTCAGCGTGAAATACTTGTGCTTGTTCGTGTAATTTTTTCATAATTTTTATTTTTGTTTGTTTAAATGATATAATGTAAATCTACGATATATTATGAGAATGTCAAAACAAAACAGCACAAATATTAAGAATTGTCGATGAACGTATCTTAGGTTTCTATGAATAAACTACTTTTCAATAATATCCACTTGTATAACGTTCATAAGCTTGCAGAAACGCTTGTACTGCTTTACGCTCTTGAAGTGTTGCTTTATAATCTCTCCATCCTGCTCATGTTTATAAGATCCTAGAAACTTCAATTCTGGTTTAATAAATATGTTTTTCCAAACTGGTGCCATAGTGTTATATTTTTGATGTTAAAAAATCTGTTGAATTAAAACTTTTGAGATCAGCTATTGATTTGATCTCTGACTCTGCTGCAATTAAGCTGTAGTCCACTGAATTGCGCTCAAGGTGGTAGATGTTATCACTCGTATATTTAAGCTTGTATATCGCCTCTTGTTTAGTTAGGCACTTAAACTGAATTTCTTCACCTTCCTTTTCAATTGTCACGATTGCCTCATTGAGATTTATATTAAAACTAACACGCCTCATAATAAATGCTGCTCCATGAATCCGGACTATAAAACAACCATTTTTTCGTAGCTGATAATTATATCTTTTAGAATCCTCTTCACTCTTATTGCATTTCCTGCAGAAACTAGCCATGGACCCAAATACCATTATGTCTGAGGGAACGTTAATCGACTGACAAATTATTACTGTTGATCTTTCCATAAATTCTAACTGTTTGCTCTGTAAATAAAACTTTTGATTGTAGCATTAAAACGTGGCTTACTATTATCTTATTCATCCGCTTGAATCTTCGTTGCCTCTGTGGTAAGTAATTTCTAATCTCTTGCTATCAAATACTAATTTGTAGGTTATGGATCCCCAAGATCCTCTGCTTTCACCCGAGACTATCTTTGTGTCAAATACCCAATCCATGTACCGGTTTCCGGTTGCGCCTAATTCTGTGTAAGTGGCTCCATCCTGAATCACTCGCTGTAAATCGTAAATTGATTTAACCTCTTCTTTTAGGTTGTCAAACTGACTAGCCTGAACGTATATTGTTCCCTGTTTCTCAATCAGATAAATAGCTAATCTATTTCTTTGGAAGTCTTTTTCTGCTAACATGGTAGCTAGCGCTTTACACTCTTTGTCTGTTAAAATATTCATAGCTTTTTATTTTTCTACTGCTTTAAAATGTTCTTTATTATAAAATACCAAATCTATTTTTCTGCTTTTGAACTGCTCAAGTGTTTGGTATATTTCGTGATCCTGTTGGATCTCTGAGCAATCCACATAAAGCACCACACCGTTTTTAAATATTCCCATCAACTCATTTTTGATGTTATGCACTAATGTCTTATTGTGAACTATCACTTTACTGGCGCTCATACCTATTGTGTTCCGTTGCAATCCTTTAGTAAAGAAGTGAAAACAATCCAGTTCACTGTGTTTTGCTTTCGGCTTCATAAAGCCTGTCGAAATTCGATTACGCTCAGTGGCATTTTGTTTTGCCATCTGCGTTCTTTTTGTGTTTTCGTTCATAGTTATACATTTTTGTTCAGTTGTAAATCTATATTGATATAATTATAATACCAAGTATAATTTACTTTATTTTAGAATAGGATTAAGAATTTTTGTTATTTATTAATGCTTAATCCTCCTTTACATTCTGCTCCTTTTACTTTTCTAAATCCGAAAGTAGTTAAGAAGCTGTTTACATAGGATGTAGTTGTCGCTGAGTAGTAGTCATAAACTACAGCTACATTTCCATTAATTTCAGCTACTACCGTGCCATAGCTTTTTAGTCTGACTGTACCGTGTAAAGTACTTTCGTAATATGCTTTACCGTAAAATGATTTACTTCCGTTTGTTGGTTTTAATTCTGTCATGGTTTTGTGTTTTTGTTTTTGTGTTTGTTTTAACTTATTGTAAATCTAAGAAGATATATTAAGAATACCAAATGATATATCTATTTATTTTAGAATATGTTTAAATGTCCACAAAGTGACCACAAATGTCCACACTAATAAACTACCATAAAACAGGTGGCATAATGCTCTTCTTTTTGGATTCCCAATACATCCGCATCATTATAGCATCTGCGTAATCTGGTGATCTGTTTAGGATTTGTTTGAGATCTTTTTTAGGTGTGACTTGTAATCTATTATCGGTACCTAGTGAGTCGTTACGAATTGCTGTCAACTCATTGGTAATATCGTTCCGGTGCCGATCTTCGATTAAACTAAAGTTCAGTTCTCCTTTGTTCAGCTTTTCGCTCAGCTTAAAGAAACACTGTGATTTAAGGTTACTGTAATTTTCTTTGTGAAATGGTGCTGCATTGTTCCGGAAGCTAACCGCGCCTCTAAGATAACCAGTAAGGAATTGACCGATACCGTCACCATCGTAGATCGTGTTGCTTTTTGGTACGCGGTATTGATTACCGATTTCCTTGATTACCTGCACAACTTCGTCCGGATCGCACTTGTCAATCGAGACAATCTTGAGCACTTTCAAGCCTTGCCAAACAGCTATCACGAATTTATCTGATCCCTGTAGTGCAATATCTGCTGATATAAACCTTGCTTTTGTGTCTGGTTCACGGTTGTTGCTGTAAGCTCCGACAACCTGCTCATAAGGAAACAATTGACCGTCCTCGTCCTCGAACTCCCAATTACCAAACAGTAACCTCTGCTTAATACTATTTTCAAGATCGTTAAGGGCTTCAATATAACTCGCAGGTAAGTGAGGGTTGTCCGTGGCTAAACTCTGTACAAAGGCTCGTTTCTCTGGTAGGCGGTTCTCACGGCTTGGTATATAGAACTGGTTATAAATCCAACCCCTTGCAGGGTTACAAGTAAACAGTGCTGTAGGGAAAATATTAAACTCGTCTAACTTATACCGGATCCGTGACATGAGGACTTCTTTACATCTAGCCTCAATTTGTACTGCTTCATCCACGAACGCACCGGATATTTCAAGTGATCCAAGGTAATCGTAGTTAGGATCTGAGGGAACTCTGGCTAAATCTTTGAATAAGATCACTGAGCCGTTGCTTAGACGTATAACGAAGTCGCTATTATGAACAGTAAAATGAGTGCCTTCTTTAAGCCCTTGAAGCTTTAAGCATTCAAGCATAGTTACAAAGGTTGTCTCCCTCAGTCGCTTGAGTACTGATCTACCTACCAACCACCTAGTGCCACTGTACTTCATGGCTGATTTTAGGATCCAGTAACAACCGAGCAAAGACTTACCACCTCCTGCACCACCGCCATAAGAAACCTCTTTTGTGGTGCCGTCCTCTAATAGATCTAATGCTCTTGTTTGCTTAACAGTTAGCTTCATTTTTATTATTTAAAGAAAGTAACTTGCAATATAGCTTGTGTTAATTGTATTCTTCCTCGTTATCTTCACTTTCAACCACTACGGCTGATGAGGTCTGGATCATTTTAGCTGCTTTACTACTCTCCGGCTCTCCAACTTCTATGTAGGTCTTTTCCTCATTCCATACAACTTCTGCTGAGTGATTATGTGAGAATTGCTCCACGTAGCCCCTATGCTTCATTTTCGTCTTAGCATAGAACATCATCATAGTCGGGTTGTTGTCAACAAAGATCTGTCCTAGCATCTTGCTTTCAACATCATCATGTAGCGCATCTTCTATTTCTTCAACACTTTTTTTAAAGGAGTCAAATTTGTCTAGCCAGTTATAAAACGTTTGCCTGCTAATATCAACCGCTTTGCACGTAGCGTTTATATTGCACATCTTTTTCCTAAATACCTCTAGGAACTTACTTTTCTTTACTTCTGTGTTATTCCTTGCCATTTTGATCTAATCCATTTTCAATTGCTAACTGAGATAATTCAACCATTTTAAGTAATGCTATTGACAAAGACTTAATCTTATACTTTGTGCTGATCTCTCCGCTTATTTCTAAAAACTTATCCATTGCAGGTTTCGGTAATAAGATAGTTTCTTCTTCTGCTGATGTGGCTTCTTCCACTTGTTCGCAGACCTGTTTAAAGTACCTTTCATCCGGCTCAAAGAAAGTTAGATTATAATTTACTATTGTTTAAATTATAAATCTAGTAAAATTTTTATAAAATCCAATATATAAATCAATATAGTTAAGGATATAGATGAAAAAAAACCGGACTGCTAAAATTAAATACCCTCTCACAAGTTTAAAGTTTAACATAAAGTCCGGTTTTAGATCTTACTGGTCTTTTTTACCGTCAAGCATGTTCATTTCGTCGCAGACAACCTCAGTGACATAAAACGTATTTTCATCCTTCTCATAGCTTCTGGTTTGGTTTTCACCTTCCACATAAATTTTGGACCCTTTTTTAACGTACTGCTTCATTACTCCTGCAGGCTTTCCCCAAATCACGCATCGGTGCCACTCGGTCTTTTCAACTCTTTCGCCTTTTGCGTTTTTGTACGACTTAGTTGTTGCTAGATTGAAGTTGGCTACTTGCTTATCACCAATGTCTTTTACTTCCGGATCTGCACCTAAATTTCCGATTAGTATTACTTTGTTTATTCCAGTCATTTTGTTTTATTTAAAATGGTGTGTTTTGTTTTAATGGTTTTATTAAATGAGGTCTTAGTTTTTTTAGTGAATAGAATTTCCCTTTAATATTATACCCGATCATACCGTTTTTAGTCACTTTTTTAATTCTCCTACCAGATTTCAAATTAAAACATTCTCTATGTTCATTAAACACATAGTTAGTTGCAAAATCAATTTGAAATAGTACCGTATAAGTAACTGAAAACGTGTGCATTAATAGGATGTAAAGTGGTTTTTATTCGGTTGTTAGCAACAAGGTTACGATTCGTCTTCGATATGATTATACATTAACTGCATTACCCAAGCATTTTCAAACTCGTACATTCCACAAGTAGAGCAAGCATCATCCATT
>Ga0136591_1000612_pt1 | contig 13727 bp, 9 predicted proteins | sample AntRauMFilla3767_FD_104929 | JGI IMG/M metagenome (GOLD analysis project Ga0136591, IMG submission 104929) | Saline lake microbial communities from Rauer Islands, Antarctica - Metagenome Filla 3 #767 | ecosystem: Environmental > Aquatic > Non-marine Saline and Alkaline > Saline | place...
ATTCAATTTCAACCCAAACACACCAAAATCAAACTCCGGCAGACCTTCAAAGTCTTCAGTTACCAGATTGCGCAATTCCATGCTTCCCGGTGTCAGCCACAGATCAAATTCAGCCCCCGTAGATATCCCGTTCTCCGTATTCAATTCCAAGCCACTTTCTATCGTCAGGTCAAAATTTGGTGAAGTGGCTCCTTCTGCCAAAGAGAATGTACCATTGATACCCTCTACTTTTAGTAAAGCTTTGTCCTCGGGGAGCAGAGATACCTGTTCATCCATTCCAGTGATATTCAGATCGGCCTGTACGATCCCGTTACTCTGAATAAAGAAACCAAATTCTTGCTGCTGATCCGGAAGATCATTCTCAAACAGATGAAGGTCGCCCAGTAGATGTAATGCTGTTAAAGGTGACCCATTGATCTGGCGGGAACCAAAGTACAGTTTCTTCAAAGTGATAGGCACCTGACGGTCTTTTAATTGCCACATTGGATCGTCCTGGGGAATCGTAACCTCTATACTTCCCTCAAGGATCTCAGGATTGGTGGGATCTCCTGATATCACCACATTGTTGAGTGTAACATTTGTAAGTGAAGGATTTCCCTGTGGATTAAAAAATGGTGCGGTGATGGTCAGAGATTCACCGGGCAGGGTTGACATAGAATAATTTCCCTCTGCATTCTCAGTCACATCAACCAATAAGTCTCCGTCTTCTTTCAGAGTTAGATAGGCGATATCCATAGTTGGAAGCGGCAAATGCTCAGGTATCAATAGATCTGCAAAAAATCCGGGTGACGGATGAAATCCATCCTCATCAAGCCAGGCTACACGCGTATCGTTATACATGATGTCTGCCTGACCATCGCCAACTTCAAAAGGAAACAGTTTAAATCTGAACCCATCGGAATATGCAACCTGAGCAAGGTCGTATTCTTCACCATTGAATTTCAAGGAAGCATCTGCCTCCCCTTCGGTATGAATTCCCTCAGAATCGATCTGAATTTGTCCTGACATTCCCATGTATAAACCAGGATCTTCCAATAATTCAGAATCCAGCTCTACAGCCTTGAAATTCAAGCTTTGATCGTTTTGATCGATGCCAGCCGTAAAAGCAAAGGCATTATCAAATAAGATCCGTCCTCGTTCTATCTGCAGGGTCTCCATATCGATCAACAAGCTGTCGAAGGTAGTTCCCATAACCTGATCTGATGGTAAATTGAATTCCTGCCGTCCATCTACACTGAAGCCTTCCTCAGTCAGTTGAGCTCTGTTCAACCTAAAACTCAGCACGGGATTCTGAGCCGGAATGTTCCAGTCAAAAGGCTCATCTATCAGAAAGTTTAAAGAATTGAAACCTCCGGTTATCAGATCCAGATCAAAGGTACCCGATGCAGTTTGCCCTTCACTGAGATCAAGATCAGCTGAAGCCTGCAGTGACGCCGTTTGTCCGGTTGCCGGTTCATGATCAAAGATCAGTTGAGACGACGTTATATTTGCGGTAAAAGGTCCCACCAGAATATCACAGGTTGGTAGAATATTATCGATTTCACCTTCTAAACCAGTTGTGATAGATAACCTGCTATCTCCAAGTTCTACGGTTTCCTCAGACTGACAGGCAAAAGGCTGCCCCAATGTTAAGTTCCCAGAGAAATCAAGCCGACCGATAGGCTCCTCTCCTGTTTCTGTGAATTGTACACCGAACTTGCCCGCCATGTTATCGATATTAAATGCATATCCTGAACCAAATTCAAAGCTACAGCCTTCAAAATTTTGTGGTTCTATAGATGCTGAAACTTCATCTCCACTTACTTGTCCGGCTCTCAATGATAACTGCTGACCTCTTACGCACTCAGGATAATTGGAACTGTTTGGTACACCAACATTACCTGAGAAACTTAGGTCCCATGGTCCGGGACCGGTCTGATCCCACTCAAAGACAGGAAATAGAAACTCAGCCAGCTGCAGGGTTTCGAGTTTTACATTATAATCATTGACATCAAAATCAGGCAATCCTTCTAGCTCTTCTGAAAAATCGATCTCTTCAAAATGTGCCCCTTGTTCATCGATCAAAATGTCACGCACATCATAAGAACCCCATTCACCAAATGATGGAATTTCAAATTTTGCCCCAAGAAGAACTTCAAAATCCCAATCTCCTGATTGGGAGTCATAGGCAAGCTCATTGAGCTCACTTTGATGGAGTTCCAATGTAAAGAAACCAAGATCAATCTTTGGCTTTTCAAATCTGCAGCTTTCATCTTGCGAAAAATCACTGATTTCAAGCCCTTCATTAGAATCAAGTGAGATGCCGGCAGTAGCTCCACAAACCTGTCCCTGATCGGTTTGAAGCCCAACTGATGCTGCAAGATCCAGATCATATTCCATGTCACCGGAATTTGGGTCAATACTTAGATCCCCCCGCAAGCGGTTCACCATCATATTCAGCCGATTGCTGTCTTCAACCAAAGGAATAGCAATGGGTGAAGTACATCGAACAGTGGTTACCAGATTGCCCTCTAGGAAGGCAAAACGAGTTACATTGCATCCAGTCTCTTTTCCAAGAACTTTGAGAGCCCCCTCTCCATATACAGTTCCCTCAGGAAATGAAGCCTCAATTGAAGTTACTTCAGCTTCTACCAGATCATCTCCATACTGAAATAAAGGTGATCCTGTTGCCCGTACCGTCCCCCTCGCACCCTGTTGCTCCAGAATCAGGCGTCCTTGTGCTTTAAAATCTTGCCCATCAGGACTTTTTAAATCAACACCAGCGGTAACACCTTCACCAAATCTCCAGGTAACATCGCTCAGGTTCACCGATTCTGAATCTGTATTCAGTATATCAGTCAGATCTTCTCCATCTCCCTTCAACGATCCGCCCATTAGTACCGGGGCATCCAGGGAATTTTTTTGAAGGCGAATATTATTGACATTCACATCTAATCTTTTCTCTCCGGAAGCAGCAAAGTCCAGCACTAATGTTGTTCGGCCATTGAATTCATAGTAGTTTCGTGCCTCATCTACTTCTAATCGATCAAGATCAGTAAGTCGTGCAAATCCTGGGATGAGCTGCAATTCTTCAAGCTCGGCGATCTTTTCTGAACCTGCACCTGATTTGTAGGTAAACGTTCGGATGTTACTTTCTCCATCGTTCCTGATCGGGAGGTCACCGTTCATGGATCTTGCGGTAACTCTCCAGGCATATTCCTGTCCGGGTTCCAAAGGCAAATATCCGGGAGTATATACCAGCGTATTTTCTGCAGTAACCATAGCCTCAGCATGTGCCCTGTTACTGTTAATGGCCTGTAATGGAGTTTGACTTCCAAGTACTTCAACCAATAAAAAGTTATAGTTGATAGGGTATCCTGAAACCGGTACAGGTGTCCAGTTGAAAACAGGTGTTTCAAGAGCTAAATTTGCCTGATCTGAAGGATTGATAAGTATGGGAGCCTGAGGATATATAACTGAAAATGGATTTACAGAGGGCATTGAAGATATCATGCCATTGTTATTTTCAGGGATGGCTCTGATGGTCAGGTTGTAATTTCCTTCCGGTATAGATCCTTCCTGAATAACCTGTTTTTTCTGTTGATTCGTAAGTTGATCAAGTATGTCATCAAAAGTTTGCCGGAAAGGAAGCTCTTCAAAAACAGAGGTGAATATATAGGCTCCGGGACTGAAGGTTTCGGGATCAGACGTTACTTCAATTACTTCTCTTCCATCTTTCATTAAACTGAATTCAAAGCGAAAATCTACCGGCTGAGAATTCGAATTGTTATAGGTGAAAATGACCTGATACCGGCCGTTTCTGAAATTCTCCTCAAACTGATCCGTAAATGGATTATTTATGACGCCCGGAATTCCTGTAACATTGATATTTGCACTTCCCTGTGCCTGTGCAGATTCTGCCCCTGTTATAAACAAACAAATCAATAACACGAAACCTGCTGTACTCTTTAAAAATCCCGTCATTTGTAATAAATATTTTATCATAAATTCGATTTATTAGACCTTTGCATTAGAATCGGTGCTGAAAATTGATGGTCCCTTCCATTTCAGTGTATTTAGTGCCTGCACCTTCAATCACATTATTAGTACGGCTTCTAAGATTTAATGAGAGAGAACCTTTTTCATATACCCGATAATTTGTTGACAAATTGAGCATCATTTGCCGGGTTTTAAAAGTTGTATTCGTCATACTCTGAGCGTTTCTATTCAGCTCGTTGGTATTTTGATTGAAACCTACATTTAAATTCACGGTCAAGCTGTTCTCAAAGAATGAATATGTAGCCCCGCCATTCACACCCAAAGTAGTATTATCTGTTCTGGCCGAATTATAGACCAGATAATTACTCATAGCATTTACCGAAAACCCGGAAGGAAAAGACAGGCTGTAATTGAGTGATCCGGAATAGGTGTCTGATGAAAAATTATTTTGACCCTGATTTTGAGACCCCTTAAACTCATTATCCATTTTAAAATAGGACCCGGATACTCCAAAATTATGCATCAAATCTCCCTGCTGAACTGTAAAATTAGGTTGAAACATGAATGTATGTGATACCTGCATCTGCCCAAGGCCGGCTTGTGGAAGAGAATCGACTGCTGCACTGGAAGAAAAGTCATTGACCATCAGATTATAGTTCGCACTAAGCATGATCATATCCGTCAGTTGATATTGTGCGTTAGTGCCCACAGCTGTATTTCGACGTGTTTGAAGGCGGGTATCAAGCAAATTATCACGCCCCAGAGTCAGCGACCCCTGCAATGAAAGCCGGTTATCGAGTAAACGGGCTGTCGGCACGATCGTGATCTCCTCCTGATCATCACGGATCCTGCCTGTTCCCAATGATCTGTAACCGGGTTGAACTCTTTCGTACCCCAGCTGAAGTCCAAAATTATTCAAACTTAGTTCTGCCCCTGCTTTACCAGCATAATTAACTCTTGAACTGGTTCTGGGTCTGAAAACATCAGACACAAAAGAAGGGATACCTGCTGATTCAATTGGGAGAACTGCACTGTTCAGATCCCGGGTATAAGCTGAAACAGTAACCTGACTCGATAGAGTAAAAACCCCCTCAAATAAAGAGATCTGAGCATCCGGAGTCAGCGTTAAGTTTTCTTTAGGGGTGATCTCCAGACTGTTATTATCGCTGTTAAGATTACTGACCTTATCTACAGAATAGTGCGAGCTTAGATAAAAATGAGAGTTATTTTCCCCACCATAGCCAACCTTACCTGCAGCTGTCCAGCGTTCATAGGAGGGATCTCTGAATCCTTCCTCTACCTGAAACTCAACTTTTCTTCGGCTTTGACCACCAGACACCTCTATCAGCCAGTTTCCGGGAGTTGCTGTTATATATCCGCCACGAATGGTTGCTCCGCTCAGTCCATAAGTTGAGAAACTCGGGCTTACACTTCCGGCTTGTACTCTGACCCACTCCCAGGAGGCATTAAAACTGAGGTTATTCATATTTTGCCTTAGCCCGGATTGATCAGTAGAATAAAGCAGGTTCAACCCGGAACTCAAACCAAAAACTGAAAAATTAAGGTTGGCATTTGTTTGAAGGGAAGCCGGAGCTCTTCGGTTTTCGATGCCGTTAGCAGTATACCCATTAGCCTTTATGCCAATACTTCCGGATGCAGTAAATGGACGTATGTCAGATCCCTCAATAACAGGGTCTGTCTGTGCTATGGCTATATCACAGAAGCCATAGCCAATTATCAATATAACCCCGAGAATATGTAGTACCCTTTTTGTAAAGACTTTACTCATTCTGCTCTTTTAGTTCTGCTTTTTAATACTAACTACGAGAAACAAAACAAAAGTAGCTCAAAAAAATCAAAATTAACCTCAGAAGGCTTTGTATCCCATTATATGAATTCCCTTTTTTTAATTCTAAAAAAGAAACTGTCCAAAAAAGATGAGTCATTAACAGCTATCTGATGTCACAAAACCTTGTATATCCAAGTCACTTTTGGAAGAGACTCCCGTAAATTATACTTAGTTCTAAGCTTTAAGGTTAAGAAAAAACAGCAGACCGGATACCTCAAGAATCCTTTTAAGATCTTATTTTAGAAAAGGGTTCTCTGAAGCTTACTTTCAGTAACTCCTCAGATATTGAATACAAAACTTTTGACCTTCATCCATCCAGCTTTTGACCGTGTCGAAATAATCTTCGGCTAATTTGCTAAACGAATCCAGAGAATATTTATGGGAATTCTCGGTATGTATACTCTCCCCTTTCTCGAAGTCAATTTTCATATCACCGATAGTCACAGTTTGGTCAGAATTGCTGATCAGGTGCATCTCCATCCGGCTTTTTTCTTTGTTATAAACAGCCCGGTGTTCAAATTCATCCAGATCAAAATCGGCATCCAATTCCCTGTTAATTCGAACCAGTATATTTTTATTGAATGCAGCCGTCACTCCCTTTGAGTCATCGTAGGCTGCTATTAAAACTTCCGGATCTTTGACAAGGTCGAAACCGATCAACAAACCGCCCTCAGGACCAACCAGCTCTGAGATCAGTCCGATGAAATCAGCCGCATTCTGCTTGGTAAAATTACCGATCGTAGAACCTGGAAAATAGGCGATCTTTGTTACTCCTTCGGGAGTTTCAGGCAGTGCAAAAGGTTTGGTATAATCTGTTGCAACCGGCAAAATATTCAGATCATAATATTCCTTCTTTAAGTTCTGAGCTACATTTTCCAAAAATTCTTCAGAAATATCTACAGGTACATAAGAATGAATATCTTCTAAATGATCGAGCAGTAATCGGGTTTTCATACTGCTTCCGCTCCCTAATTCGATCAGCTGAATTTGGTTTCCTAAAACTGAAGCGATCTCACCAATATTATTTTCCATGATCTCAAGCTCTGTGCGAGTCAGATAATATTCATCAAGCTTACAGATCTCTTCGAAAAGCTCCGATCCCCGATTATCATAAAAATATTTACTTGGTAGTGTTTTCTCAGGTTTCCTTAATCCCGTTATGACCTCGGCAGTCATATCGGAAGTCAATTCCAATTCTTCTACGGTCTGTTTCATGTAATTTTAGATGATATTCTTTCTGTTATTTTGCAAGCCTGATCCCGGTAAACTGCCACCGTTCATTGGCATGAAAGAAGTTCCGGTAAGTCTTTCTGAAGTGTGATCGCGAGGTTGCACAGGAACCGCCCCTCAACACATACTGATTGCACATGAATTTGCCATTGTACTCTCCCAAAGCGCCGGGCAGCGGTTTGTAGCCGGGATACGGGGCATAGGAACTTTGGGTCCACTGCCACACCTCCCCAAACATTTGCTGTAATCCTTCTTCTTCCGTCTGTAAAACAGCGGGATGTAAATATCCGGCATCGGCAAATTTACCTTCCACAGGAATTGATTCAGCAGCTACCTCCCATTCCTGTTCCGTTGGTAATCTATATCCTTTCCAGCGAGCATAAGCATCAGCCTCAAAATAGCTGACATGCGTTACCGGCTCATTGGGATCAACCATTTCCAGGCCGCTTAAAGTGAACTGCCACCACTCTCCCTCTTTCTTCTGCCAATGCAACGGTGCTTTCCATCCATTATCCCTGATCGTGGAAAAACCTTCATCCAGCCACCATTTCGGTTCTCCGTAAGCACCCGATTCTATAAATTCAATGTATTCAGCATTTGTGACCAGCCGGTTTGCAAGCTCAAAATCATGGATATAGGTTTTGTGACGTGGAAATTCGTTGTCGTATCCAAATCCACCACCTTTATGCCCTACTTCGAAAACACCTTCCTTGAAAGAACTCCAGCTGATTTCCGGAACTGATTTTACCCTGGGTCGATCTGCTTCTTTATAGACAACATTCAATGGATTCTGGGAAAACATATATTTCAGATCCGTCATCAACAGTTCCTGATGCTGCTGCTCATGATGAATTCCTATCTCAATGATCGGAGCCCATTTATCATACTGCTCTTCAGTCGCTGATTTGATCAGCTCTACAACATGTTCGTTAATACTTTCACGGTATTCGAAAACCTGCTTTACCGTAGGCCGTGAAATATTTCCCCTTCGTGCCCGACAGTGAGGCACTCCGGTCTGCAGATAATAGGAATTGAATAAATAGCTGTATTGGGGATGAATCGGATCGTAATCTTCCAGTTCTTTTTCCAACAAGAAAGTCTCAAAAAACCAAGTAGTATGGGCTAAGTGCCATTTGGCCGGACTCGCATTTTCCGTTACCTGTATCACATAGTCTTCAATTTCTAAAGGCTCGGTAATTTGTTCCGTAAAGGAACGAACGGTTTTAAATTGTTTTATAAGATCATTTTTCAATGCGATGGAAGGGGTTTTTGAAGTTTTATTCGGAGCAGTCAGTGTTTCCATATCAATAGCCTTTAGCTTTTACTTTAAGAGACGATACAAACCCAATTAGTCTTACCTTACTAATAGTTCTTATTAGAATTTAGTTCACCATTTTTAGTGAGTATATAAGTTTCGAGACAAAGTCATTTTCTATTTAGATCACTTTAATTAATACAGAAATATATTTATTCCTTGGCCTGGTAAAACAACAGAATGGGTATATATACCGGGCAACTCTGCTTTTTGGTCCATCTACTTTTATAAATATTGCTTATGGTAGTCAAAAATTAGATTATGATATATGAATGATCATTCGATTATTACACAAATTCGGCGGCGCCTGAAAAAACACTCCTTAACAGAGCATATCAGAGGTTTGTGGTTTTCCCGGAAATTCACACGCCATGGGATCTTGGTTATAACCGAATCACGCCCTTTTCCAAGAGTGATAAACAAAGGCGGAGAGCTTATAGCCGAAAACTGTCAGTTTTATGCCGGTGTTCGCTTTGAAATTGGAGAACAAGGTACACTCTCCATCGGCAATGGAACCTATATCAATCGAAATACACTCATCATTTGTGAAGAAGAAGTAACCATCGGCCGGGATTGTAAAATTTCATGGGATGTAATGATAATGGATTCAGACCTGCATCCATTAAATTCAAAAACCGTAGTCAATAAACCGGTTCACATTCATGACAAGGCATGGCTCGGCTGCGGTTGTATTATTCTAAAAGGAGTCCATATTGGAGAGGGCTCCATTGTTGCAGCCGGCTCGGTAGTAACAAAAGATGTCCCTCCATTTACCATCTACGGAGGTAATCCGGCTAAATATATTACTGATGTAAAATCAGTTTAATATACCCTTCTTTAAAGCGTAATAATGTTACACAACAATCAGATATTTGTGTATGATTGTTACATAATATCCCCTTCCTTTAACAAATAACCTCCCTGAAGTACGTTTAACGCCATTTTAATGAGCTTGGTACATGAATTGCATTATGGTTTAGTAACCAAACGCAAGGAGGTAGAAATGGAAGCTCAAACACTTGAAAAAACATACCCCGTATTAGGTGTGAATATATCGTCATACTCAAAAGATGATTTTTTTACCGCCATTGACGAGGTTCTTTCAAAAAAATCTAAAAAGACAAAACCGCTATTTATTGTAACGGTCAATCCTGAAATAGCCATACATGCTATCATTGACAATAATTTCAAAGATATTTTGAAAAACTCATCCATTAATACTGCAGATGGTGTCGGTATTAGCTGGGCAGTTAATTTTCTGTATGGGAAAAAAGTAGATCGAATCACCGGGTCCGATTCTGTTGAAAAAATATGTGGTATTGCGGCAAAAACACAAAGCTCTGCGTTTTTCTATGGAGCTTTACCTACAGTGGCAAAAAGAGCCGCTCTTTTGTTGCAGCAACAGATTCCGGGATTACTAATTTCAGGTACATATTCCCCGGAACGTTCGGATCTAAATTTTGAAGATCTGCCCCTGGAAACTCAAAGCCAACTTCAGAAAGCTTGTGTTATTTTCGTAGCATTAGGGGCCCCTGCTCAGGAAAAATGGATCTATAGAAACCTTCCCTATCTTAGCAATTGCAAAGTGATCATTGGCATTGGAGGGAGTTTTGATTTCATTACCGGTGAGGTAAAACGAGCTCCTGCTGCTATGCGAAAGACAGGTCTTGAATGGGCTTATAGGCTTTACGCCCAACCCTCACGATGGCGAAGAATGATGAAATTACCATTGTTTGCACTTAACGTAGTTTTATTAAAAAGCAGCTCAAAGGGTCAGCGTATAACTACCCAAAATAAAACTCCACAGCATATACATTCTTAAGTTCCAGAGAGCAGCTAATATTTATTATTGACAAGGTGCCTGTATGAAAAAAGCACAAATGGATATTGGCGTTCAAAAATTCACTGCAAGACCAACAAAAACAAAGGAGTTTCAGATCAGGCCTTTTATCTTCTCTGATGCTGAACAAGTAGCCATGATGTTTCAGGAATTCTTTCCTTGGAAAAAGGACGTTCCTCTTCATGAACTGATAGAAAATCTCCATTCTGAATTTCCGGAATCTAACGAATATCCTCCCTTGGTTGCCACGGATTCCGACGGAACCATTCATGGTTTTATTGCGATCAGAAAAGTTGAGTTTATATTTCAAAATAAACCTGTTAACGGTGCTTACTGCAGTGATCTGCTTGTAACTGAACATGCAAGAGCAGCCTTAATGCCTCTGCGGATGCTTCAGACTTTTTTAAAAGGGCCACAGGATTTTTCGTTTTCTGATGATGCCGAAAATATCAGCAAGTTGATATGGAGCAGGCTTGGCGGAGAAACAGCTTATCCCTACAGTATCTATTACACCATACCATTAAGACCTGTGTCTTTAGCCCTGCATATGGTTTCTAAAGACAAAGCAAAATGGATGAATTCCATAGCTTCAGCCGTATCAAATCCTCTTGAAAAACTATACAAATTTTTTCGTATTCCACTTTTTCAGACCGACACAGAAACCAATGAACTTTTGGTCCCCCTCACTCCAGAAATATTAATCGAAGGCTTAACAAAAATCAGCAAATACTATCAACTCTACCCTTCATTAGATCCCGATAAACTGAGCAAATTTCTAGATTCTGTAATTTCGTCTACACAATTTGGTAGCCCTCAAGCTTCAGCGATCCTGAACACAAAAAAACAACTTATTGGATGGTTTTTATACTTTATGTCAAAAGACCGGCGATGTAATATTATGCATGCAGAATGTTTACCGGGCATGGAAGATGCTTTGATCAAGAATTTGAAGAAACATGCTTTTCTAAACGGCGGAATTGAACTGTCGGGCCGCGTTTCACCCATCCAAATTGGTACTGATTTCAACAATCAGGCAGTAAACCGCCCCGGTAAAAAGTGGTTTTTGGTACATAGTAAAAATCCTGAGTTAATTTACTCTATACAATCGGGAAAAGCCTTTTTAACAAATTGCTGGTAGAACTTTCATTTCACAAAGTATAGCTGAGCCCTGGCTTTCAGGATCTTGTGACTAACCTGATCTTATAAAATGGTCCCGGGTTAATCCACCTAATAGTCTCGCCGCTCAAATGAGCGATATTTAAAGCGGGTATAAAACCACAAAAAAAAAGCCCCGATCCAAATGATCAGGGCTTTGTGACTATTCAATTACGAGAGATCAAGCGGTTTCGAACTCGATCTTTTCGGGCTGAAAAGCCTCATCCAACGGAGTACCTGCCAGATGATTGGTATAGTTACTGATTGTTTTCAGAGCAATGATCAGATTGATCTCCAAAAGGTTTTGCTTGGTATAGCCGGCATCCAGGAAATTCTGAATGTCAGATTCAGCGGTATGCCCTCTTTCTTCAACGGCTTTACGGGTATAGTTTACCAATGCATTTAGCTTAGCATCAGGAAGCGGGTCACCGTTTCTAACCGCATTTACAATAGCCTCATCGGTATTCAATTGATTCTTTAAAATAGTAGAGTGAATGGCTGAACAGTAATGACATTCATTCTCTACACTCACAGCTAAAATCGCCAGCTGTTGCTCTTTGGGGCTAAAGCTTGTTTTACCTACGATCTCATCCAGCTTTAAGTACCCTTCAAGTACAGCGGGTGCTTCTGCAAACTCACCCAGCAGATTTGGTACGAACCCAAATTTCTCTTTAGCTCCTTTTAAAAATGGTTTGGCTTCTTCCGGTGCATTATCAGCGTTATAAATAGTAAAATCCATAATGTTGCTCTAATTTATTTAATATTAACAGTTCGTTTATTTGGAAATAATACACTGTATAGATGCATCGAGGTTAGGATCTATTACTTAGTTTTCTTTATTAAGAGTTGATCGGCGGAATAGGTTTTGCCTATCAAAGATCCTAAAAGGAATGTATTTGAGGAAAATTGAAAAAATCTGCCCAAGCAAACCAATAGGCATTATAGGCTCCTGTTGCAGTTAATTTATCTCCCTCTCTGGGACCACTCACAGCTTCACCAAAAATGTTCCAAATAGTACCTTCCTGATCTTCAGCTAACAGTGGTAAACCTTGATCAATTGAAGAAAAATTCAGTACCGTACCATCTTCAAGTGTTCTGTTATAAGAAACAGCAAGTTTAATTTCAGAACTTCCCGCAACCAATATTTTTTCGCCCTCAAATTCGTCATTGATGAGCTCTATTTGATTCCCAAACTCTTCGATAGGATATACTTTTGTATTAAACCCTACTTTTACCCCATGTACTAATGCCTTCTCATTCAAACGTTCATCATTATGATATACGGGAAAAAGAATTCTGCTATCGTCACTTGAATAATCCCGACCATACAAATATTGACTATAGTTCCTGTTATATCCAGTGTCTGTATTTAAAACTTTTGATCCGGGATAAGCATTCTTCCATGCACCCCAGGACATCTCAACCACTTGAACGATATTCACATCCCTTCCACTTAATTCCCCGTTGATACTTTTATTAAGCATTTGTGACCACCTGCTGCCGGTATTTCTGTCATAAGGAATTAAATTATTCTTGTGTATTAGCCCCGACACACCAAATTCGGTTACTTCTCCATCTATCATTCTGTTCCATCCAATCCCGGAACCTGTAAGCGGGCAAAAGGTCAGTGCAACCGGAAGTTCACCCACAGAATCGTTTACGATCTCGTGATAGTATAATATGACATGCGGATATGCTTTGGTCTCGTTACCGCTCTTTATCCCTACTACCAATTCCCAATCTTCTAAAAAATCTACTTCATCTGCAGCAGTGAAATTGGGGTCGTCTATTGAGGGAATTCCATCAATCCCGGGACCGCCATCAACTATCTGCTGACATGGAACCATCCAGTTCTCTCCGTTGCAACTCTCAACATTACCTTCTCCGTCCCCTTCATTACTTTTGACGGTATTACAAGAAATGGACACCATTAAGATCAGCAGAGAAACATTCAGATACTTTAATTTTAAACCGACCTTCATTTCAAAACTCCTTATTCATCACTTTATTTGTCATCAACTTCTTTGATGTAGACGAGGAGAGAAAAAAGTATCTTACTTCGTATTTTTAAAACCTGATTCTTGAGTAAGAGTTATTTAAAATCTAAAACCTTCATCGCATCGAGCAGTGCCTGATATTCCTGACGGCACTCACCGCACTTATCGAGGTGCTCTCTAACTAATGGCATTGCTTTTTCGGGTGATTTGCCCAACAGTTCCATTTCAGCAAACTCATTGAGTTCATCAAAACATTCGTCACAACCGATCTCACCTTCGTGAGTCATTGGAACCATGCTGAGTAATTTCTTAAGTACTTTTTTGTTCAATTTCATAATGGTATTTAAATCTTTTTCTTAGATG
>Ga0136591_1000619_pt1 | contig 13650 bp, 15 predicted proteins | sample AntRauMFilla3767_FD_104929 | JGI IMG/M metagenome (GOLD analysis project Ga0136591, IMG submission 104929) | Saline lake microbial communities from Rauer Islands, Antarctica - Metagenome Filla 3 #767 | ecosystem: Environmental > Aquatic > Non-marine Saline and Alkaline > Saline | place...
CAAACCAAATGGGCTCCTCAACGTTGCATAAGAGGTACAGCCAATCCGTTTCTTCATAACTACATCCATCGGGAACACCAAAGCCAACGGGGGTAGCACGAATGTATAAATCATTCGGATAATACTCCACGTCTGTGATCTCAGTACTGCGACAGACTTCGTACACCGTCATGGGGAGACGACGACCGTCTAAGTCAGAGTCACGAACTTCTACTTTGGTGCATACGAATGGCACTGAAGGTTTTTCATTTGTCGGTTCCATACTACGGACCCCTTTTTTATGTTAACTCAAGGAAACTCCCACAAGGAGTTATCTGAAACCCCTGTATGGGGCCTTCAGGTAAGATGAAGTCATCATCCACCTCCTTGAAGTCAAGGTCCAATTCAGGATCCATCACAACCAGTTTCTCGTCGATCCCCTTTTCAGTGAGGGCGAGTACTTCGTTGTTTATGGAGTACACCCGAACGTTGGTCTCTTTAGGGAGAACAACTGATGGACATACCGGCTGGCCGTTATCAGAATAACGGAAGATCAACTCTTGCCCTTGGACAAAGGCGCGACATGCGCGCCTGCCTACATTGAACAGAGCTTGATTTAGCGTGCTTGGAAAATCCATTATAACACCTTTTCTAAAGATTCATTTTCATCGTGACATTTACTGCGTCACCCTTTGTTGTTTTAAGGCCAATGGTCATTTTGAAATAATTGACCTTTAGGATGCGCAGACCGTTAATGAATGCTTTCCATGAAAGTTCTTCTCGTGAAAGACGTTTCTGGATTCTGGCACGAACCGAACTTTTGGTTTGGTTCTCCAGAAGACCCCGGCTTTTTAACTCATCCAGTTCAAGCTGAACGTACTCTGTCAAATATTGAGAAAAGGTACTTTTCCCCAGAGGTTCATCTTTCTTACTGGTAGCAGTCATGCCGGAAGCAATGTCTTTCCAAGCCCTGGATAAGGTAGAGGTAGACATTGCCAAAGCAGAAGAGTTAACAGCAATGTTCTTGCGTTTTAACTCTTTGAGTGTGGTGAGGTATTGTGGAGGTACCTCATACACCTCTTCACTTTCACCACATTTTCTATACATGATAAAAGTGATAGACACTTCCTCCCTATTCAAAGAAAGGAGACCTTTGATAAAGGTAGCCCAGGTAATTTCCTCCTCACAGAGGGCCTGCACCAGGTTACCTTTAATGTTTGGAGCTTCTTTTTCACCACTCCCGCCGCCTTTGGAAAGTGTCATAGAGTAGTTGTCTATGAGCGCCTCCCATTGGTTACGGGGCAGTTTCAAGTAGCTCAGTATCAGCCTCCAGGTTCGCCCGAGGCCGCGGCCTTCTACCACGACTTCGGGGTCTCCTGATATTAACTCATTCACTGAACAAGACATAGGTCACTCCCCAGCCTTACATCAATAACGCCGTTTACCATCGGAGCCTCATTAATAAGCCCCAGGATGTTAGTGGGGAGGATACCACGTGGTGAACGGATCATCACGGGCAAGGCTTTCAGTGCCGCAAAGAAGCCCAAGCGCTCCTCCATTTTGGCACGCTTACGAACAGCGTTGGTACGTCTTGCTGTCGTAAGGTCGATGGCATACCGCATACCGTCGTACTCGACCAGGTAGTCAATACCCAGTCGGTCGAGGTACATGGTAGCGCTGGCGTCGTCAGGCAGACGCTTATTAATCTCTACCCAAAGTTGGGGCAGAAAGTCTTTGGCCACCCTCTCAATGTCCTCCTTTTCAAGAGGAACAAGATAGTTCTGGAAAATTCCATAACCGGAGATTTCCAAAGCGGCAGCCTTCTTTACATGACAAGTATATTCCTGCATGGTAGGCTCCTTCCCCCAACTGGGTGTGTTGGGGGTTAGTTTCGTTTTTTAAAGGTGCCAAACGAGTAGAGACACTCTAAGAGCGCACACAAGTCTGACGTCAACCAGCGGACTCTCCGGCCCACTGATGTTTCTTCCGCTCCTTCTACTTTTCTTAAGTGGAAGATAGGGTATGGTTCGTTAGTGATCGCATAATGGACCTCATCGAAGAGCACGCCGACATCGCGGAATTCACCTGTACTTTTGTTACGACCAATCCAAGTACGCACAGGCACTTCTTTCTTGGATGGGTGGTGGGATTGCCATTGATCGACCTGGTTGGAGAGGTCAGTCAATAGCTCACTGATCGAACCATAATACGTATAAACGGCGTATTCTTCTCCAGGCATTTCAAAGCCTGTTGGTTCTATCTTCTCGTATAATGCGAGCACTTTTTTGAATAATTCTACTTGGGACTTGGCGTCCCCAACAGCAGTATTCTCAGACGCTCTGAGAAGCTCTATGAGCTCTTTTCTTAAGAGAGAGGTACTTACCCACTCTCTTATCTTGTATAAGGACATATAGAGCCTCCTAGAGAGTTGCCATTGTCCATTCACATCTATGATATAGAATTTTAATCTCATGCAACACGGTGAAACCCATGTCTGACGAAAAACCCGTCACGCCTCGAAGGGAGTATACACCGGAAGAAGTCGAAAGCTTTGTTCAGTCAGTAGGTATGGAAATGCTTCAAAACGAAGTAGAGGGTGGCGCAAGGTTTACAAAAGAACTTGTGCCACTTATGTCCCAACTGACCAAGACTGCCCAGAAAGCCCAGGTGATTCAAGTCGAACGAGAAAGTTCCGAGAACATGCGTGATTTGGTGAAAGAGTACATCTCCATGAGAGAAAGTGGGGAGGTATCGCCAACCACCCCAAAGGCACAGACTCGTGAAAGACCAATCATCGAAGGGGAGCTTGAAGAATTCGATTTGCTGCCTGGTGAAACGTCCGTCGAGGAAGAAGAGCTCGACTCTGCCACATTCTTTGAAGATGAAGACAACTTGTCAAAATAAAGTCAATACCCCACTCTCCCATCAAAAGGAGAGTGGGGGCTTTATGCCGTCTATTACCATTCGTCAAAACCATCAACGGGTGCTCGTGCCTTTTCGGACACCTTGCTTCCCTCTTGCTTACTTTCCTCTTGCTCAGAAGCATAGTGGAGTAACACCTCCTCTAAAAAGTCGCTAGCGACGCTAAACTCTTTAAGGGGTAACATCTCCACAGGAAAGACGGAAGAGAAAATACTGCGGTTCTCACGAAACAGTTTATCGATGTCAACATTACCAGGGTCTGGCGTGGACAGTTTAAACGGGTAAACGAACCGAGTCTTTGGGATGGGGTTTTTAGGCAAGTCTTCTACATGGAAGCTAAGCCACCGGTTGAAGTCGTAGATAATGACCTGAGAGAACGGCTTGAGGGTAGCGGGTGTCATTTCCTCATGAGGAATAGAAACAAACTCAATAGCCTCGACGGCATCGAATCGTTCAGAGAGTCCCACTAACAAAGCTTCCTTTTCTACCTCATCGTCAAAGGGATAAGGATAGAGGTTAACCACCATTTCATACTCGGGCCACACTGGACGAGACACTCTACCTGTCAATGCGGTTTCTGCCATACGCACCAAGGTAAGAAAACACCCCGTCATCTCGACACCATTTCGAAAGACTTCCATACCACGGCTCTCCCACTTTTCATCAAAGCGGGCTTGGTCTTCTTTGGTGGCTTTAGAACAGAAGTCTACCAGAAAGTCACTCTTACGAATTTCGTAGGAGTCAGGGTCAAACCCGATCTCATTTGGATCGGGCCAGAGTTCGCTGATGACGCTAAGGCGGGTGTCGAACAGACAATCGATGTCAACCAATAAAGGCTCGGCAATTCCCCCTTCCTTGGTCTGAAACTGATCATCACCCTTTACGGGTCGAGGGTTGTTTGTGGTCGACATAAATCATCTCCAGCAAATAGATGCCAATGAAGAAAGTTTCAGTGGCACTTTCAATACCGTCCATCAACACAGGTGAGAGCGTTCCATTCCCTGAACTAAAGGGGTACTCAAAGTCAGGAGGCCCCAAAGGAGAGTCAAGAAAGACTTGTGCCTGTGCCACTAGGTCTCGAGACAACAAATCTAAAACGATTTGGTTAGGTAGGCCGGAAGCCTGACATACGTCGGAAAGAAACCTCTTTACCCGTAAGGTCTGTCCCTCTGGAAGGGCGTCTACGAAGTGTTGACGATAAGCTTCCTTTGCAACGATCTCCGGGACAGCCACCTCACTGGAAGAACCAAGACCGTAAAGACTGTCTTTCACAGAAGTAGGTAAGGTGGACAGGTGACGTTTTCCTGCCTCAATTATAATCTTACGGCATCGAACGTAATCGACAACGGGATCGCTCACTGGCGGGTGTTTTGCATTATCCATGGGTTACTCCACGTCTTGGTTTTTGGCGACGTTGTTGTCAAAGTGCATTGCAAAGAGATACGCCCCCAATGACTCCGTGGACCGTACCTGCGTGTCGTCCTCAAGGATGGGACCGAGACTGTACCCACCTGTTTCGGTAAGCGTCTTCTTCATCTTACGGTACGCATCGACGTCACCACCATTTACCTTCATGAGTTCGACCAAAGAGGCGCGCAGTCCTTTTGAGTCAGTCAAGAAGACTTCCGGTGCCGTCATAGTAGAGCCTTTAGACTCACTGGAGGGCTGACCAGTTCGTACGTCAATACGAGTATCGTCTTCACCGACAGAGATCTTGTCTTGTTGGTGTTGGATCTGGCGACGTACGGGGAGGTAGTAAATGGGGTGCTTCTTTTCACTCGGTGCTTCTTCACCCGTTTCTGGGTCAACAAAGATCACGTGTTCATGGGTAGACACACCCATCTCTTCCAAGGCATCGATCCAGGGTTCGAGATTACTGTCTTGATTACTGACGTTTTCTTCGAACATAGGGATGATGTCTTGCTCTTCTTTTACCCGGATCATGAGTTGTTCAAACTCTTTTTCCGACATGGCTTCGAGACGTTCCTTGACTTTTGCAATGCCATTGTTCTTGGGTGCCACACGTTTAAAGGACTTGACGATAAAATCGATCACCGACTGTTTGCTACTCATGTTTCTCTCCAGGGGCCGAAGGTGGGTCAGGAATAACGGCATCCAACCTGGGCAGATTGTAGATACCAGCATAATATGAAATCAGCTGGACGAGGTGAACATTGACGTCGTGGATGGTATTGATTCCACGGTCTTCGCACTCACGGTAGTAGCGGGTAGTCTCCAGACCTACTGCCTCAAACTGGTTGCCCCAGTAGCGAATCAACCACGCTACCTGTTTGGACTCAGGCATTTGGTCAATTTGGTCCGCTATACCGGGCCGGGTGTTGAGGTGTTCACGAAAGCGATCCACTGCCAGTGAATCGGAGGACATAGCGAGAGTCGTTCGACACTCACCGATGGCCGTGATGATATTGGGTTCGGGCACTTTATGGTTCATTTTTGTCTGATTCCTGTTCTTTGCTGCCGTCTACGACAGTCTTGAAAAAAGATTTGATGCTCTCCCAGTACCGCACCTTTGCTGTGCGAAGGGCTAGGTCTACGAGCACCATGAGAGTGATGAAGGCGGATATCGCAAAGACGACCGTTAATACCGTTTCGTCACATTGGACAATACACAGAGGGTCCATAATACCTCCATTTATGCAGCGGCCTTTTGACGACGCTTTACTTCTTTGTCGTACCAAGGCAATTTCAATTCACCGGCGTGCACCGCCAGCAGGTCCATGATGGTCATTCTCGGAAGCAAGTCTTTCTCATCCTCCATGTAAGTCCACCATTCGCGAGTATCCAGAAGGATGTCCCAGTCATAACCTTTATCGATCATGCTCTGGTAGAGTTCCGCTGGCGTCACCACGTATCTTTCCTCCATGCGCCACAGTTGCTGTATCTGTGCGAGGTCAGCCGTTAACTTAACCGCTTGGCACAGTTTTGGATCATCATCGAGCAGCTGTCGTATGGTAGTACGCTTGAGGTTTTGGTGAGGGTACAACTCCATGAAAAAGTTCTGGTCGTTACCACCGACACCGTAATTACCCCTCAAGGCTTTGACATAGTGGAACTCGGTCAAAGAAGGCAACAGTCCTTCTGACTGGGAAACGATGAATTCGTAGCGAAAGCCAGAGACGCCGTTTTTGTTACGGGTCTGTACGGTACTGACGACCATCAAGTCAACGGTATCCTTGTCTCGGTCAGCATCGTACTTGGGGTATTTGGCGGACTTGTCACTGGAACTGTTGACCAGTGGCTTGGCGTCAAAGATTTCCCAGTAGTTGTTGTTCAGGTACTCTGTCTTGCCGGGCAGACCTTTTGGAGATATGCCGCGCTTTGAGTAAGACAGTGCGGGTGCTACCGGTTCGTATTTCTCGATCTGGATGGTCTTGCCTACATGACCTGTCATTGAGTAAGCCATGTGACCTACGGAAGCGAGGTAACCCATTTGGCGCACCATTTGAGTCTTCGCGTTACCATCCTTCATATAGACCGTTTGGCTCGAACCTTGGCCTACGTTGTTCTTGTCGACCACACTGTCCTCGACAGACTTGGTCTTTGTCTCAGACATTGAGTCAAAGAAGACAAAGAGACGGGGAACCTCTTTAATGAACTCACCGTTCTTGCCGGGGAAGGGCATGGTCTTCTTTTTGTTGTCCCTGAGCTTTTGTCTTTCCTTCGCCAACCGTTTAGTGGCCTCGAAGTAATCGTCACCCATCATTTGATACTGGTGGGTCACTTGGATCAAGTCCGTGTGATCCTCGTCAAAGATTTCTTTTGACAAACGAGCAAACCGTTTCTTTGCTCGATTCAGACGAGAGTATTTAAACGACTCCTCTGAATCAAAGAAGAGAAGACCTGTTCCCAGATATCGTTCCAGAATGGTCATATGGAACATCATAAGGATAGCAGTCTTAAATGAGTTCTGAGGGCCGATGATGGTGTTGGTGACACCCATCCCTGCATCAAGCACATAAGTGCCGTCAGGCATTTGATAGAACTCACCACAGGGTATATCGGTGAGACAACCCAGGTTATACTGAGGTCGAGAGGTAGGTGCAACGGGAGCGGTTTCAAGTAACATGACTTCTCCTAGGAATCCTATAACAATTGACCATCCGACGTGATGGTATGTCGTATTTTTTACTGGCTTATAGTAACAGCCACGAACTTATTTTGTTGATAAAAGGTGAAACCATGTCCACAAATGCACAAAACTTAAACCCCTTTCGTCCACAGGGGTCGGTATTGGTCTATGCCGGAGAGGGCATGGGTGATTTATTCCAGGCCCTGACGTTCGTTGAGAAGAACCCTTTCCGGAAACAGACCGTGAGTCAGTATCTCTCTGAGCTCGTCAAAGGCAGTACCCCTACGGTGACCAACAAGAAGGTATTGCGTCTTCTGGAGGAAGCGCCTGAAAGCGCACTCAAGAACATGGAACCCCTTCGTCGTCCTCCCTACTTGGTAGGTGGCATGGCGGGTTACGTAACTCTGCTCAACGAGCACTACACAGACATGCACCGGCAGCTGGACCGGTACCTCAAGCCAGTGACTGATTGGTTCGCCAATGCAATGGCCCACAGTGGTGAAGCCAAGCTGATGCCCTACCCGAAGATCGAGCGCCCTGAAATGGATGCATACAAGGAAGCCTTCCAAGCCTTGTTCGACACCGACGATAACCCCAACCGGGACAATGGCCTGACCACTGACTTCTTGAAACTCTATCCGTTGAAGAAGCAGTTTGTGGCCACCGGAGAGCAGCTCCACTTGCTCGATGACAAAATCCAAGAATTCGACCACCGTCGTTTCGAAAAGATGGAGGCTCGTCTTCTGGAGTTGGTGATCGCCTATCAAGACAACAGCGAAGAGATCGAGATCGATCGCAAGGACAAAGCTCAGCTGGCGGAAGACCTTTACCAGATGGGTGAATGCATGGAGTACTTCGCTGCGATTGTCTACGAAGCCACTCGTGCCGGCAATCTTTTCACAGACCACCAAGGCCTGTTGGAAAAAGAGCTGTAAGACATCCCACCCCACGTAAGGACTAAGAGGAAACCCTCATGAAGAAATACATCAAAGCCTTTGGGGTCATCCATGAATTTGCCAACAATGGCTTTTCTTCGGTTGCCGCCAGAGGTGAACTGTCCGAAATATCGAAAACCTATTCGTCCAATGTCCGTACCTTCGATGACGGTGCAGCGGTTGACGTTGGTCAGGTTAAGGTGTTCTCCGCCAAACAAGACGATGGTGCTGAGCTCTCCGATACGGATCTACAGAACCAATCGACGGAACTGCTCGATGCACTCTCTGCGGTCGCTACCTTCACTGACGGTGACACAGGCCTGAATCAACTCGAGTCCACGTACACGGCCCCCACCTACGACAACGTAGATGCAGGTCAGGACGCGCTGATGGCAGGGGACCAACACATCCCTTCCTTCATTACGTTTGAGTACACCTCAGGCACCGACGACTATGTCGTCACGATCTGGTTCTCCAACAGTGCATTCGAGTCAGAGTACGATGAGTGGGAGATTCGGGTTATACCTCCGATCACTCCCATCGACAACATGTACGGAAAGACACTGGCTCAAATGAACAGCTCTGTGGTCCCGACGTTTAACTTGGCCACCCAGGTTAATTCTGTCGCCTCAGTAGAGAACGGGTCGCCCAGTACCTACACCGAAGTCTTTAACTTGCTGTGGCAAGAAGAAGGCACGCCTAACAATACCCTGCCTACGCAATGGGTGTTAGTGGGCTATGGTCCTCAAGCGTCGACGTACCTCAACAAGCTTCAAGCATTGCGTGAGTACTTTGAGGCAAATTCGACGTACGCCGTTATTGAGGCAGAATGGTTGGAACATTTTCCTGACTTATTGACCTCAAACGAGTTTGTGGTGATTCCTTTGTACGATCGCCCTGCGGTGCAAGCCAATGGGACACTGCCTTCGCGCATGAACCCCACCATCGACCCGAACTCTATTCTCGATGAGATCGATACGCTTTATTCTGGTGGAGGCTTAGACCTGAACGCCATTAAGGGACGTACTCAAATCTCTACGATGGCTTACAAAGGCTATGCGTTCTTGGTCATCGGTGGCGACACCAATACCTCTGGCGATGAGACTTGGCTCTCTGCGTTTCCTGACTACACCACGGTGGGTTACGCTAACATGTCTGAACTCGCTCAGCCCACGCAAGACGCGATCAATGCTGTGGAGGAACTCATCCGCAACGCTGAGACTGACACAGGCAGCGGCTCTACGCCCGTACCGAGTCAGACGCGGGAGACCATCCCGGGTACTTCCATGCAAGCATTGGTAACGAGTGTGAACACATTGACCATGAAAGTGGTAACGAAGTTGTCCTATGACAACATCTACGGTAACTAATTAATGGGAGGGAAAACGTATGGCTGATTTTCAGGACAACACCCCTCCGATTAACGCCACGGGACAATATGGTGTCCGGTCTGAATTTGATCCGGTCCATACCCCGGGTGCGGTGTACCGTGCCGAGTCGATCCTGGGCTTCCATGATCTCGAAGAACGAGACATTGATGTCTATAAGCGCTATTACCAACCTCGTGGTATTGCGTACGGCAATGAATCGACTCCCGGCAGTTATCTCGGAGATAGGCTCAATGGTATTAATATCGTTGTCCTTATTTCCGATAACCAACCGACCATTTACATTCCAAGTAGTTACATTACGTCCTTTCCCACCGCGACCACAGTGCCTTACTCAAGGCATATCATTTCGGTGGACCTAGGACTGCTACCAGATGGAATCAATCTGTCTGAGAGCATGGATATAATGTTATCGAAAGTGGCTGAAGTGGTCGGCGTCTTACCCTCTGATGGCAGTGGAGGTGGTGTGGCTACCGCTGAACTCCATACCATTTCACTGGAAGGAGGGATTGACTTCTCGGATCACGAGATGTTGGAACAGAACCGTGCTCAGCGCATCGAGGATAGTGGGAGCGAGGCTCTGCTCGCTGCGTTGAAGCGTCAACAGGAACAGATACAGTCCTTACAGACGCGTAACCAAGACTTGGTCACGGTGATTCAGGATCTCCAGTCCGGGCCATAGACCGCATACTACCTCCCTGTCCTCCTACGCGGGAGGACAGGGAGGGTATGTTTTTTTTTTACACGGGTGGATGCGATGCACTGCCAGCCACGATGCTACCTGTGGTGATTTGCTGGAACGTCACTACGGGTATGATGGCTTGTGGTGTCTCAAGCGTACCAGAACTTGACATAGAGGCCGTAGGTGCACCACCTGGGACACCAATCGAGAAGGCCGGGAACAGAGCAGGCATCAACCCAGAGGTGGTACCTGTCACCATCACATTACCATCGAGCAGTATGTCAGGTGCTTTCACTGTCGCTTTCTGGCCTGCCGTCATCGAATAGACCTTGGTGTTCATGTCGATGCTAGACGTCGCCTCGAGCTTGTACTCATTAGTGTTAAAACCAATGCTGTCGGTCGCAGTTGCTAACCACTTCTTGGTCTTAAAGGTAATGGACTCCTTGGCATTGGCAAACCATTTCTTGGTCTTAAAGTTGATTTCAGACAGTGCTTCGAGGTTAAAGTAATCCGTCAGAATGTTAATGGTGTCTTTCGCATAAGCATTGATGTGAGTTCTATCCATTTCAATCATGGTCTTGTCGGCGTTAATGAACCGAAAGAGAGTATTGACGGAATCAAAGAACCACGTGTTTTCCTTTTCATCTTCCAGAGTAAAGGTGCCTTTACCTGTATCAAACTGACCAAAGAAACGGGATGCTTCTTTATTGATCATTGAGGTAGAAAAGGTAACGAGTTTTTGGTGAGTGCTCACCTCCAGGAAATAGCTGTTTGAAGCATCCGGTCTTTCCTGGTCTTCGTTAGAAGGGTTTGCACTGACGGCCAAGATAACCGTCTCCAGACGCCGTAGGTTTTGATCTAAGCCCATTGGACGCCAATAGTAGATGGGGCTGTCACCGGATTGGTAAATCTCTAAGCGCTCACCTCGACGGATGTCAGGCGGCTTCAGAGACCGTCCTTGAGGTAACCACTGTGCGGTAATGGTCGCACCGACACGTACCTTGTCATTATACGGTCGGTTTAAGTGATCCACGCCACGGGTGTTGAGTACGAGGGTGGCAGGGGTGATGTCTCCGTCCATAGTAGGGAACAATTCATGGGGCCATACTTGGAGAGTACCGTTGCCTTGCTCGAGGTTCTCAGCAGCATAGGCGACAAAAATAGGTCTAAAAATGGACATGTTCATAGGAAAAGCCTTTATCACGTTTTCAGTATAGATGATTGGAGACAACAGTAATTCATAAAAGGGATGGATTTTCTATAACACTTTACCAAAGAAGGCTGTCTTATGAAGCTCGAATACATACGAATAAGAGGGTGCCGTTGGTTTACGTTGGCGAACATTAATGAAGTGGAGATTGAATTCACTGCGTTACTGCAATTGGTGCTGGGTTCAAATGGCTCAGGTAAAACGACCTTGCTTCGTCAATCCTCACCCTATCCACCCGATAGAAAAGACTTTCAAGAAGAAGGCGAACGCCAACAAGTCTTTGAGAAGGATGGTGAACGATACACCTTGACTACGACATTCAAGGGAGGTTCTACCCACCATTCATTTCTTCATGGAGATGAGGAACTTAACCGCGGTCGAACAGGGCGTGTCCAAGCGGCCCTTGTGGCAGAACATTTAGGAGTGACCAAGGAAGTCCATCAACTCCTTATGCGCCAGACCCGCTTTACGGACATGACTCCCCGTACGGCATTGGCTTACCTGACATCAGTTACTGGTGCTGACGTGGACTATGCCCTTAAGGTGTACCAAAATATCTCAAAGGACTTGAGAGACGTACAAGGTACGCTGAACCACTTGAAGAACAAGCTGTCGGACTCAGAGAAAGAATTGAAATCCAGCGCCCCGTCAAAAGAAGACGAAGAGCGTATGACTTTACTCTCTGACCGACTCACTCAGTTGTCTCCTTTTACAACGGCTCAGACGAATGTCACCAAAGAATCGTTAGAAGAGGCCATAAACGACTCTGAGAAGCGCTTAGCGGTCGCACAGAAGGCGACCTATGGCCTAAATGCCCCTTACTACGGCTTCGGTAATTACGACGCTCTCGTGAGCACTCAGGAAGCCGTAGCAAAAAGGCTGGTAGAAATCGATGCACAGACGGTTTCCCTTTATAAGCAGGTCGAAGAGGTGCAAGGTCAGCTGAATCGCTTTCGTGACGCCCCTGAGTCGTACGACCCGAACCTGATTCGTGAACAGGTGGATTTCTTACAAAGTGAGATTAACCGCACGCCTGCCCCTCGTTTAAACTTAGAGCGAGTGGACTCGAACACACCTGAACGACTCAAGTCCCTCCAGTCCAAGATCAACAGCTTTGCCAGTGAACTCTCCATTGAGAAGGTCTTTACTCCTCAGGAAAGTGAAGCACTGAATCAAAGATGGGCGAACGAGAACCATCGCCTTAGTCAATTGTCTTCTGCACTCAAAGACGTACAGCGTCGTTTAGAGTATGCTAAGGAGCAAGAGGCAGAGAGCATTCGCTGTAAAGAGTGTGGGACGATTAACTATCCTGCAGAACAATTCTCCCCTAGCCTGTTGCGGGAGTTAAAGGTAAAGGAAGAAAAGGCACGACAAGACCTCGATAAGGCGCAGGCTGACATGGAGCAGTTAAAGAAGTCCATGACAGAGTTGCACCAATACAACCGAGCCGTAGGTCTTTTAAGACAACCCCTGTCTCCTTATGGTGACATACTGGGTGTGCTGGGTTTCCAGTTCAACGACATCCTTAAATCGCCAGGCGCGGTGGTTAACAGCATCCAGTTTGAACAAAAAGAAGTGCACGCCTATCTCGACATCCAAGAAAAGGAAAAGAAGATAGCGCAGCATAACGAGGAATTGATGTTGCTTGAGAAAGCGGACATCCCAAGGATCACAGAACGTGAGAAAGCTTTGGCGCTGGAAGTCGAATCATTGCGAGATGAGAAAAAGGTACTAGAGGAACGTCAGCGTTACCTTAAGTCACTGTGCACCCGCTATGATCGACTCATGTCCATCTTGGATGAAGTAGAAAAGCTCCAAGAGAAAAAGAGCCAACACCAAAGGCAGTTACTTGAGGTTAATCTCGCCCAGCTGTGTAAGGAAGAGTCTTTGGAACTCAACACAGCGTTGGGGGAGTTGACTGTACGGGTACGTGACCACGAGCATCGTGTTCGTATGCACGATGAGCTCTTGGCGGATCTAGAGGCCACCAAGGAACGTCAGAAAGCATTGAAACTCCTAGAGACAGAACTGTCTCCGACCAGCGGTGTCATTGGGGATTACATGAATGCAGTCGTTCGTCCTTTTGTAGATGCAGCCAATGGTGTCCTCGCTGAGATCTTTGATTACGACTTGGCGGTGGGGATGAAAGACCCAGGTGAAGACATGGAGTATCGCTTTACACTCATTGTCGATGGCGATCCCGTGGGAGACATCACCAAAGGGTCCTCTGGTCAAAGAGACGTGATCGATCTCGCGTTTACTCTGGTGACCATGAAGTACATGCACCTCGACGAATACCCGCTCTTTTGTGATGAGATCGGTAGCACCTTTGATGATGCACACCGAGCTAACCTCATTCGCTTTTTGAAATCGTTGATTGAACAAAGGGAAGTCAGTCAGATCTTTATGATCTCCCACTTCTCTTCTTTACACGGGGGACTCGC
>Ga0136591_1000623_pt1 | contig 13616 bp, 9 predicted proteins | sample AntRauMFilla3767_FD_104929 | JGI IMG/M metagenome (GOLD analysis project Ga0136591, IMG submission 104929) | Saline lake microbial communities from Rauer Islands, Antarctica - Metagenome Filla 3 #767 | ecosystem: Environmental > Aquatic > Non-marine Saline and Alkaline > Saline | place...
AAACCACCCCTTAAACCATTTTCAGGAGTGACGATAGCGAAGGTATAGAGTTCCTCCATCTTTTCATCAAACCCCAATGAAATGTGGTTGTAGGGTTGGCGGGTAATGATCTTACTGACCTTAGAGAACCAGGTCGGAGTGTCCGTCAAAAGGACAAAGGCCTTTTCATCTCTCTCATCCGGAGAACTGCGTCGCTCCAGGCCAGCCTTTACTACCTGCGCGAATAACTCGTCAGAAGTAACCATTGGGTGTTCTTCCTCTTAACTGGACTTGGCTTGTTGTAGGCAGACGTATCTCACGACGGTCCACAACAACTCAATGTCGGTTTTATGGGTAAGGGGGTTTCTGCGCCTTTTTAAAGCACCGTACGTCAAATAGTCGTGGCGGTACATCCGGTAGATATCAATGACCTGGTAGAGTGAGGTTTTCCCGTCCTGCCAAAGGACAGGTCCACCGTTCTCATCTAACCTTACGTGGATGTTGTTTCGCCAGAAAATTTCTTTGATGTCCCGTTCGATGTACTCCCCTAACAAGGAGACATTTATGTCGGTACTTCGTTGTCCTCTGGTGAAGAGGGAATAGGTGACGATCTGTACACCCATTACCAACTCTTCCACCATACCGAATACCGTTTGAAGGGTCTGCTTAAACATGTTACCACCTATGTTTAGCGATTGTAGTAGGGCACACTCAAGATACGAGCAGAGAGGTATACCAATACTGCGACCTTTGTCCCAGCACGGGTAGCCTCGTGTCGTGCACTGATAGCCTCAGGAATGATGCCATCGAGCTTTTCCTTAATGTCAATGACATAAGGATGCTTGGTGCGGTGTGACCGGTAGGCAGACAACAGACGCCCGATAATGACGGGCATGTTGGATTGGGAGATCCCTGCACGACGGATGAAGTCAAAGATGTAGATCACGAGGTTGTAGATCTCTGGCATCAAGTCGTACTTCTTCTTACGCCCATCGATGTTCTTTGAGATAAACTGCAAGGTGTCCACGAGGTTCTTCTCGTTTGCACTACCGACGATGTTAAGGATCTCTTCAGCCAACTCGTCTTTAATCAAGTCGTGCTCATCCAGCATCACACGGTGCATGGTTCTTTGGAAACCATCGATGTCGTTCTCCATTTCCTTGAGTGTCTTTTCCCCTTCCAACGTATTGAACGAGGAACGGGAAATGATGCGCTCTTCCTTTTCCTTAAGGTCGTGGTACACGGTCACAATACCCTGGTACCCTTTGCGTACACGAGTCTGCACATCGTTCACCAACTTCACCACATCCCCATTGTCGTCCATGTCCTTATACGCATCGTACTGCGTTGAGCGAGGATGTAAGAGGTTTTCACTGCGATACTCAATGACTCCCTTCCAAGACCCCTCACGCTTCATCAGCGTCTTCTTAGTGAGGTTCTCGTAGACAGCGTGTGAGATGGCAGGATCCCCTTTGTATCGAAACGCATTGGAGTCGAGGCTGGAGAGGTATTTAATCTGCCACAAAGAGAGTACTGCCATAGAGGCACGTTCTCTGAGCTTACGGTCGACCTTGGAGTTGATGATGTTGTGAATCAACCAAGGGAACAAGTAGTTCACTACATTGCCACTGACCTTGCGTCTCTTGTCGACCTCACGTACGTCCCAGATGTCATTCTGGTAGTCGTCGTAGTCTTCTATCTCACAGATTTCTTCGATGAACTGATGGGTCTCTGAATCCACCCAGCGCAGCTGGTAAACACCTACCGTATTGCTGCCAAAGAAACCAATGTGCTCATCGTTTTTAGTGAGCATATATTGATAAAAATTCAAGATACTTTCGAGTTTGTCTCGGTCAAACTCCGCGAATGAGTATTCACGGACAATGTCCTTAATAAGCTTTGCCATAATAAGGCCCCATTAAACTGGTTTTTAACTAAAGGATTACGAAGATGACTATAAAGACGTAAATAAATCCGCTTGCTCTATAGTGTACATTCCTTCAAATAAAATTTCATTACTTATATTTTTATGGGGGTATACCACCCCGACAACAAGAGGACCAACGCAATGAGTAACTTTGGAGGGCAGGCGCCCAAACCACGACCGCAGTTTTCGCCCGAGCACGAAATCAACCCTTTGGTCGAACAGATCATCGCCAACAAGCAGCTGCTCGCCAACTACCGGGTACCCGGCGACAATGCCCTGGACCAAATGATGGACGTAGGCGGTACTCAAGTGCCCGTGTACTACGCCACATTGGCTGTGACCCACCAGCTGGGTATTCCCTACGACCACCCCAACTTTCCGGCAGTGATCAAACACCGTACGATGTTTCCTTCGTACGAGCACTCCGTACTGTGGGGCTCCAAGACCAGCTATCCCTGGGTCAAGGATTCGTCCTTCTGGCACATCCCCGGCTTCTCTCGTTATGTCATTAACAAAGACGGTGACATCAAGAACGCCAACTCCGGTGCCGCTGTTGCCGATGGTGTCTTCAGCAGCTATGCCAAGCTGGTACCCGATGGCCGTGGTACGAACGACATCGGTGTGAACGGCTCAGACCTTCTGGCGTTATCTCAGATCAAGATCCCCGAACACTTTGTGGATTACGGCTTCCGTAAGTACTCCCACAAACTCGGTCCGTCTGAAAACAACGATTCATTGATCTGGGTACCTCAGTCTCCGGTATCTGCCATGGGCATTGATGGTACCATTCGTCACTGCCACAACATTCACCAGTTCATCACGAACTACATCAAGGACCTCAACCAGAAGATGGCCGGTGATCGTGAAGTGCGCAGCTGGCAGAAAGGCAAGGTCATTCAGATCGGCGAGTACTCTGTTCTGGAAGGCAAGCACGACGACCCGTCTGCCTTTGGTCAATCCGCCAGCTCTGGTATGGATGCGGACATTCCGTACTAAAAACCAATTGGTAAAAAAAAGCATATCACCCCTCTCCCGGTTTGATCCGGGAGAGGGGTGAGTATGTCGTTTAGCCGTTGTTGTTTGGCAAACGAGTGAACCCAGTTTGGGCACGCGCGACGTCTGCAGAGACCTTGTCTGCATAAGTCGGAAGCGTGTTCGGGTTCAGGCCGAGCTTGTTGATGTTGGCCAGATGCTCTTGCGCCATCCGCAATGCTGCTTCAGACGGATCATCCGTACCGGCGAAGGCGATAGAAGTCAATGGCATTTCCAGAGACTCACTGACCGCACGTACCATAGGACGCTCGCCAGCCGTTAGTGGCATCATACCAGTCATGAGCACCGCGTCCACAACACCGTTGAGTTCGCGTGTGGGCTCATAAAACATCATGGTAAAGCCCTGGGTCGCTTCAGTGATTTCCAACGCGTTAGCGTCGTTCTGATAGTTCTCCAGGGTCACCACTCGGGGATGGCCCAGTTCCGGATCCATGACCAACCACTCACCGTGCTGCTTCCAGTAATTGGAAATAGAACGGTTGTGGAGTTCCGGCCATTCGTATTCCGGCTCAGAGACAGTGATCTTTGCATCAGTCACAGTTTTGCGCTGACGACCACTGTGGCCTTCCACGGTGTCCTCGTAAGTCCACTCAACAGAAGTGTCGACACCGGTAATGTTGGTGGCGCGGTCTTCCATCAGTGAACGTAATGTCGCTACACGGCGATCGTAGTCAGGCAAGTACTTCATCAAAGGCGGTGCTGAGATGAGGACCGCCACCATACGCTGCTTGGTGTAACGTGCTGAACTGGCGTAACTCTCGGGATTCCGCAGTGCGCCCTGTTGCCCTTGCGAATCAGACATATTCAGGGACGGGGCGCCAGCGGTATTGAGCGAAACGCCATCGTTGTAAACTACACCCATGTTAGTCTCCTATTACGCTGATTGGGGCAAGTCTTCTTGACGACGTGCGATGATCGGGAATGTGCCTACAGTACGCATGTTGTTACCATAGACTCCGACCTCCATACGCCAAGAGTAGCCACGTGCTTCATCGGCAGGGGTGAAGTAAGCCTGGGGAATCAATACAACGCGATCGGCGTAACGCCCATCAACGAGTTCATTGAAACGCTCCTCAGTCTTCTCTACCCACTGTTCGGGAGTCAGATCAGAACGACCTGTAAACTCCACCCAGATACGGTCACACACGAGAACCAGGTCAGCCATGATGTCACGGATAATGACGCTGTTCAGGATACTGGTTTCGTTTTCGTAAGCCGTTTGGAAGGCGGGGTAGAAGAACGTACGGATGCCAGCTGCTTGAACATAGTTCATGTTGGCGTCCCATGCGTTGTCTTTTACCTGCTCGGGCTTCCAGGTGTTGTTTACATTGGTGTACCCTTCCAGGCGGTTAGCCGGATAGATGTCCGGTGCTTGCTCTGGTTTAAGGTTACCATTACCGGCACCAGCGAAACGCGCACGACGTACTGCGTAGTCGTGAGCACTGGTGATCCAGCCTTTGTAGTCGCTGCCAGGCTCTTTGAACATGTGGCCCCAGATGTCCGCACGACAGGCTTGTGTGCCATAGAGTGCAGATTCGGGGTTCAGTCCGATCTTACTGCCGAGTGTAGCGGCGACAGCGATCTCGTCCACGTTGGACAGTTGAGCACCGTGCACGACATGCGTGCTTGCTTCAACTACCAAGTTCGGCCGATAAGACATCGTAGAGATCATGGCGTACTTGGTTTCCAGCGGGAAGCCTGTGTCGTAGATGTGAGAGATGGGGTACCGAGTGATATCCGTCAGCGGATAATCGGGGTTTTCCCAGTTGGTGTCACACTCACTCTTGACCAGTGTCGCCAAAGTAACATCACCGGGAGACTCAGATGCCTTCTTGGTAGAGCCATCGGTACCACCTTTTGCCAGGTGCGTGGTGTTCTTGGTCAGGCGACGGCCGGTGGTGGCACCTCCATCGATCTCGTAGTCAAAGGCAATGAAGTAGTACTCACGACCTTTGATGTCCGCGTTGTTCATGATGTTGATGAGATGCGGCTCAGCCGGCGGATCGGGGTTGATCACTTGCGTGCTTGCGTCAGAGGCAGTCACTGCAGACTCAACCGTTTCCACGGCGTAAAGCTGCTGTTGGACCGAATCGATCGTGGCGTAGTTAACGGCCATGTTAACAAACGGACCATAACGATCCGCCAGACCCGTGGGATCACCGACACGGTTGAAACCGTTGACAATGTCTTCCAGATCAAACAGCAGACCAGTACGAGGATCGAAGGCTCCTTCTTTAAGAGCCACTTCCAGAGAGTTCTCGCCATTCAAAGAAGTGACGATTCTGTCTGTGCCGTCCTCAAGACGCTCGACCAACTGAGCACGATAAAGAACCGCACCTTGATCGATCATGGTGCCCTGGTCAGAGGGATCGCCAGAAACCACAGGCATGTTTGAGCTCAAACGGATACCCATGTTGTTGCCGTATTTGCCGATGTGTGTTTCCAGGGCAAACAAGGGGTGAACGGTGTAATCGCCATCGTCCTCGATTTGACCGGCAGCTACCGCGTCTTCGAGTGTATCGATGTCCGGATTGGACCAGTCCACTTCTTCAACAAACCATTTCAGGACAATGCCGCTAACAGTAACATCACTGCCGCCGTCATCTTCAATGACCCGTTCCCCGTTGGTGCGCGTAACTTTGCCGTCGACAATAGCGTCGGTGTCGTCAACGTTACGTTTATAAACAGGAATGTCATCTGTCTTGATACCCAACTTGAAAACCAAGCTGGCGGTTTTTGCTGCGGGGTCAACCACACGTTTGAACATGAATTGGTTGCCCTCGCTACCCACTGCCCGGGCAGTATGGGTCTGGTGAGAGTAGTACGCAGATCGCGCATCGAAGGTCTTTGCACCCACCACCGCAGTGATGTCACTCAAACTACCCCAGACCGGTGTTAACGGTCCTCGTTCAGCGAACGAGTAGAAAAGGGGAGCGTGTTGAGGGATTTCAGGTGCCTCAGGAGGAATCGCACGAATCGATTCATCCTTAAACCCAGGAAAACGAGATCTCGGAGTGGCTTTGAAAATCGCCATATTAGACTCCTAATCGTTGTTAATTAACAAGAAAATTTAGGTGCTTACAATGTCCCTCCTAGGCAGGGCAGTAATACTGTAAGCGTGGTTACCACACAATATAAGGTATTTACAATAGGGTCAAAAAATATAGTAGGACCTTATTATAGATACCTTATTTCAAACCTTTTTAAGAAGGAAAATGACAATGCATGTTTATGACACACCTTACGTCGCGGGGATCAGTCGCCGAGTGGACAACATCCACAGCGACCTACTGTCCTACTATAAAAGCGGATCCGACGCTCTGGTTAAAACGGGTTTTGATCACCTGCGTGAACTGGACATCTCTGTAGAGGACATCCCGCAATGGAATTTCCCCATGCAGATCGATGACATTGTTGTGATCGATACTCGCCATCTCAAGACCCGTGATGGTAAAGTCAAGTCCGCTATCCCGTACCAACAATTGCAAGTACAGGGTCTGATGGAAATCTCTTGGTTGCGTGAGAAAGACAGCCTACATTCCGTCGCCCTTGTGGCAGCTACTGTGTTCGGCACATGGATCGCACGACAGCTCACCACACGTTTCAATCGAAGCGTTGCTGATGGGGTAATGATTCAGGCCGCCTTTATGGCATACTACCTGACCTACTTCCTCGAAAGCGATGACCGCACTCTCGATCGTTTGATCGAAGGCGAGTATGATGTGGTGATGGTGAAACAGATCGCACGCTCCAGTAACATCCCGGGCCCGTTCCTTAGCGAGTCTGTTTTGACAGGCAATCGTGAAACATCCCTGTCCGCTGGCTTCTTTAGAAGTCCAAAGATACGACTGGAAAACGTGCTCGAATGGCTGAACGAACGGATGGAATCTCCCATTGAAGACTTCAGTGTGGAGATGCTCAAGAACATGGTGGCGGTACCGTTTCACTGGCCCAGTACCAATGGTGGTGAAATGGCGTACGTGTCTCTCTACCATCCCCCGACTCTCCTGGCTATGGTCTTTATGACTCTCGAGTACCCCTCGTACGAAAAGAGTGGAATCGGCCGCATCGTCAAGGAAGTCCGTCGCCAAGTCAAACTCGACACCGTGCAACAATGGGTAAAGCGGACCATGCACGACGAACAATAGGGTAAAGATCATGGCTTTAAATCTGAAACACCATCTACTGCAACATGCCATTGAAAACGCATGGGCAGCCCCGAGTACGGATCGGCAATACATCTACGCCCCAAGGCGCCTTACCCGTACATCGGGGGCGCTGAAGTTTCTGGATTATACGCCATTCCGTCGCCTGGCATTGCCGTCCTTCAGTGACGGATCTCGCCCGGATCGCTTTACCGTCTATTCCTTAGGTCACGTTTCTCCTTTGCGCATCGGCGTCGAGATGAACATAGACCAATGGACTCCCGTTAAAGACGTCATCAGTCAAAATGGTTTGTTGTTCCATGCGTTCGCAAATCACCAACATGTTGATGTAGAAGGTATGTGGATCATACGCCTTGATGGCAACAATGTCTTGCTGGCGGTTGAGACCATTCCAAACCAAGCGGTACTCTCTAGCGGTTACGACCTCTGGGTACGCTTTTATTCAAGCGCCTTTATTGCACGCCCAGAGAAGGGCGTCAATGTACCCACTTTCTCAGGTGGGATGGTGGAGACCACATCACAGCGAATGAGTTTGCTCAACCAGTATTTCAATGCAGCAAACCAAAACCAAGTGTTGGTCCTTCACAACGGACTCCTTAAGAATGGCGTCACTGGCTCCAATGTGGAAATCGGTGACCTGTTGCAGGTGTGGGTAGACGAGTCTATCCTGGGCGTGCTTGAAATCGACCTGAGTAACCTGACTGAGTTCCATGTCTCTTCCCTTCAGAAGTATTTCTACGTCGTCCAAAACGATTTCTCAGATAAAGCGCATTATTATGACGATGCTGAGTTTTACCTCATGGGGACTGTACAAGGAAACACTGGTGCTACACTTGAGGCTGGCGTTTATCTCAATCATATTTATGGTGGGTACATCAGTAACCTGAACCACTGTGACTATGCGATAGACACCGAGTACGTCTCTAACGTCATTGATCAAAATGACCAGATCGATTTTACGGATGCAAAACTCCGTGTCTATGTCCGTCGAAACGATGAAGACCGTCAGGTCATCGGCGATGCACTTTATTCACATCAACTCTTCCAACTCCATAAGGAAGACCGCCTGCCTTACATGACGGGTGTTCATTCCTCTATGCCGTTTTGGGCTGCGTTGAATCAATTCGAGAGCCCCTATACCGAATTGATGAATGAAAACTCTACCGACATTTATGCTCGGTTTGGGCCCACTCCTGACATCAACGGAGTGTACTCTCACTTTGGGGCACTTGAAGCGTTAGAAGGTAACCCTTATGCAGGAGGGAATACCATCACGTCAGTTATGGGCACTACTGGACAAGTGGTACTGGAGTTTGATCCGACGACCCGTTTGCTGAACCGGGTAGTTGAGGACGATGCCAGTATGATAGGTGATCCTGTCTCAACACAAACTCCGTATGCCCTGGGTTATCCTGGTCGTTTGGCCGGGGAAGCAGAACTGACGGAATACGATTCAAGTGCCGACAAGGTGGATCACTTTGATGCTGTCCGGTACTATCGGCTTTCCCCCACGTCTCCTTACGTTCCCGCCTCTAAAGGCAGTGATTATACCGTGGATGCTCAAGGAAACATTGCTTGGGAAAGTCACCTTTCTGGTGTACGCATTCATCGTAAAAAGGCTCAGGACAATCTCTTGGTTGAGATGACCCTGAACCGGACCGACATTGCAGACCCAATTGACATCATTGCATCTTCTGCCATCCAAGATGTCCTCAACTCTGACCCAGATTTTCTGGAGTACCTGCCTAAGGGCAGAGACGTGTGGGTGAATGGACATTACTTGGTCCCTGGCATTGACTGCGTGTGGGATGGTGACGAGGACAAAGAGGCACTGTACATTCACAACCTCCAGTATCTCGAAACCAACAGCGACACGTTTGATGTCACCGTCTTGCTCCATGGTACCCCGAATTACGGGACGACCTCTTTGGAGGATGCACGTGTGGGTTTTGTGAAACACGGTGAGTTGTCTCGAAACGGTACCTTTGACTTTTTCCTGGACGCGTTTACCACCATCTATGTAGGTGGGAAGTTTACACTCCCTGAAGAAGTCTCTGTGGCAGAAACAGGTAAGGGTACGGCCGCTCCCTTTATTGAAGACGGTATGCCGTATATTGTTTTGCCTCGTGTACCGCACGCCAATCTGGAAACCGTCGAATCAGTGACCAAGCCTCGTGCCCAAACGTACGACGATTTGCGTCAACTCGAAACGGCGGCGGACGGTACGGTCCCACAGCCTGTTAATAACGACACGTTGTTCATTAATGGGAAGCACGACATCGTCTCTCCTTTGTTGGCAAAAGTCATCGAGGACCTTGACAGCAATAACCTGACTGTCCCTGAGAACCTCTCAGAGACGCAGGTACGGATCGCAATCAACCCCTACCAAGAGTGGGTCGATCGTGATTTAGGTTGTCAGGAAGCCGATGAGGATGCTTACGCGGACTTTATCCAGTACCAGCCACATGCCCTTCGCACCACGGTAGAACTCAATGCCGTGGAATACGCGTTTCTGGAGCAAGTGAACAATATTTTCCTGAACGGCCGTGCACAACTCAATACGGCGGTCACGATAGCATCTGGAGACTAACATGAGTTCCATCATTTCTCACGAAGGCCAAGGGTTCCAAATCTGGGATATTTCCCAGATGCGGACCGATGGTCAGCAATCTACTTCGGGCAAACATAAACCCAATGTTGGGGATATGGTCGTCGACCGAATGAACGGGATGTACTTTGTAGATTCCGTCGATCAAAACACGGGTGTTCCCGTACTGTCCCACTGGGACCCGGCCAACTTCTTTCATTCCGATGCCGACCCAGACCTGCCTTCGTCTTTGAGTACTTCTCGTCGACGTCAGCAGCATTGGGCGTACTTCGACCAAACCGTGTCCCCGGGTCAACTGACTGTGGACACCCACATGTATCTTTACGGCATCGAATCGACGTACGTGAAGGTCTTCCGTGGACGGGACACTACCGCCACTGGCACTGTCATCAGTCGTCTGTATAACAGCTCTGGTGCCTTTGTCAGCGAGAACATTCAACTCGAACGAGTGTTCCCCGCCAACAACGCCATTAAACGTCCGCCTCAGATTGCCATCGACGTTGCCTTACAAGAAGGTGAAGTCGTGACTATGGTTGAGTATTCGACCACGGGTGGTCCGGTGCGTGAAACGGAAATGGTGGTTCGTTTAGGGTCGGCCATTGTTCCGGGTAACATGGGTACCAAAGTAGCAACGTCTATTTCGTTGATCTCCCCATTGATCTCTCAGAACAACCCGAACCTCATCCTGAACCAACTGGACGTACCCTTTGACACTACCTTGCTCAAAGCGAAGATCCACTACAACGATGGATCTACGTCGGCGGATCTCCCCATTGATGGTACCAAGTTCCAGTTGATGGGTGCAGAGAACCACCAGGAAAGTCTTCTGGGTGAACCGTCTACACTGACGTTGATTTATCACCCTGACTCAGACGAACATGCCATCAACTTGACAAATGGTCCGGCGCCCGTACTGGTTAAGAATTACCAGTTGGCCAACCAAGCAGGAACGACTCAGTTCGCTGTTAAGTTGTTTGTGGTTCCGCATTGGCAAGATGTTAACCTCGGTTACGAGTTGAAGTACTACCTCCTGAACGATGAACAGGATCTTCTCGAGGATGTCACCCAACACGTAACCACTCGTTTGCTCAACGGCAATCCCTGGGATCCGATGAACTACGAGTCGGTACAACAACTCTACGCAACGCTTCGTATGAATGATACCAGTCTGGGTATTTACCCCAACTACATTCATACCCAAGCCTATAACCTGACCCTGTACCAACCTTCTGTTGGTCAAGAGGCTCGCTATCTGATCGACTACAAACGTGACGGTACTGAGCAACTGGGCTACATGGTTAAAGCCAGCTGGGACGATATCAACCGGATAATCCATTTCCGCAATGATGAAGTCAATGTGGCGGACTGGCTTGAAGCGCTGTATGATCCTTGTCTACCAATCTACGATCCAACGCTGTTGTCAGCCCCTCAGACCCCTACACACTTCCGTGTGAACCTGGGTACGTGGGAGGATACTTTCAGTGTCCAAGACAACTGGTCTGACCTTTTCACTGTCCCTCCCGGGGATACGGTCGATCAGTATTCCACAGCGCGTATTACCTGGATCTACCAGGCCTCACCCAGTGATGCCGTGAAATACCTCGGCGTCACTCCGTTGCCTGTTATCTTTGGTAGCTAAAACAAATACCCCCTACCCCTCGATAGGGGTAGGGGGTATGTATTGTGAGGTGAAGTATGATTCTGTTTGAATCGGATTGGGATGACCATCCTACCGCGATAGCGGATACTAAGACAAAGAACACGTCCTTTAAGCGTTACGCCTATACGCTTAAAACCATGGACGTCAAAAACCATCTATGGCCGTTGGCACTTTATAACCCTGATCTCCAGGGCGTAGACCCCCATGATCCTGATTTGGACTTTAATACCAAGATGGCCGTTGTGGATGAAGTGATGTTTAATCCCTGGTATTTCTTTCGTGAAGTATTGAGGTATCCCATTTCAGGGGGTATGTCAGTTCCCTTCACTGCCAGTCGTGGTACGATGGCCGCACTGTGGTCTTTCTTTAACCACATCACTTTTGTCTTTCTGATGCCACGTCAGCAAGGTAAGACAGGTACGGTGCAGGCACTGGCACTCTATGTCCATAGCATCGCTGGTAAGGGCCAGAACGGTAAATGGTTGACGAAGGACATGTCACTTCGTAAAGAGACCATTGGCGATATGAAGGAAATCCTAGATACCTTACCTCCGTATCTGGACTTTCGGACAAGGATCGACCCGAACAACACTGAGACCATCGGTTGTGCCTTCCGTGACGGCATGATTGAAACAGGTATCTTCCAAAGCTCTAGAAAGGGTGCGGATGGCCTTGGTCGTGGTTTGTCTGTGGAAACACTGATCGGTGACGAGTTTGCGTACGGTGTCAATAACCACATTACCATACCGGTGGCATTGTCCTCTACTCGTACAGCCAAGAAGCACGCAAAGCTTTCGGGTTCTTTCTACGGTAACCTGTTCATGACTACCGCCGCTTCTCGTGACTCGGACATGGGTAGTTACGCCTACACGTTCACCCACGAAGGCATGCAGTGGAATGAAGTGATCATGGATTCCCTGAACGAAGAAGAGGCTACCGCCCTAGTAGAGAAACACTGCAAGGGTTCTCGTATCGTCATTAATGGAACTTTCACTCACCGTAAACTCGGCATCTCTGATGAAGACTTTATGCGTGACGTGAGAGAGGCTGGGGGTACAGAAGACCAGATCAACAAAGACTACTTCTTGAAGTGGCCTACTGGTTCGGCAGAGTCTCCCCTTAAGGCACAGGTCAATGATGCAATCCGTGGGTCTGAAAAGAACCCACTTCACACACAAGTCACCAAGAACCATTACATTGTCAACTGGTATTACCATAAGGACGAGATCACTCGCCGTATGGGAATGGACGATCACTTCATTGGTTTGGACTGCTCCAGTGCAATTGGGCGGGACAATATGTCTTTGACCATTACTCGTGGCTATGACATGGCAGTGGCTGCACATTCGAGCCTGAACGAAACCATGATCCCTCGCTATGGTCGGTGGGTAGCCTCTCTACTGATGGAGTACCCAAAAACCACACTGGTGGTGGAGAACGCAAACCAAGGTCAATCTATCTTGGACCTAGTGGCTGAAATACTCTTAGCTAACGGCATTGATCCGTTCAAGCGTATCTTCAACCGCGTAGTAGGTTCTCGTGATGAACGACTCGGTTCTGTGTATTCCCAGCTCAAGCAGGGAATGGGTGCTAAAGACGAAAGGCTCTATCAGAAGTACAAAGGGTATTTCGGCTTTAGTACAACAGGCAGTACGCGTGCCCACCTGTACGGTACGGTGTTTATCGAATCTGCGGAGTCTGTTGGTCACCGCGTTTACGACAAGCAAATCATTGATGAAATACTCGGCCTTGTTAAGAAAGGGGAGAGAGTGGACCACCCCTCTGGTGGGCACGATGACTCAGTGATTTCTTGGCTGATGACTCAGTACTTTGCTCGTTACGCAAAAGACCTTGCATTCTACGGAATCGACACAGGTCGTTTGCTCTCTCATGTTTCTATACGTGGGGCTTCCTTAAGTCAGGAAGAAGAGGAAGGGCTGAAGGAGCGAGATTCATTGCGTGAAGAAATCCATGAACTGAAAACGTTCTTGGCTGAAACTCGTGACGTGATACGTTCCAAACGTATTGAGATGCAACTGGAGAAGTTGACGGAACAGACTACCTCTGATGGAGGTGAAGTCGTGACCATGAACAGCATCCGTGACGATCTCGATACAGGTGCTCGTAAACGCCCATCGCATCGTGAGTCTTTACAAAAGGCGAGACGCATGCGCAGTGGGATAATGTCAATGGTGTAAAAAAAAATATACTCCCTGTAGGCCA
>Ga0136591_1000626_pt1 | contig 13534 bp, 30 predicted proteins | sample AntRauMFilla3767_FD_104929 | JGI IMG/M metagenome (GOLD analysis project Ga0136591, IMG submission 104929) | Saline lake microbial communities from Rauer Islands, Antarctica - Metagenome Filla 3 #767 | ecosystem: Environmental > Aquatic > Non-marine Saline and Alkaline > Saline | place...
CCTGCGAGCAGGTTACCAGCTCAAGGAAATCTACGAAACAGGCGACTTGAAGTACCCGCTCGAAAAACGTGAATTCCTGTTAGCAGTAAAGCAAGGCGCATTGGATTTCACTACGCAGGTACAGCCTGTGCTGGAAGACTTGGTTGACGAGATCGAACAGTTAGCAGAACAGAGTGACTTGCCTGAAAAGGTAAACCGCAAGTTCTGGGACGAGTTCATTGTTCACGTGTACGAAGGCTGGTACGTCTAAAAAAATACGTCAATCTGCTAAAAAGAGGTTGACGTATTTTTAAAAGACTGTATAGTAGTAACAAAAACACACCACACTAAAACGAAAAGGTAATACAAATGAGAAAGACAATGCTGAGAATGTTTGCTGTAGCCGTTATGGCATTCGCAATGGTTGGCTGTGGCCAGCTAGTTGAAGTTGGGCCTGCTCAGGTAGCCAAGGTCATGGACCACAAGGGCTATAAAGAAGGCACAATTCCTACCTCCAAGTTCAGACTTGAGTTCTGTATGCGCGAGCCATGCGAGAAGCTAGTTGTACTTGACGCAAGTGACCGCAGCTTCAAAGAAACAATGGACTTGTTCATGCCGCAGGATAAGCTGCTAATGGACTTTGACATCCGAGCAACTCTTTCTATGGACCCAGGTGACTACGAGCAAGTGTTCTCGAAAGTGACTCCGCGTCCACAAGCTGACAGGCTCTATAATATTCCGCTGCGCCAGGTGTACGACACTTATGCCCGAGATATTATCCGAGCAGAAGCGCGAGAGTTCTTGTCAGAGTACACTATCTCTGAAATTGCAAGCTCACGTGAAGCGATTAACGCAAAACTGTCAGAACGCTTGTCAAAGAGTATCTCAGAACGTACACCGTTTAAGGTACGCTACATTGGCATCGCTGACTTGACTTATCCAAAGGTGATCATCGCCGCGCAGGAAAACGCAGCAGAACGTCGTGAGAAAATTGAGCAAGAAAACGCTCAGCTTGAGATCAGCAAGGTACAGTTAGCACGACAGCTCAAAGAAGCACAGCTGAAGCGAAAGGTTGATGTTGAGCAGGCTACAGCTGAAGCGGAAGTGAACCGTATTATGGGTCAGTCAATGACTGAAGAGTACCGTACATACAAGAGCTTCCAGATTATGGCACAGATGGCGAACAGCAGCAACAAGGTGTTTATGCCAACTGACATGTTGTCAAGTGTAGCAGGTCAAATACAGCTAGGCAAGTAACACAAGAAGAAACCAAGAAGCGCAATTAAGGGTCCATTAGGGCCCTTAATTTACTAACGAAAAAGAGGTGTAAAATGGAATACTTAATTAACGTAGCACTTGGATTTGTTCCTTCAGCTATAATCATCCTACTCGTGTATGTCGTACTTTGTGAGATCATGAAGCGACAGGAATACTTCAAGGGACGTAAAATGTACAAGGAATATCGTCCTTACCTTTTCGCTGGCCTAGCTTTGTCACTGGTAATTCACGCAATGAATCCAGCGATTACTTACAAGCACCAAACGTTTGATCAGGTGCGTGAAGAGCAGAAAGTCGAGCAGCTGAACACTGCTAAGCACAGCAAAGGTGACGAACTTGTTATCAAAGACGATGCCAAACCAATCGAAGGCAAAACAGACGAAGAGTTTGATAACATGGTTGAATTCAACAACGACGGACGTGACGAATAATGCGTAACGTAAAAGGGTTTACACTAATCGAATTAATAATCGAATTAATAACTGTTATTGCTATTATTGGCATTCTGGCAGCAGTAGCAATACCAGCGATAACTGGCGACGATGCTGCTCGCCCAGATACACAATGCATCGGCGGCATGATGTTTACTAACCCGCGTTACGACATCGATGACGCTGAACAGATCGTGGGCGAAGGCGGCAGTGGCATTCCGTGTGACGCTAGTAGCTCAACCTACAACAGCAACGACTTCTACAGCAATTAAGACAAAAGCATCCTACGGGGTGCTTTTTGGAGAAGATTATGTTCACTGCAAGTGACGTAGCTAAAGCAATAAAAGAAAATGAACCCCAGGTTGATGTGTTTGTTGAGAAAGTACTGCTTCCGAAGTTTCTTACACTTGGCAACCGTTTGGCTATACCCGAAACATCAGTAAACAACTACTTTCAACCAAAACTAAGTCGACAGCGATTCACTGAACAGCTGGAACGCAGAGGGTTCTACGTCAAGTATGGATGCGACGATCGTCCCTGCGGTAGCTGCCAGTACTTGATCGGAGTTCCTCCACAGGAAGAATAATGTCACGTAACTACGCAGGCATAGGATCTAGAAAAACTCCAATTGATGTATGCGAAGAAATGACTGCATACGCCGAGGTACTATCCGCACTCGGATTTGTATTACGCAGCGGCGGAGCCATACGCGCAGATCAAGCATTTGAAAAAGGCGCAGGAGGACGAGATCATATCTTTCTCCCCAATGACGAACACCCTCTTTGGACTGAAGTGTTTACAATGCACTTCCACCCACAACCAGAAAAGCTGAGTGCGTTTGGATGGCAAGCCATGTGCCGTAACGCTATGCAGGTACTTGGCAACTACGGTAACGACCCTGTTGAATTTGTAATATGCTGGACTAGCAACGGTAAAGACTCTGGCGGCACAGGTCAAGCAATAAGAATTGCAAAAGCATTTGACATTCCTGTGTTTAACCTATACAATAAAGAGGATAAGGATAACCTAATCCTTTTACTACACAAACTATATAAAGAGGTGCATGATGCAAATTAAATTCATAGATCGCGGCACAGCAAAGCGCAACATCGAGAATGGAGCCTTCGCGTTGAACCAGCTTGATCTCATCAGCATCTCTGACACCTGGAGCGAGGCTCAGCAGATGCGCGAGCTTTGGCTAGACAACAAGATCGACACTAACGCAGCATTGTTTTTGAAGTTTGCTGACATCGACGACAACTCCAGCGGGTTCACTGACAAAGACGCAGAGCATGTTGTTAACTTCGTGCAGGAGAGCTTTGTAAAGCGCAAAGACGTAGTCGTACACTGCTTTGCGGGCATCTCTCGCAGCGGAGCAGTAGCAAAGTTCGTTAACGAGTATTGGGGTTTGGGCGACGAGTTCTTGGAGGCATACGCAGGACATAACCGTCATATCTTCTACAAGCTGTTAGAAGCTGCTGGCGTGCCAACACTGCGTCAATACTACTCAAACTTGGAGGATCAAAATGGGCGCTCGTAGAATTAAAGCACCGCACGACCCAGAAGCTGATAAACGTGTTCGTCAGCTTAACAGGAACCAGCTAGGAAGTATGTTTGGCTTTGACGGTATACGAACATACTTCCGTTTTCCAGACGGTCGTCTAGGCTCTATGCCGAAATTTGGTATGGGTATGCGTGTAGAGCCTAGACGACCCCTACACCGGAAACATGTACCTTGACAAGATACGTGACATGCACGAACGCTATCGTCTTGAGGACGGAAAACTAGTACTCACTAAGCGTGGCCAAGAACTCGAAGAACAGGAAAGACTAGAACGAGAATTCAAAAAGACACAGCCTCCAGAATGGTTCGATGCTAGTTATTTTGAACCTACTAACACCGGAACCTATCTCTGCGAAGTAAAGGTAGGATTATTTAGAAGACGAATAGAAGAACAGAAGGTCTACTTTAAAAACAACTACTTCCGAGGTAACTGGCTCGCTCCGTTTACAGCAAAAGTTGTAAAATGGCAGGACAAGAGGCTCTAACGTGTACAATAGAATAGTCAACAGATTTGCCAAGTGGCGAGAACATAGATTTTTTCGTAAACACCAGGTTGGCAGCTGGAAGGAATACTACTACAAATACGACCCTGACTTTAACGCTCGTGCTAGCACTATACTTGAAATGTTCCACGGTTATCCTTACATTGCTGAATTACAAACCCTACAGTCTCTAAAAGCTGGGTTTGGAGATGAGTTTGGCTGGGACCTTGACGCTGCAACTAAGTTAACAACATGGTTAGAAACCAAATGTAAAGGCAAGGCCCGAGCAAAAATCGAACGTGTGTTGCCGCACACCGGCGTAGACTACAACGGAAATAAATTTAAGAATTGGGCAATAAATGAGTTTGCTACGGATTCTCTTTTTGTAGGGTTTCAAGACGAGCGCGACTATCTAATATTTTTGTTGAAGTGGGAATGTGCATGACTAACACACTAAAAATGCGAGAAATGTTACTTAATGAGCGTGACATAGTTGCAGGCGACGAGTGTCCAGACTGTCAAGGACAAGGTAAAAAGCACTATGCTAATACTAGTACTTGGAGATATGGCATAGGCGGCGCTGCCGTAACAATGGATGTATGCGACAAGTGCTGGGGCAGCGGCAGTAGAACACGCACGTGGCCTAGTCACCGGGAATTCTACGAGATGAAGAGTCGACTAGAAAACGGTTGACAGTTCTGTAGGAAGAATGTACAGTGTTACTACACTTAAACTAAAGAGCACACAACATGTTTTTAACACTAATGTTTTTCATCGTTGCCTCTATCTCAATTGTTATTGGTTTTATCATCGGATACCTTATGCAAGCACAGCCACTGAAAGCTCGTATTATCGACAGCCTTGCTGACATGGGATCCCTGCAGTACGAGCTAAAACCCGACGGCACTAAAGACATTTTTAAAATCGACGGTACTCGAGAGTGATATGGCAAAGCCTATCACTATGACACAGCGGCAGTGGACAGATTTTCATTACCAGTTAATGCAAGACTATCCCGCCTCTGTGACTCTTATCCGTAGTGCAATGAAACGAGTGCTAGGCTTTACTACTCGCCGTAACAACTATTACGACAAAGAAACAGAAATTTATCATCGGTTAGTCTGCCTCGACTTCTACAGCGAAAAGAAAAGAACATTTCTTATCTTAAAGTACGGAGAATTTTTAGAGGACGAAGATGAACAATAAATCAGTAAGAAAATTCTGTGATACATACGAAGCAGGTGTTAGCCCTGGTGTGCCTCGCAGAAAAGTAGTTAACGATCCTGAACTACTAACCAACTTTGTTGGCTCTAACGACGACATCTCAAAGTACGCTATGCCCAACTTCAGGACAGAAGAAGTAGAAACTGTGCAAATAACAATGCCTCGAGAGTCTTTCAATGCTCTAGTAGGCAGGCAAGATTACATAGAAGAAATATTAGCGTCAGGGTCAGCAGCTAGTATGCATCCAGCAGATCGCGTTTGGGATCACTATCAAGAAGAAGTACGAGCTCGCAATAGCTGCCCGGGTATACAAAAGGCATACGAAAAATATCTAATGTTTTTAGAAATAGCAGGAGTAAGACGTCTTGGCTAGAGAAGAAAAGTTTGTCGCAATGTTCGACTGCAACGGTTTCGAGTGCATCATCAATGCTACATCAGAAGAACGCAGATATCTTATGTCTGCGTTCAAAAACGAGGACTTCAAAAGTGATATCCCGCTTCAGCAGATGATGGTACGTGCTCGATACAACCCACAGCGTTCGCCGGAGATATGGGCATTTACTAGTACTGCGGGTCAAGAATCGCTAGAGCAAATAGCAGAAGAATCCCCGCAGGCTCTAGCTGATCTTATTCGATCGCACGGTGTGTCACTCTACTCAACACCAAAAGAAGACGGTGTAATCAAATGACCGTTGGCATGAAAACTATTAGGCGAATCAAACAAGTAGAACGCCAAGCACTTAGACTCGGGTTCGAGTTTGTTGAAAGTATTGATTCGCATCTACGCACAGATGACGAGATTTCACTTGCTGTCATAGAAGAAACACTGCCTGCTCTTAGAAACGGAGAAAAGGTCTTTTCAGGCAATCTAGACGAGGTCGAGGCTTTCATGAACGGACTGGACTGGGCGCGGTGGTATGACATTGCACTAGGGTTGCAGACAGATGACAGACGACAGACGTGCTAAGTCAGAACAAAAGGTACGCAACAAGAAACTTCTAAACACTATCAAGGACTCATGATGAAAAAGACACCGCCGTGGGCTCCAAGATTTGACGAACGTCTGCATCAAAGTCGAGCAAAGAAAGCTGTACCCAAGCTGAAAAAGAAAGGCTACAGGCTTTATATGGTGTACAAAAAAGAGACACAGCTCGTTCCAAATTACGTAACTATAAGAACTTCACTTGGGTATTCTTTTAAGATGCAGTACGAGGAAATCGAAACGTTGGAGTACCAAGGAGTCAAGTGGCTCAAGCCCAAGCATGTAACTCTTCTGCGTATGCAGGGCGGCGCTGCTATAAAGTGCGACAGAACAAATTACGAGCAACCTCCACTTGACGTAGGCCTGTAACATATCATGGAAACGTCTAACAGGCGATATTATGAACTACGTAAACCGTTCACAGCTAGCTCTGGGATATCCCAAGACGGGTACAGTTACCGAGTTATTGCAGGTCCTAGTGTTCAACGCGCATGGATGACACCAAATCAAGCAATACTCAAGCAAATCGAAGGTTATTCCGTAAAAGAGATTGACCTGTATCACTTTTGACACTACAATGTACTAACACTAACCAATATAGGCAAAGATTATGGATATCAAGCACACCCCAGTATTTGACACAAAACAGGCCGAAGAAAAGTACAGCGAGTCTGACGGTGTTCCTATCAACTACGTGTGCACCACAGAACTTGAAGGCGCACAAAATATTCCAGTTGACATCTTTTATCGCGCAACTCCTCATCCCGAGTTTGGCAATCATTACTTCGGGTTACTCAAAAGCCCGCGGTCTGGCAAGTCTATGATCATCGGCGCAGATTCAGTAGAAAAAGAAAACTTCGCGCTAGTCGAAACAACCGAAGGCTTGATGTATTCTCGCTACAGACACGACTGCCGAATGGCCATAGGCGCAAACGGTAAAAACGTAATGATCGACGGTGGCCGAGCCTACGTTCGCGCAATGGGCCCTACTCGTTCGTTTGTAGTAGTTGACGGCAACATGACAGAAGCTGTCAAGGAGGAAGTGTGACTGAACATGACCTAAAATTTGAACAAACATTTGAGAAAAACGACTACGGGCTAATTGTCAGTGAAGAAGGACTGCTCAAAGGCATTTGGGTTCCTGAACACTTGTCTGACGAGCCCTATCCTTTGGGCCTTGTAAATTTATGTATTCACAGTTTTGGGTTTGATCCAAACGCTGGCGAAGAAAAACTACACTGAGGTAAAAATGAAGATTGGACTGAGTTTGAGTCGTTGCGTCGTAGATATCATAGAAAAGAAAGTAGACATTGGCGAAATACTAGTAGTCGTGACACGCACCGACTTCGATCCTCTCAACGACGAACACTGGCAGAACATCTGGACTGGTTATACAGGTTCTGGTTTTACAACTAGAAACGATTGGGTTCCGTACGAAGATCGAGAAGAAGAAATTCGTCAGATTGTACGTGATCTTCATGTGTACGGAATGCTGCATCAGCCAAGGCAGTATCCAAAAGGTATCCCGCCGCGTAAGCCCGAGCACTGGCTAGAAGTAGTATTGCCAGAAGACACAATCAAAAACCCGGGCGTAAAGAAGGCTTGGGATCATTATAAAATGCTAGCAGGACTAAGCTAATGTTCGAATTATCAAAAACAAACAGAGGATTTGCACACGGCAGCTTCACGGATCTCTATGGTGTAAAGTGTAGCATACAAAAGAGCAGCTTGGCTACTAAAGACGCTATATGGTTTGGCGTCGATGATGCTAATCCGCAGATTATGTGTTCAGATGCCAAGCGACTAGGACTGCCTACAGTAGACGACCGAGGCTGGCAGAATTACAACCTTCCCGAAGAAGTGCTGATTACTACTCGTATGCACCTCACGCAAGAACAAGTAAAAGAGATGCTGCCAATTCTTGCATATTTTGCAAAACACGGTGAACTTCCTAACCAATGAGGACAATATGAGCGTTGACTCAAAAGTTTTTGTCGAAGCAGAGTTCGAGCGAGCTCCTTTTATAGGTTCGCACGTTGTAGATAATATCAATAACTGGCTTCGTCGAAACATAGCGGAAGAAGTAGAGCGTCTAGGATACAACGGCCAGCTACAGTTCCTTTGGTCTAAAGACAACGAAGACGAAAAAGGAAACAAGAAATGGTCGTTACATGTCCGCCTACACGCTAATAATTTTTATACTTACCAAATAGCTTTTAATGCAGGCGGCGAGAGCCGTACCCTTTGGTATTTTACAACTTGTAGTCCAGACACCGACGAACTCACTACAAACTACACACTTAACTTTTGTATAGGGTGCTGGGGGAAGAACGAAGAAATTATGCAGGTTGTAATCGAAGCACTCAAGCCTCACGGCAAGGTGTGGTACGACCACAACGACTGTGACGACGAAGATTACATTTTACAGAACTAATTAGGCACACCTTAGGCACACTACAGGCATTTACATAGGCTCAAAAGCAAAATATAAAGGTTGGCACGCCGAACATAACTGTGCTGTGTAATGTTGCCTTCTGGGTGATCGATGCATGATTCTGGCCGTTTGCTACCAGACTATCAACACTACCCCTTGCGGATGATGATCAGGGTAATGCCTGGTTTGTTGCTAGTATAAAGACACTATAGCGTTTGAGTCCTATGTAAATGCACAGTCACCTGAAAGCATTTCTTAAAATTCGTAGCGGCAGGGTTAGGTACAGAACCCAAGGACGATGCTATTAAGACCGCTGACAACCCGTGTGCGAAGCCAACTCACATGAAAAATTTTGTCACCTTGTTGTACAGGGTGACCCATGGCTCTACAATCTACATGAATATATCAGCTGTTAAAGCTGTCGTCATATATACAATAGAGAACAACAACGAGTGACGTTAGTCACGAAGTACGTTGATGCTAATCAACGGTATACAATCAAGTGGAGAGTATTATGAAGTATGATGGTTATAAGTTAGTACGTGATAAGATACCTGATATCATTAAGGAGTCAGGTGGCTCTGGAGAAACAGATCGTGTTACCGGTCTTGACGACTACAGGAGTTTGCTGTGGCGTAAGATGCTAGAGGAAGTAGACGAGTTACAATATGCGTTAACTACTGAAAAACAAAGCTCTATCGAAGACGAGTTAGCTGATGTGTTTGAGGTGTTGATGGCTATAGGTGACACACATCGTTGCCGTCACGTTGTTGACGTAGCACAGGAAAAGCTGTCTAGACGCGGTGGATTCTATCAAGGGTATGTATTAAAGGTTGACAACCCAGACGAGTGACTGTATACTGTTGTTTTAATGAGGTTAGATATGCAAGCACAAACACAAACACAAACACCAGCAAAAGGCATTGTAGAAGAATACGACGACGAAGGTTGTAAAGCCTATCGTGTCGACTGCGATTGTTCTAATGAAGACCACGCAGTAAGCACTTGGATTGAAGTAAGTGCTTTTGACGAAATCGGAGTAGACGTTAACTTTTACGTCAAGACCTGGACACCCTATGATCTTGCCAGTGGCGGACTATGGGGTAGGATTAAGAAAGCGTGTAACATCCTATTTAAAGGTGTCGACACACAAGAACACAATATATTGCTCAGTGAGCAAGTTGCAACAAATTGGATTCGTGCTGTAGAAAAAGCTATGCAGGACGTAAGAGATCACAAGGATTATCGAGGTTGATATACCATCACGCGATAATCAAGTTTAACGGCGGCATCGGTGCTTTGCTGTGTAACGATTGCAGTGTAATCATTGCTTACGGCAGACACCATGAAGACCGTAAGCACTATTGCGAAAAATGTAAAAAAGCGAGTATTAGATATGAAAGCTAAAATAGGCAAGTACCCTTCAAGACTGATATCCAACATATACGACACATACCTAGAAAAGCGTTACGGACTGGATCGAGTAATTTCCGACAAGCCCAAACTCCAGACTAGGGCTGATCGTGCTGTTGAGCTGCTAGAAGAATATCTGCAGACTGCGTACAACGTAATTAACTGGGTATACTTTGATCGGCAGAAACAGAAGGTTAATGTGCGTATTGATCCGTGGGACACATGGAGTATGGACAGTACATTACAGCCGATTATACTGCCTATGCTCAAGCAACTACAGTCTACCAAGCACGGCGCTCCATTTGTAGATGTTGAGGATGTTCCGGAGTATCTGCGTCCTACAGCAGAAGAAACTGCAAATCTAAAAGACGGCGAAACAGACGTAATGTTCTTTGAGCGTTGGGATTGGGTTATGAACGAAATGATTTTTGCGTTCGAGTCTATTGATTCCCATTGGGAAGACCAGTTTACTTCTGGCAATATTGACCTCCTTTCTGTTCCTATTGATTATGCAGGAAATGAAGTAGACAAGGAAGACGCCGATCTGTTTCGAATGGACAGGGGCCCTAATGATACATTCGAAATGGATCGTGACGGTATGACAGCATACCAGAATAGAATCTCAAACGGTTTCCGTCTATTCGGAAAGTACTTCACTAGCCTATGGGACTAACATGCCACTAGCAAGAGAAATCAAGCGTGAGAAAGTTACGCTTGAAAAGAAAGACTACAAACAGACTACCCTCAATGACGACTTCTTTCTGTCCAGTTCATTGGGAGGAATACACGACGACGGCACGAGGCTTTATTTTAGAGAGGATCCTCTCCCAGAAGTAGTCTCGTATCTAAGAAGTGGGCATCAGCCATTCCAGGTACACGCTACTATCTTTGATTCCGATAGCATCATTGACGACATAACTGTTACAGACAAAGACGTCGAAGTTGCAGCAGATATCAGGAGTCACTTTCTCAACAAGTTCTTATTAAGAACGTTGAAGAACCAAGAGCTGACAAAATTTCAAAGCACTGTACAGAAAATGCTGTACGAGCCATTAGAGCTAAAAGCTAACGAAATTGGTGCGCTGACCAAGCTGTATCACTTCTACACAGAAGATCGCCAAACTGAAGCAATTATCAAAGATGCCGTGAGTATCGAGAACATGCACGAGCCTTTGGAAATTGACGGTATAGTGACCTTTGCAGGGTCTGTAGAAAGATCTGCACGTGATGGTAAGTTTGTACGATACTACTGGAAAACTGCAAACGGAAATTTGATAAAGGTAGATGCTAACGGCAGTTCGAACCAGGCCTGGCGCATTGTAGCAAAAGCTCCGCAGCTTCATATACGCGGTTTTGTATTTGTGACTACAGTGTCAGGTTACTGGTTTAGCGTAGGTGACTTAAAAAGGAGCAAATTTGAAATACTCGACTAAAGAACTAGAACAGTTGGTTGACGTTGCTAAAGCAAGTGCTCACCCCAACAACATAGATTGGGACAGCATTAATATCACTGAGGATGCACTCTATCGCACCTTTGCTGCAACTGTGCTTGAGATGGACCGCGACCCTGTGGTACAGCAGAGCATAATCCTAAACCTGTTGATAGAGAACTTTGAACTGAAACTTGAACAGATGAGGCAGAAATGAGAAAAGGCACTTTTTACAACGACGAAGTCGAGCTGTACAACGTAGACAAGGATCAGCACGTTACAGCAGAGGTAGTACATTTTGAACCAGAAAAGAGTCTGCTTTGTTCGGTTAATAAAATGATCGAAATACGTATGAACTATACCAAACACGGTGAGTACGTTGGATCTAAAGCAGGCATGGAATTCAAAACACAAGGGCCGAAGCTGCTATGAACCCAGCAAAGAAAGAATTCGAATCAGCAGAAAGCTGGACACTGATGTCAACTATTGCGTTTCAAGACTGGTACTTTGGACAAATCAAGAAAGGTCTTGACACGTACATGCAGTCTAGTAGTAGCCTGAGCGACAATCGAGAGTTCTTTAAGAACAAGCTGGGCAAGCAGGACTTTTGTACCAGCGACTCTGCTAACCGTAGACTCTATGTTTGGAAGCAGGATGCTGACGGTGTTGCGTTTTGGATTCTCACTGCTCGCGAACGCGGAACCACATACGAGTTCGAATCTACTCCGGACACAGTTGAGCAGAACGCTGCTAAGGTAATCAATAAGCTAATTGAAATCTTTGAGATGGATTTAGTTGACGAACTTGCATAAAGGCTGTACACTTAGTATAAATCATCAAATCAAAAGGTAAAAATAATGGGATACTTAGTTCCGACAGTAATAGAAAAAACAGCAAACGGCGAACGTGCATACGACATTTACAGTCGCCTGCTCAAGGACCGTATTATCATGCTCAACGGTCCTGTTAACGACGACTCGGCAAACGTGATCGTAGCGCAGATGCTGTTCCTAGAAAGTGAAAATCCAGACAAACCAATCAAGTTTTATATTAACTCACCAGGTGGCTCAGTAACTGCTGGCTTGTCAATCTACGACACAATGCAGTTTGTCAAGTGTCCAATCCATACAATGGTAATGGGGCAAGCATGTTCAATGGGCAGCTTCTTAGCGCAAGCAGGCACCGCAGGCAAGCGTTATGTGCTGCCAGAATCACGCACAATGATTCACCGTGTAAGCTCAGGTACTCCGGGCACCAGCGGCTCAATTCACGTACAAGAGCTTGAGTTTGAAGATGCCAGGCGACACTACGAAGAATCACGCAAAATCAACAAGCGTCTCACAGAGCTTTATGTTCGTCATAATTCAACAGGCAAAGATTACGACACGTTCTACGAAGCGATGAGGCACGACACTTTCTTGACAGCTGAAGAAGCTGTTGAATACGGACTAGCAGACGAGGTTATTGACAAACGCGATGTTTAAAAATGCCCCGTCCCTGTATACGCTCGAAGAGCTTGTAGAACACGGGACCAACCCAGAAACAGAAACAGAACACCCTAGTGGCGAGTGGATACCTGCTCGCTACATGGGCATGTACGGCTTAAGAAACAGACTGCGTTTAGCTGTGCTAGTATTCACAGGCAAAGCCGACGCAGTAATATGGCCTGGAGGACAATAAATACATGACAGATGCAAAAGAACATATTGCAGATATGAAAGGTATACCTACACAGAACACGCTGATAGAGCATCTGCAACAAGGTGTAAAGGTAGTGTCTTTCAAAAAGACTAACGGCGATAAACGTGTTATGACTTGTACAAAGAGTCTAGACGTTATCCCCGAAGACAATCATCCAGGTGATGACCCGAAAGCAGAAAAGAAGTTAAAAGAAGGCTTGATCAACGTGTGGGATACAACTGCACAAGGCTGGCGCAGCTTCTATTACGACAGGGTCTACGACGTGGAAGATCCAACTGAGGACTAGTCCAATGAACGACGACGACAAAGATATTCCAAACAACTTGCACGTTAATTTTAACTGGAAACCAAGTGAAGAACAGCATCCCTACACGTTCAGCTGGTTCAACATTATGGCAGAAGAAATGAACGAAGCGAATAAGCATCAAAACGATCTAGAATGCGAGCTTGCGTATTTGGATCTTGTCGATGCGTTAATTGATCAGATGGCTTCATATCCAGACGCAGAAGAAATCATAAAATTAATTAGCAATTAAGTCACTTTTGACAGCAGAATTTTTGTCAAGATGATAAATAACTGTATATAACACAAAAAGGAAGAATACTTTCAATGAAC
>Ga0136591_1000634_pt1 | contig 13455 bp, 11 predicted proteins | sample AntRauMFilla3767_FD_104929 | JGI IMG/M metagenome (GOLD analysis project Ga0136591, IMG submission 104929) | Saline lake microbial communities from Rauer Islands, Antarctica - Metagenome Filla 3 #767 | ecosystem: Environmental > Aquatic > Non-marine Saline and Alkaline > Saline | place...
TAAATCCTTTCATATTCGGTGGAATTTACATCGGAGCGATTCCATTTTTTACACTCGGTGTCGCCTGGCTCGTCAAAAATATCAGAAAAAAGAGATCGATTGCTTTACCGGCTCTCTTCACCGGATTGTGCTTTACATCAGCCTACATCTATTTAATTATTGTCGGAGATAACGTTCCTGTCTGGGTTTATGGTTTTATTGGTGCTATGGTACTTTTTGGCGTGTGGTCAACCCATAAAAAAGTACAGCAGAAATTAGATACTAAAACTCAGGAGAGTGAGAATTTATGAGTAAATACGAATATGACGCAGTAGTTATCGGAGGCGGATCAGCAGGACTTACGGCAAGTGGAATTGCGGCCGGGATTGGAGCAAAAACAGCGTTGATTGAAGCTAATGAGCTTGGTGGTGATTGTACCTGGACGGGCTGTATTCCCAGCAAAGCGCTGATTCATATTGCGGAACTGGCGCATCAGACTGAAAAAGCAGAAGAATACGGAGCGAAAATTTCGGAACCTGTAAACGCGGAAAAAGCATTTGAATATGTACGGAAGAAACGGCAGGAAGTGTTTGAAGACGCCGATGATCCACAAATATTTCGCGACATGGGAATTGATGTCATCTATGCCAAAGCCTCATTCGAAGATGCACACACGCTCATCCTGAAACTGAATGAAACCGGCGAAGAAAAACAGATTACGGCGAGATATATTTTCATCGCCACGGGCTCCCACGCGCAGTCTCCACCAATTCCGGGACTCAGAGAAACTCCCCATCTGAATAATGAATCACTTTTTGAACTGACATCTGTTCCCAAATCTCTGTCCATTATTGGTGCCGGACCAATTGGCGTGGAGATGGGACAAGCCCTAAATCGTCTCGGAGTTTATGTGACCATAATTGACGCCGGAGACAGAATTTTGCGGCATGATGATCTGTTCCTGACTAATCAACTTAAAGAGCTGTTGGAGAAAGAGGGACTGACAATTCACTTAGACGCAAAGATTAATGAAGTGACGTCTGACGACTCCGGGAAGACAATTAGTGCAGAAATTAAAGGTGAAACGAAAAATATTATTTCAGATGAGATTCTTGTAGCCGCGGGAAGAGCTCCGAATATCAATGGATTAAATCTGGAGAAAGCCGGAATCAATTTCTCGAAGCGTGGAATTGCTGTGAACGATTCGGGGCGAACGAATAAGAAAAATATCTACGCCATTGGTGATGTAGCGGGACGCTATCAATTCACGCACATGGCTGAGCACATGGCCAAAGTGGCGGTTTCAAAAGCGATGATGAAGATTCCTATGAAGTTTGACGAATCACACATCGTTTGGGCAACCTATTCTTCACCTGAAATAGCTCACCTTGGAGCAACCAAGTCTGAACTGGACGATAAAGGAATCACCTACGAAACCTACAAATTTCCCTACACCAAAGTGCACAGGGCAGTGGCAGATGACGCATCTGAGGGCTGGATTGTGATCTACGCGAAAAAATTAAGTGGAAAAATTCTCGGAGCCTCTGTACTTGGAAAAAACGCCGCTGAATTGATTTCAGAATACGCTTTAGCTATGAGAAACGGCGTTTCTTTACGAAATATCGCCGACACTATTCATCCCTATCCATCATATGGACTCGGAGCTCGCCGCGGAGCTGATCAATGGTACATAAAATCCCAGTCGCCGGTTTTGATAAAAGCCTTACGGTTTATATTCCGCTACAATGGCCCAATGCCTGATTTAAGCGATCCTGACAGAATTATGTGAATTGTTGTGTATAAAAGCTCGGTCAGACCGGTAAGCAACGCTCTCAGAATATGTCACCATCACAAAGTTTTAAAATCACTCAAACATTTCCTCACCTCGTCATTCCGGTCCGACCGATTGCTTGAAAATGTATTCACACTCGAGTCCGCCGACCGGTCGGAGGCTCTGCCGTCCCGCATTAAGGCCCGGGCTCGTCGATCTGCAAAATGAGCTTTGAAAAGCTGGAAGCCTCCTCGCACGAATTCGAGACGTCCAGAATCCCCGGGCTCATAGCTGGCACATAGGTTTTTCTTGTCTCAGGGATTGTATTGGAACAGTAAGTCAGAGCGTTGATGAATACCACCCGGGGTTATGAAATGCGCCGTCCTTACAGGACTATTTTGGCGCAAAGATTATGCGGGTGATTTCAGCCGTTTGATAGGCATCGATTGCATGGAAAGGTGAAAAAGAGCAAAAACTAATGGCGGGCAATGAAGCTGGTAAAACAGGTCAGACGGCGCTCAGGGTTTTTGTTCCAACCCATTGCTTGAATTTTAGCTTCACACTCGAGTCCGCCGACCGGTCGGAGGCTCCCGTCCCGCATTCAGGCAGTTAAGCTCGATCAGACTCAGAATTTAAAAATCTGTCAATCATTTCAATTCCTCAGGAATTTCAAGCAGATTTCTACTTCCTAAAATAGATCCCCAAATTTGTTTCCAGGCTGAAAATGTTGGAGGTAAAAACGATTTATGAGTGTTATATCGTCCGACTAAAATAAAAAGAGATCCTTTTTGCGACCACCAGAATAGTAATTTATGGAGTTCCGTTCCGTGCTTTTTGATGATGTAATATCGATGTGTAATGGAGATGAATCGCTTCAGCAACTGCTTTTTTTGATCGTCATGAGAAATTCGCCGGTGAACACCTTTAGCTTTTGGGATAACTCTGATTTTGCCAACCTCCTTTGCCTGAAGACAGAAATCTAAATCCTCATCTTGAGCGTAGCCTTTCAAAGTTTCATCAAATGTAAGATTCTCACGTTTAAACAGGTGATAGGAAACAGACATTGAACATCCCGAAACCCAATCCCCCAAAAAAGGTGATCTATCTGAAATATCATCTCTGGCCTGCGGCTCGGATGTGGCTCCTGATGTTAAAAAACGTCCGGGATTAATTGAATCCAGTAGGAAAAAACGATGATAAAGTGAAATGTCAGCCACTTTTTGCTGTTCATTTGTTATCTGTCCTCCCAAAACAACAGCATCGGAAAACTGCCCCGCCGCTGAAATTAGTTCTTCGAAATAGGTTGGTTCTGCGAAAAAATCATCATCCAAAAAATGAACCCACTTAGTGTCAGCCGGCAGTTCAGAAATGCCCAAATTCCGCTGATAGGGAATAGAAGCCTGATCACTTATAATATGTTTAACCGTGATGGGAAACTGAAGCGGAATCAGCTCAAAAAAGGGTTCAAGTGGCTGATCAGAGCCATCTACGATTAATATTATTTCAGGAAGAACTGAATTTTGATAAATATGCTCCAAACATGTTCTGAGAGCGGCCGAACGGTTTCTGGTGCAGATAATCAGAGCGTGTTGGCTGGCAAGATGTTGACTCATTGTGCTCCCATTCAAACCATTTAGTGCTAAACTATTTTTTTAACAGGTTTTGATACAGATTCAGCGTTTTAGCAGTTGTCTTGTTTGGATTGAGCATCTTACGAACATACTGCTGTCCTTTTTGAGCGGTCTGCTGACGTTCCTCTTCTGATAATTCCAGTATTCTATCGATATTTGCGGTTAGATTATCCGAATTGCCCATTTTGAATATCCATCCATTTTCCTCGTCATCTATCATTTCAGACATGCCACCTGAGTTAGAAACCAGCGTTGGAGCGCTCATTCCAAGACTTTCGATACAGGCGTAGGGAAAATTTTCAAACGGTTCGGAAGGCAGTATAACCAAAGAAGCATTTTGGTAGAGCCAATACAATTCTTCTCTCGTTTTATTACCACAAAGTTCGATATCCCTGAGATTTAACTCCTCGATAAGAGTGTCAAATTCAGGTTGGTGAGATGTTGTTCTTCCTGCCAATATCAATTGGTAATCATCTTTAAATGCGCTTTTTGACCAGGCTTTGAGTAAGGTTTGAACGCCTTTTCTACGCTCAATACGTCCGCTGAAAAGGACAAATTGTTTGGAAACGTCCACTTCTGAAACGGCATGATTCAGCTCCGAATTCAATGGAAAGGGATAGTGAATTTGTCTGAAATCAGAGAGTGATCGACCGGTTTGAGTGGAGAGCATTGTTCCGAGCCGGGCAGAGGGAACAACCAGGGCATCGGCCTGCAAAATGCTATCTTTTTCGAGCCGGTGACGTAATCGCTCTTTTATTGTTTTTGTGCTGCTGTTCATCTGATCGGCCAAAAACGAGGGCGTATGACACGTCACTACCACAGGCGTTTTCCAGTTTTTATCTTCCGTGAAATAATAGCCGGCACCTAAATAGTCGGCTGCGTCAACAATATCAAAATGTTGACCCTCTGAAATGAGCGATTTAGCAAGTTTATGCGCATTATAGGGAAACCATTTATCTTTTTGCGGGATTAATCGCTCGGGCGTTTTACCACCGAATTTCACCGTTGGATGCTTGGCAGGAACCCGATAAAGGGTGATCTGTTCAGAGAGTTCTGTCATCCCCTCAAACGTATTTCCACTTGTTGCCGAAATAATCGTAACACGATGCCCCAGTTTAGCTAAAGCCTGCGACTGAAACAGTCCAAACGTACTGATTCCGCCCAGATGTTTGTCTTGTGAAAACTGATTTTGAACCAGCAGAATATGAAGTGAATCTGAATGTGTGATAACGTCTCCGTTTCCTTAGTGAAAAATAAGATAGCTTAACCCATCTTATTCATTCGTTCAGATAAATTTCTGAGTGAATAGTGTCTGCTAAAAATAGTGCCAAACACTGGTGACTCCAAACCATCCTAAAATGGCTTGTGAACACCAGAATACGCATTTTGTCTTTAAAAGTAATTCTGACTTCAGGCTCAAAGCGACCGCAAACATAGAAAAGTAGATTGAAATTGCCATAAAGAAAATCTCAATACCAAAGAAAGTCAGAGAAATTAGAGATAGTAAGATCATAAAAATCAAAGCCAGGAGATAGCTGTAACCAAGTACTGAGTTTTTGAGATCACGCAATAATTGAAGATCTATCAGCTTGATTTGAAGATGGGAAAGCGCGAGCCAGGAAAAAAGAGGCATAAATGGAATTAAAGCTGACCAATCTTCTCCCCAAGCCAGAGGAATCCACCAATCAGCCCCAAAAGCGATTATGAAGAGAATGATGGCAGTTACGATTGATGTAATCTCAGCAACCAAGTGATGATAGTTTTTCTTCTCGGGAAGCAGGATAGGTTGAAAAACACCCTGAACCAGATGTGTGGCCTGTACGCTTAAACCATAACCACGATTATATACACCGAGCCAAAATGGTCCCGAAATCCATCCTAAAATCAATGAATCTACCTTTCTGAGCGCCTGATCCGTAATCTGATGTGTAAACAATCCTCCATTCTTTTTAAATATCTCAAAAACTGATGAAACAGAATCAGGTTTGGGAATGGAAACCTTTGATATAATAATACTGTGATGCAACCAAAGCGGAATGATGAAGAAAAGCACAAGAGCCGGAATCGGGAATCCCCAATAAGCTACAATGATGGAGGCAACAGAAAGTGGAATCTGCACCCAAAAATCAGTTTTAGCCAAATATGAAATCTCTTTTCGTCGATAAAGATCGGCGTAGCGCATCACACCAAATCCGCTGAATAGCGTACTGATTGCGAAAAATTCAATATAAAGCGAGTAGATTGGGTTCCACCATTCAAACAGAAATCCAAATAATCCAATGTTGATAAGTAAAATAGATATCCATCGCCCTGTGGTTGATGCAATGTGATGAAATTGCGGGAGCAAGTCTGAACCATGTTCATGATCTTGCAACACACGGGTTTTTAAACCGGGATCAATCAGATTCCAACTCAACGTAACAGTCAGGCTCACGAGCGCTAACGCCCCGAATTCCTCCGGAGAAATATAACGCGCAAGAAGAAATCCAACCACAAGGCGAATAACCATAACGCCGTACTGTCTGGAGGACTGTAAGATGAGCCGGGAAAAAATGTTCATGGCAAGGCGTGAATATTTGCTATTTTCTCAACGAAAATCGTAAAGTGAAAAAGTACAAAATGAAAGGAATAGTTTTAGCAGGAGGAACCGGATCTCGTCTGTTTCCGCTCACCAAAGTAACAAATAAACATCTGTTACCCATCGGAGAAAAACCGATGATCTATTATCCCATCGAAAAAATGACGGAAGCTGGAATTGACGAAATTCTGATCGTAACCGGCACCGATCACATGGGAGATGTGGTTTCATTATTGGGTAGCGGGAAAGATTTCGGCTGCAAATTCACCTATAAAGTGCAGGACGAAGCCGGTGGAATCGCTCAGGCTTTGGGACTTGCCGAAAATTTTGTGGGCGACGACAATATGCTGGTCATTTTGGGAGATAATATCTTTTCAGCTTCTTTGAAAAAAGCAGTGCACGAATTTAAAGACGACGGAGCTCATATTTTGATTAAAGAGGTTGACGACCCAACGCGTTATGGCGTCCCCGAGCTTGATGGAGAGAATATCGTTTCCATTGAAGAAAAGCCTGAAAATCCAAAATCTTCATACTGCGTGACGGGTATTTATATCTATGATAATTCTGTGTTTGAGATTGTTAAAACACTAAAGCCATCGCATCGAGGGGAACTTGAAATAACCGATGTAAACAATCACTATATAGAAAGAAATCAGCTTGGATATACTGAGATTGAAGGCTGGTGGACCGACGCCGGAACACACGCTTCATATAAAGTGGCAAATCGTTTAGTCCAAACTGAAGAGTAGAAGATGAAAGCCCCGATATTAGTTTTAGGAGCAGGCGGACAACTGGGAAAAGAGTGGAAATTCTATTTCGATAAGAATGATGTGGAAGCCCGTTATGCCTCATCTTCCGACATAAATATTACTAATTTTGATGAAACCGCACGCGCTTTTGAAATTGTAAAACCAAAATATGTGATCAACTGTGCCGCCTACACGAAAGTGGATCAGGCTGAAGATGAGCCGGAAAAAGCGATGCTGGTCAATGCCGATGCGGTACAAAACCTCGCACGGTTATGCCGTGAATACGACGCAACACTTGTTCACTATTCCACCGATTATATTTTTCCGGGAAAGATTGAAGATCGGGAAAAAAAGCCTAATGGCTATGACGAAGAATTTCCGGCCAACCCTATTAATGTATATGGAGAGACCAAGTTTAAGGGCGAACAGTTATTGAAGCAGGAAACCGATAATTACCTGATTATTCGTGTTGCCTGGCTGTGTGGCCGATTTGGAAATAATTTTGTTAAAACGATGCTTCGCCTGGGAAGAGAACGCGATGAACTTTCTGTAGTAAACGATCAATTCGGAGCGCCGTCATTTGCGTTTAATGTGGTAGAAAACACGATTGCATTATTACGTCAGCAAAAAACGGGAACATGGCACATTGCCAGCAGCGGAATTACAAATTGGTACGAATTCGCGTCGTTAATTTTTCAGGAGCAAAATATTGATGTTCGACTAAAAGCAGTTGACAGCAGTGGATTTCCTACTAAGGCTAAACGGCCGAATTACTCAAAACTGAGCATTAAAAAACTGAGCGAGCTCGAAGATTCTTCTATTATAAAATGGACAGATGGATTGAAGCAATTATTGCGTCAGCTCAGATAGATACCAAATTCAAAGTCATTCACAACAAGCAGACAAAAATTTATAGTTAATGGAAATCATCCCACTTGAAATACCCGACATTTTGCTCATCCAACCGGTTGTTTACGGCGACGAACGGGGATTTTTTAAAGAAACATTCCGAAAAGAATTGCTTTTGGAACACGATATCACTGTCGATTTTGTGCAGGATAATTATTCACGTTCTAAAAAAGGCACGCTTCGGGGACTTCACTATCAGCTCGAGCGCGGTCAGGATAAACTGGTGCTGGTGGGACGTGGCCGCGTACTTGATGTGGCAGTTGATGTTCGCGTGGGATCTCCTACGTTCGGGAAATCTGTCAGCGTGGAATTGAGCGATAAAAATCATCAGATGCTTTTTATTCCCAAAGGATTCGCCCATGGATTTTGTGTGATGAGTGATGAAGCCGATTTTCTGTACAAATGCAGCGAGTATTATCATCCCGAAAGTGAACGTGGTGTGTACTGGAATGATCCCGATTTGCAAATTGAGTGGCCGGAACTAAATTCTGACTACATTTTGTCGCCCAAAGATGAACACCATCCTTTTTTGAAAGATATGGAACACAACGATCTTCCGGTCTGGAAGCCCTGATGTGACACTACACTTTTTAACTATCTGTTTCAGATAAAAATTACTCTGTACTATTATGAGCAAACGAATTATTGTTACCGGAGGAGCCGGATTTATTGGTTCAAATCTGATTCTTCATCTTCTGGAAACGTATCAGGAGATTGAGATTTTGAACATCGATAAACTAACCTACGCTTCTGATTTAAGCTATCTGAAAGATGTAGAAGAAGATGACAGATACACGTTTCATCAGCTCGATATCGTTGACAGAAAGGCGGTGCATGACGCCGTAAGAACGTTCAAGCCAACGGGCATTATTCACCTCGCGGCTGAATCGCACGTGGATAACTCCATTAAAGGCCCCGAGCCGTTTATAATGTCGAACGTTGTGGGGACATTTAATGTGCTTGAAGAAGCAAGAAATTTCTGGACTGAAACAGAGCAGATGGATTCCGCGCGATTTCATCATGTTTCCACCGATGAAGTGTATGGAAGTTTGGGATCGGATGGATTTTTCACAGAAGAAACGCCGTATGCTCCTAATTCTCCGTACTCAGCGTCAAAAGCAGGGAGTGATCATTTGGTGAGGGCCTATCATCACACATATGATATGAATCTGGTGACGACCAATTGCTCTAATAATTACGGTCCGCATCAGCATGACGAAAAATTGATTCCTACAGTGATCAGAAAAGCGATCAAACACGACGTTATTCCAGTGTATGGAAAAGGGGATAATGTGAGAGACTGGCTCTACGTGCGTGATCACTGCCGTGCAATCGATCTGGCTTTTCATGAAGGAAAATCTGGCGAAACGTATAATGTAGGCGGACACAATGAGTGGACGAATATCGATCTGGTACGGACGCTGTGTGATTTACTGAATGAGGAAGTTGGAAAAGGTCCTGATGGAGATTATCAGAATTTGATCACGTTTGTGACTGATCGTCCCGGTCATGATATGCGCTACGCTATCGATCCCGCAAAGATTGAAGAAGAGTTAGGCTGGCAGAATACTCAGGATTTTGAGGCCGATTTACGCACCACTGTAAAATGGTACGTAGAAAAATTTAGTTTATAATCTCCCCTCGGGAAAAGACATCCGAAGTCATTGTGCCGAAGAATATGAGCTCAACTTCCCTTTCGAAAAGTATTCGAAGTGACTTCGGATGTCCAAAGTCAACTTCGCCCAAATCGAGGTTCAACTATGATCAAATTCCGGTCGTTGTTCGCTTGCATCACCCAATCTCCGTGAACTGACTCCGTTTTCCCGCAGAATGATCGGATTTTAGCAATTACAGTAGATACAACTCTCATCCTCAAGGGATCGGCTCTGCCGTCCCGCAATTCAGGCAGGGAAGCAGATACTTGTCGGTAAAATACGGGCGTTAACTGATTGGAATCCTCCTCGCACGGCTCAATTGTCTTCGTATTCTGCTACCGTGTGTTGGGCTACTCCGCAGCTTTTTTGGTATTGGCCTATTCCCAAGAAAAGACATCCAAAATCATCGCACCGAAGAATATGAGCTTTAAATCCTGATTTTGTAGTTGTCAAAGCGAATTCGGAAGTCTAACCGTCACCAATGGCTAAAATTATTTTGTCAGCTGCTCGACGGTCAAAACATGAGCGTTTTTTTGACAAGAGGCTCCTCGCCTAAAAGCTAAGTTCTCATTCCGGGCTTCATGTATTGCGTTGCTCCGCAACTGTTTTGTCATTTGAGAATAAAAATCTCGGTTTCCCGCTTAAAAACTCGTATTAAATTAAGGCGTATTCCCAACTCTGTTCTGTTGAAAAGGCAAATCTTTAGTACATTATGCGTTCATCAACCACGTAGAATTACTTTATTAGAAAAAACATCATGACCCAGGCTAAAGAAAATCTCTCTTTCCCAAAAGATCAGATTAAAGTCCTTTTATTGGAAGGCATTCACCCATCATCAGTAAAGAATTTCAGTAAGCATCACTTCACAAATATTGAAACGCACAACGTGGCCTGGAGTGAAGAGGAATTGATTGAAAATATTAAAGATGTTCAGATCCTCGGGATTCGCTCAAAGACGCAGATAACCAAAAAAATCATCAAAAACGCTCCGAAATTAAAAGCAATTGGTTGCTTTTGTATCGGGACAAATCAAGTTGACCTTGAAGCAGCCACACTCGGCGGAGTTACTGTTTTTAACTCACCGTACTCAAATACCCGATCAGTAGCTGAACTTGTGATCGCTGAGTCAATCATGCTCATGCGTCGCATTCCCGATCGCGACCGAAATGCACATAAAGGTGTCTGGTTGAAAGACGCGAAGGACAGCTATGAAGTCCGTGGTAAAACACTGGGAATTGTGGGATATGGTCACATCGGTTCACAGGTTTCTGTACTGGCCGAAAATATGGGCTTCAAAGTGATTTATTATGATATAGAACCAAAGCTCCCGATGGGAAATGCCACTCGTGTTGATTCACTTACAGATATGCTCGAACAGTCAGATATCGTGACGCTGCACGTTCCAGCAACTCCACAAACGGAGAAGATGATTAACGAGGAAACAATTCAAAGCATGAAAAAGGGGAGTGTGTTGCTCAACCTCTCTCGCGGTTCAGTTGTTGATATTTCAGCTCTGAAACATGCTGTTGAAAGCGGACATGTTGCCGGTGCCGGAGTGGATGTGTATCCAGAAGAGCCGGAATCAAAGGGGGAGAAATTTATATCTGAGCTTCAAAACCTGCCTAACGTAATTTTAACTCCGCACATTGGCGGATCAACACTCGAAGCGCAGTACAATATCGGATTAGAAGTTTCCACTAAGCTGATTAATTTGATTGATAACGGTACAACGGTTGGCTCACAATCGGTGCCGCCATTGAATCTCCCGGTTCAGAAAGATGCTCACAGAATTCTCCATATTCACGAAAACAAACCGGGAATTCTATCAGAAATCAACCGGTGTTTATCCGACATGAATATCAATATTTTAGGTCAGTACCTGAAAACCAACGAACATATTGGTTACGTGGTGCTCGACATTGACAAACAGTATGACGATAAAGTACTGGAAGAGATGAGCAAAGTGAAGCACACCATCAAAACACGAATTTTATACTGATAAACAAACCACGGGAAATGAGCAGCAGTAATGGATTATCATCATCAGCAGCGCTTATAACCGGGGCGTCAAAACGCATTGGAAGACAGATTGCGACTACGCTGGCTCGTGATCTAAGGATGGATATCGCCATTCACTATCGTTCATCAGAAGATGAGGCACAAGAATTAGCTGATGAGTTAAAGGCGAATTATGATGTAGAAACGATTACTGTTCAGGGAGATCTGAATAAACCCGAAACGGTGTCTGAAATTGTGGAAAGAGCGACTGAAAAGTTTCCCCGTCTCAACACACTTATTCATAATGCTTCTATCTATGAGGAGATTTCGTTTGAGGAAACAAAGCTCGAAGACCTCAGACGAAACATGAATGTTCATCTTTATGCGCCGTTTTTAATGTCACAAGCGTTCTCTGAAAATCTGAAAAATAGAGAAGGAGCAGGAAATATTATCACCATTCTCGATACCAAAATTAGCAGAGTGCACACACAGCACGTTCCATACATTTTGTCTAAACAGGCATTGTATCATCTAACTAAACTTATGGCCAAAGAGTTGGCGCCGGATATTCGTGTGAACGGCATTTGTCCCGGGCCGATTTTGCCACCAAAAGGAGCGTCTGATGACTATATGGTCGAGCGCTCGAAGCAAACCGCTCTTAAACGTCATGGTGATCCGGAAGACATTGCTCAGGCCGTGACTTCATTACTGAAACAAGAATATATCACAGGAAACATTCTATATCTCGATGGAGGAGAACATCTCTTATGAATACAAACGTACGCATCAAAGACCTTGAAATCCCCTGCAGTATCGGGATTCATGAATCCGAGAAGAAAAACAAGCAACCTGTCAAAATCACGTTTTCTTTTAGCTACAACGCTACCACAGCTGCCGAAAGTGATGATGTGACATTTGCCAAAGACTACCGCGAGATGTCAGATTATATTTCTCATCTGACTCAACAGCGACATTATAATCTGCTCGAACATCTGTTAAAAGTACTTCATCAGGCTTTAAGTCATCGCTATAAAGGGATTACCATAAAAGAGCTGGAAATTAAAAAACCGAACGCGGTTGAAGCGGCAGATTTTGTATCAGTTTCACTGAGTGATTAATGATAATTACAGAAGAAATTCTCCCAACAATAATTCTAAAATAAGATCATGTTTATCTGAATAAATGCTTCTGTCTAAACGATTAAAAACCAATTAAGACATTTAAATCTTAATTGAGTTTTTCGTATATTTATATCAAAAAGAGGAGGTTAATATGTTACATGTAAACAAAATTTTAGTCCCCACCGATTTTTCTGACGGATCTTCCATTGCATACCATTACGCGAACGATTTTGCCAAACGTTTTGGCGGAAAAATCCATCTTCTGCATGTAATTCCGGCTTTTAAGTACTTTGGAGAAAGCATCAAAAAGCTGGGTTTACCATTCGATATGGACAAAGATCTCTACCCGCATCTGCTGAAAGAGACAAAAGACAAAGCATGGCAGGATCTGGAGAATTATTTTGATGAAGAAGTTCAGGGTGATGTTATCACATTTGTGGAAGCCCGCATCAGCGATGGAATTTTAGAGATGGCGGAGGAGGAAGATTTTGATCTGATCATCATGGGCGCTCAGGGAGCTAACGCTGAGGGATTTCTGCACGGTTCTGTAACCGACAAAGTATTACGAACGAGTAATGTTCCCGTACTAACGGTTCCTGTAAATGCTCCTGAAGAATCTGTAAGAAAGTTTTTAATCCCCATCGACTTTTCAAAAGTATCATTTGAGTCTGTTCCTTTTACCCTTTCCATGGCAGCTCAGCTCGATGGAGATATCACCCTATTTCATGTATTGGAAATTCACGGCAGCTTATCAGAAAATGAATACCGCCCCTCAGGTAAGGATGAAATTGATAGCATTCACGATCTTCTTCTGGATAAATTAGAAGGATTTCTGGATGATCAGGAAGGAATAGAAGCCCATTTAGAACGCGTTCCTTACGAACTATATGACAATATTATCATAAAAGACGGCGACGAAGAAAGAACAGTGCGTGTATTTACAAAAGTTGTAAGAGGCGTGGCGGCTCACTATCTGGTGAATGATTATGCTGATGAAAACTCAGATATGATTGTAATGACCACTCACGGAAGAAGCGGGCTTTCGCATCTGCTGCTTGGAAGCA
>Ga0136591_1000637_pt1 | contig 13391 bp, 6 predicted proteins | sample AntRauMFilla3767_FD_104929 | JGI IMG/M metagenome (GOLD analysis project Ga0136591, IMG submission 104929) | Saline lake microbial communities from Rauer Islands, Antarctica - Metagenome Filla 3 #767 | ecosystem: Environmental > Aquatic > Non-marine Saline and Alkaline > Saline | place...
CGGGGAGTTCGTGATATCAGACAATTCGCGAGTTTTCCAAAGGGTGGTAGCTGCCGAAAAATAGAGGAAATCGTACAAATGAGTCGGTTTACGACTCCCCCGGAACTATTGTACTACCCTGATCTTGAGACAGGCGTCGTTTTCGCGACTTGTTCCACAGCACTTGATCAGTTCTTCGCATATCTTACGCACCTCAGGAATCTTGAAAATTTCGACGGAGTCGATCGGATGCTCCTCGATCGGATGCTCCTCGAACATGCATTTGAATACGATGTGTTTTTTTTGCTTGTGGTGTCTTGCCCTGCGAAACCGATTGGCGTGTTCGTCTATGTGGGAACGAAGCTTGGCACACTGCTCGCGACTCAGCACGGAAGGGAGGAATAAATAGCCATTTCTCATGAAGTCTGATGTATGACAATTCTAACCTTTAAACCGGATTACGATCGTGATGTAATCGGTTCAAACGCAGCCGCGCACCCACATGCGGCCGTCGTATTTCAGACCGATCGACTCCATGAATTCCGGGCTGCGGTTGATGTCCCGCGACGAGTCTCCCCCCCACGTCCAGTCGGGCACGACGTGCTTGGGGCACACGGGCAGTACGGTGGGATGAAACACGTCATACTGCTTCTCTGACAGAGATCCACACTGCCGGCTGCTTGTGGTGTCCTGGCCGCTCAAGAGGCGGGACTCGGTGGTGGGCATAGGGCGACCGCGCCCCAGGTTGGGCACGGCTACGAACGTGCGCGCGTCCCACTGGGTCTTCCACGGCGTGTTCGTCCAGATCTTGTCGTTACGGAGACGCGAATCGTCATCCACTCTGCACTTGTCGATGCCGAATCCCGTCCAAGGACGCAGGTTTCGGTGCTGAGCGGCGAACGCTTCCGCGCGCGTGTTGGCTTCGCACCCCGCTTCCTCGTCACCGCGCGGGTTATGCATGAGGTACATACTGGTCGCGCAGTTTTGGCGCGACTTGGCTTGGCGAGCGCAGGCGTCGTCCTTGATGCGCCCGCTCCCTTCGAACAGGGAAGAAGATGAGGCCTCCTCTTGTTGTCTCTGCTTTTTCTTTTGCACGTTTCCTTTCGCGTAAGGAGAGATAGGTTGCATCGTCCGTTTCAGGTCAGATTATGTGCGGCAGCGAGCGACGAGTAAGTCGACACTATGCTGTGACAGTTTCTCTGTAATAATCACAGGAAAGAATTTCTTTCACCGACGTTCGAGCGTGGGACAACACATTTGCTGAATGAAAAGAAATCGTTCTTTTCTCTCGACACATCTCGCGGCGGCGTGCGCCAAGATACATTACGATAACTGAATTTCATATCACTGATCGTCCTGTGCACGGAAGCCAGGTAATCATTTTGATGAAAGAAAAAAATTACCACGATGTGTCCGATGTCAAAAATGAAATCGGCTGTAAGAGGACGAGTGCGGCGTCCTTGGCACCCACGCTTTCCACCAGAATGATCGTCACGAAAATCCAAACGCTGTCCCTCTCGTAGACTTCAGCGCCCACTATCACAAATGAACGCAAGATGTATTTTGGTACGATGCTTTATATTGGACATGTCGAGAGGAGGACCATTGTTCTTGGTACCGTCCCGGTATCTTTTCCACAACACGGAGGCGCTGTCTGGACGCAGTGCTCCCAATGCCGAGGTCAGCGCCTCCGGTGCACCTATGGATCGAGCCAACAGGAGCAGCCCCTCCTTACTTTCCAGCTCGGTGTACCATTTCCTCACCCGCTCATAATTTTGGTAGTAGAGTTCCTTCGTATCCACGTGGTCCTCTCTATTCACAGCGACCCTGTCGCAACACTCGCGATAGAATGCGTCATGCTCTTCGTAGGCTCGCTCATATGTTTCTTCATCGATACGGTCGCCTGTCTGAAGTGTAACAGACGCATCAGCATCGTCGAGGCTGCGACGCAGCAAAAACAGCGAGTCGCTCACGCACCTTCGCCCACGTTCGTCAAGGAAGAATTTGGCACGCAGGAGCGTGAGCATACAGTACAGCACTTCCTCTATGACCTTCAGCTGTGTCGCATGACCGTCGTGTCGGGTCAGATATTTTTTGACAGCGTCCGGCGCGAGGTTGCATGGTTTGAGATCAGATAAGAAAGGGTACGTCAGATGAACCCTGACTCGTGAGTCGTTTTTATTGTCGACGAATAGTGTGAGATGCACGCGATGTTTTTCAGAGACCGGAGATGAATAGTCTTCATCCTGTACAGCTAGGCACAGGGAGCGCTCCACGCGGGCGCAGGCGTCAGTTGACGCCGCTGACGCTACAATTTCGTCTTTCTTTATTCGTCTCGACAGCATGACGATACGTAACAGCACAATCGCTGCGTTTTTAGCACCCACGCTATCGGCCAACAGATGGATCGCGTGGTGCGTGTGGTCCTGCGTGTATGTGTATTCACCTCCGCATTCGCCGCGTATATACACGCTTGTCTGTACGGCGTTCACCAGCGAAACGAAAAACCCTACAGCGGGATGTTCATCCCTCATACCCGGGTGTTTGGCGACACCGTCTCTCTCATACACTTCATCGTCGACCAAAAAATGAGCCGCATCCGATGACCCCGTCTTACTGTCGGACAGTACGGTGCGCATCACCCTCATCACCTCGGGGTGGCTCCCCAGGGCCGCCCGTACCCGGATGTCGATGTTTTCGGGATGAAATTCCTCGATGCTCTCGAAATCGACCCGGATGCGTATTGGCTCCGACGTCCCCCTCCTCTCGAGCTCGACTTCCCGTAGACAATCTCTGTAAATATCATCGTAATTTGTTCGATCATCGTACCTGTTTCCACAGATCTGACGCACGTAATCAGGATCGTGCATGTATCCGATAAATACGCTTTCGACCTCAGGGTCAGACACGTGTGTCGTTCGACGCGAGCCGCCGGTGTCCAGTATCCGGTCCTCCATCTCCCGGTTCAGGAGGTCCCTGACACGCGGCAGACGGAGCGTGTCCGTCGGGTATCCAAACGCGTACTTATCCAACAGACCGCCGCCCAGACGTGCCCGCGATAATTCATAAGGAGATAGTAACCATGCCCGGGTGTCGTTGTCATAGTACCGGACGTCCTCTTCCGAATACGGAACGATATCAGGCCGTCTATTGCGATGGTCGTCCAGGGAGGGCGGATCATTGACAGGTCTATCGACGGCCTGGAAGTACCCCGAGGGCATGATATCCGTATAACGCAATCGTCGGCGCCTGCCTTTATATGACCCTCCTCCGACGCAGAAGCTGCCGCCGACGTCTCTTGTTGGTCGAGAGCAGCGCCACGTCCCGCCGGACGTCTTCCACCTCCTGACCCAGCTCCTTCAGCGCCTCCACCATCAGGCCCATCATGTTGCCGTACGCCAACCGCAGCATCCCCTCCCGCTCGCTCGCCGTCACCGCCTCCGGCAGATGCTCCAGAACGTCCTGTGCCAGCAGCCCGGTGCGCCGTTTGGCCCGCGGGTCCTTGCGCAGCACGTAGGTGTAGCCCGTCATGCCGCGCACTCTATCCATGGCGCGGTCGATGCGCTCGACGTCCCTCTTAAGACGAACGTCTGACAACGCGATGACGTCCATCTCGGAGATGATGTCTTCTGTCGCCCAGACCTCCCCGTCCACGTGAATCGCCGCCTCCGGGTCGCTCATGCGCACGCCCAGGCGATCGACCGCGGAATCCCAGTGCAGCTGGGAGATGGTGCGCAACTGGTCTCCCCTTTTGAACACTATTTTGTCGTCTTCGAGGGCCGCGTCATTCGTTCCGGTTCCGCCGCGCGCCAACGCGAGTATCCCGAGAGCGACATTATTGACGTCCAGGTTAGACAGCTCCGCTCCGTCTCCACGGAGCTCGTCGGCCTGAAGGGTGCCCCTGACGTGCAGGTTGAATGCGGGGTTCGGCTCGTTCACGCCGAGGGAATCGGTGGCAGCGTTCCAGTGCAGGTTCGCCGGGCTGTCGATGCCTTCCATGTCGTTTCCCACCAGGAGCTTGGACCCCGCGTGTGACGTGCGCCCCGTTCCGCCCGAAGCGACGTCCAGCGTTCCTGAAGTCACGTTGTTCACGTCCAGATCGCGCAAACGAGAACCGTCTCCGTCGAACGCGGTCGCCAGGAGGGTGCCGTTGACGTGCAGACGGGCGTCTGGGTCGGGCGCGTCCGTCCCGATGCCCAGGTTGGAGCGAGACCGGTCCCAGTGCAGCAGGGTGGGCGTCAAGACGGAGTCGGTACCGTCTCCGACCATGAGTTTGGAAGCCGATAATGAGGGGCGACCCGTGCCTCCGCGCGTCACCGCCAGCTCCCCCAACCCAGCGTTGCGCATGTCCAGGTTCTGCACGTCTCTACCGTCCCCGATGAAGGCCTGTGCACGCGTGACCCCCGATACATCTAACATGTGCTCCGGTGTGACCATTCCGATCCCCAGGAATCCGGGCGTGTCTTTCCAGTGCAATCCCTCCGGGCTCTCGACGGCACCCGTGCCCATCCCCACCAGCAGTTTGCTCATGCCGAATGAAGACGTCCCGACTCCCCCGCGTGGCACGCTCAACACGCCCGTGGACGCGGAGTCCATGTCCAGATTCGTGACGGAATTGCCGTCGCCGGCGAACCGGTTCGCCGTCAACGTCCCGTTGACATGCAGCAGAGAGTCCGGAAACTCCGTGCCTATGCCGAGGCGCGCGTTCGCGGCGTCCCAGTGCAGGGTCGTCGGGCCGCGGACCGGCGCGTCCCCGGAACCCACCAGGAGTTTCGAATCTGACAGCACATCGGCACCGGTTCCTCCGCGTCGGACGCTCAGTACGCCCGCAGTCGCGGCGTCCATGTCCAGGTCAGTCACCGCGCTACCTTCTCCGACAAAACGAACGGCACGTAAGGTGCCGTCGACGTGCACGAGCTCCTCCGGCGAGTCCGTGCCCACTCCCAGACGCGTGTTCGACTCGTTCCAGTACAGGCCCGTCGCACTGCGCAGCCCGGCGTCCGGACCCGTCCCGATCAGCACGGCATTGCTCGAGAAGGCGGTCACACCCGTTCCTCCGCGCTCCAACGCGAGCACGCCCGCGGTCGCGGCGTCCATGTCCAGGTCCGTCACCGCGCTTCCGTCGCCCGAAAATAGTACGGCGCGTACGGTGCCGTCGACGTGGACCGCCTCTTGCGGAGAGGACGTCCCGACACCCAGACGGAGGTTCGCGGCGTCCCAGTGCAGTTCTGTCGGGGTGCGAACCGTGCCCGTCCCCGATCCCACCATGAGCTTGTCCGCACCCAAATTACCGATGCCCGTTCCGCCGCGCTCGACCGCCAGCAGCCCCGTCTCGGCGGCGCCCATGTTCAAGTTGCTCAGGTTGTTACCGTCGCCGTAGAAGCGCGTCGCACGCGCGCCGCCCTGTACGTGCAGCGCCTCCAGGGGCTCCGTCATGCCCACGCCCAAGCGTTGGTTCTCAAAGTCCCAGTGCAGGTTGGCTGGGCTGCGCACCGCGGCCTCACCGTCGCCCACCAAGACCTTAGACGCCGTGTGCTGACCGCCCCCCGTTCCGCCACGCGGCACCGCCAACACACCGTGCGCGACGCGGTCCGCGTCCAAGCCGTCTATGTTGGACCCGTCTCCGAACAGAGAACTCGCCACCACATAGACGGCTTCCAGGCCCTCGGACGTGACGGAGAAGTTTCGGGCACCTTCGACCGAGAATGATATACGGCCTTGACCGTCTCTGTAAAACCCGGTGTCTTCCACACCGGAGTCAGAGAACGCGAGGGACAGCGCGTCCGTGGACCCTGGGGAGCTAAACACGGTGCGTTCGGAACGAACTCCGCCTCCGACATGGAGCGTATCTAGTATGTCTCCGTCGTTGGAAAGGGCGATGCCGAATTTACCGACCCCCTCGCCGTTTAATTCATACCGAAGGTCTGACGCGCTACGCACCGGAGACGTTCCGTTACCGACCAATACACGAGAAGGCTCATGAGCGTTGCACCCCGTGCCTCCGCGCGCCACCGCCAACGTGCCGCTCGTGACATGATCGGCGTCCAAGTTGGACAGGCCCGCGCCGTCCCCGATCAACTCTCCGGCAGTCAGGGCGCCCGGAATACGAGCCGCTCCGGCCGGAAGCAGCGTCAGCGCCTCGACGCCGTCCACCTGATGCGTCACGTAACCCGCGGTGGTCATGAACAGGCCCGTGGCGTTGGAGGACTGGAACGCCAGTGCCGGCCGATCTGAAGAGCCCGCCACCAGGAGCAGGCGGTCCATCGAGGTCGTTCCGGTGGATGAGATGTCCCCGTCGACGGAAACACCCCCCCCCTCGACTATCAGGTCCACGCCGTCTCGCAGGACCAGGTCCCGAAAAACGCGCATATCATCGTCGTCCACTCTCACCGCGGCGGTCCCGCCGGTGTCCAGATTGAATTCGCCGAACAGGGAGGTCGAGCCCTGGACGCGCGCGTTCCCGAATATCTCGGCGTTTGCGTCGACGGTCAGGTTGCTTCCGACGTCCAAGTTACTCCCGACGGACGTATTTCTACCGATGGCTACGTCGAATCCGACATCCAAACCGTCCTGCACGACCATCTGACCGTTCACGGCCAGGTCCCGGTTGATCGTGGCCTCGGACTCGTCGACAGAAAAACTGAGCGTGCCGCCCTCCGTAACGATCAGCCTGCCCGTCACGTCCACGTCTCCTACGACGTTCAAGGGTCGCGTCACTTGCACGTCTGCATCTCGAACAGCCAGCGCGTCCGTTCCGTTTCCCGGATTCACGGTAAACTCCCCAGACATCTCCGTATCGCCGTCGACCGTCAGCGTGGCGCCCACGTGCGCGGAGGCCGCCACCGTCAACGCGCCGTCCGCCGTCACGTCACGCCCGATAGCCAGGTCCCGCCCCACCGCCAAGTCTCGACCTATATCAGCGTTGCTGTCTACCACCAGTCTGCGTCGCATGAGGACCTCGTCCGCAGTCACGCGCAGGACAGACTCGTCGTCCAGGAATTCGCCTGGCACGGAAGATGCAGGGGGGCGTACTGAGAAATCCTCGAGCACCCTCGCCCCACCTCGGACCAACGTGCCACCCTCGATGCGCAGGTTGCTGTCCATCCTCACGTCGCGTTTGAGCGTGACACGCGCGCCGTCGACGGATAGTGCGTCCGTGCCTTCGATGACGACGTCGAAGGTGTTTCCTCCGCGGAACAGCGCGTCCCCGACGACTTCCAGGCCTCCGGTCGTCACGCTCAACTTCCCGCCCAGCGTGCTGCTCCCGCCGCCGTTCACCGCGAAGTCACCTCCCACGGACGCGTCGCCCGAGACCGCCAGGTTGCTGTCGATATCGACGTTCCGCCCCAGGCGCACGCGGCCGCCGCCCTCCGCCACGGATATAGCGGCGCCCGTGGAGGGATCGTCGATATCATCGCCGGCGCCCAACGTGATGGCGTCCGACTCGACCAGGAGCGCGCCGCGGACGGCCAGATCGCCCTCGACGCACAGGTTGCACTCCGTCGTCGCGTGCCTCCGCGCCCGGATGGCCTGCGTCCCTATCTCCAGCGCCAGAGTCGATGCGGTATCAAAGCGCCATCGCGCGCCCGCCTCGAACACGCCCTCCTGTGGCGCATTCACGTAAAGATCACGCTCAGACACGGACACGCGGTCAGAGTCTGCCGTAAAAGCCCCGGAAGACGCGCTCAGCTGTCCGCTGACGGTCAGTGATTTGTCTTCCAGCACGCGCACGTCTCCGTAGAAATCCACGCCGTTGGAGGCGCTCATGCGCGCGACGGGACCGTACATGGCCTCGCTGAGATCGAACGCGCCTCCGCTGACCCGCAAATCCCCTCCGATGTCCGCGTCACCGCCCACTTCAGCGTTGGATCCCACGTATAATCCCGCCTCGACGCGCGCACCCTCTCCGCCGTCCACGCGCAATCCAGCGCCGGCGGACACCTCTCCACCCACGGCCGTATCACCATCGACCGCCAGGTCCCCCGCGACCTCCAGGTTGCAACGCGCGCGCGCGTCCCTTCCGATGACGACTTCTGCTTCATCGACGACAAGACCGTTACTGTCCGCGCCTACGGACAGGGGGCCGAGAATTTCCGCGCCGGATTCCCCTACGACTTGCAGCAGGCGTGATACGATGATGCGCTCGTCTGTCACAGACAGGACGCTCCTCTCCGCCGTCGTACGATCGTCCTGTTCTGCCTCCAAGTCGAACACCTCCAGAGCAGCGGTGGTGATGTTGGTGACCTCATTTTCGAGCGCCGTCTCTCCTATGCGCACCGAAAAAAGACGGTCATCGTCTACCTTTACGAGTAGATCTCTTTCGAACAAAGCGTCGTCTTCAGCCACAAACTTCTTTCTGATCGTAGCGTTCGTATCCACGCGGAGGTTCCCGTCGATCAGCACGTCGTCTCCGAACCCTGCGGCCGCACCCACCTGGAGCGTCCCCTCGACGTCCAAGTTGCACCTGACGCGGGTGTCCCGGGACAGGCGTATGCGAGAGGCGTCCACCTCGAGCGCGGCGCCTCCTTCCCCTGCGACGTTTTTAACGACAAACGCGTCTTCCATGTCGAACGTCGCGTCCCGCGTTGCCACGAGCAAATCGCGGCGCACGGTGACGTTGCAATCGGACACGCGCAGAGCCTCCACCTGCCCCGGCGTCACCGATAGAATCCCCCCGGAGAAGCGGACGTCTCCGCCGCCTGACACGTCCAGGTCGCCTCCGCCCGTGATCCCGACGTCCAGGCCGGCCACGCGCGTCCCTTCCGCGGCAGACACGCGCACGAAAGCGTCAAAATCGCCCTCGGTGGGAAATACCGCGAATGAGCCGCCCGTAACCGTCATGTCGTCTCGAAAGGCGGACGCCCTCGAGCACACGAGAGGACGGTCCACGGCGACCTCAAAATCGTCGACAGATAACGCCTGCGATCCGTCGTCGTTAAGAAGGGCGGAGGGGCGGACACGCAGCGCGCCACCGTCCACGTCCACGTGCCCTCCCCGGACGCTCAGGTTGCACCGGACCTCGAGCGGACGGAAGAAGGTCGCGTCGCCTTCGCGCACTAACAGAGCCGCCGTCTGCCCGGTCTGGACCTCGAAATTCCCGCCGCCGCGGAACGTGGAGGACACTCCGCCGTCTCCTTCCACCGAAAAATTGCGGCTCACGATCACGGCATTGGAGTCCGCCGAGAACACGTCCGCACCGGACCGGTCCTGGGCGCGCAGCGTCCCCCGGACCTCCGCGGTGCCGTCCCGCAGCAGGAAGTCCGCCGCCTCGGGCATCACCAGGTCTCGCAGCACGCGCACTTCATCTTTGCCCACATGGAACACGACATTCGACGAAAAGGGTTGCCCGCCTTCATCATCAGGGCTCACGGTCAGCGTGCCGCCCGTGACGTACACGTCCCCCCCGACGGACATGTTGCACTCCGCGTACGCGGACCGTCTCATCCGGACGGCGTCATCATCGGCTTCGAAGCATCCCGCCTCCCCGCGCAGGCGGCCTCCGTCGACTTCTAGGCCGCCGTCTTCGACGCGCACGCCGTGGCTCCCCACGTCCAGTCGACCCTCGACGCGCACGTTCGAGTCCGCCACCGCGTATCGACCCAGGCGGACCTCATCGTCGGTGACGGATAGAGCCGTCAGGTTGCAGCCGTCCCCGGCCCTAGGCCGCACCGACAACTCCCCTCCCGCCAGGACCAGGTTCCCACCTTCCGACAGTCGCACCTCCTGCCCGCGGAGCTCTACGTCACCCGAGAACACGTGCTGATCGCCGTCGAAACGCGTCGTCCCTTGTACCGTCATGCTGTCGCCCGTAAGTTCGACGTCCAACGAGCTCGTCAGTAATCCGACGTTTTCCAGGACCGCAAAGCGCGGCACCTCTTCTTCTTCCGAACCGATTACGATGAGATCTCCGGCCAGGCGTGTCTCTGCGCCGTCCACCCGCAGGTTGCAGCCGACCGTGACGTCCCGTCCGATGACCACTCCTTCTTCTCCATCGACGAGCAAAACGCCGTCCGCCATCTTGAACGAAGCGCCCGTCGCCAGATCGACATCTCCCTCGACGTACAGGTTGCAGGCCACGTGGGCGTCTCGCCTGACGTTGATCTCGGCGTGTTCCACGGTAAAAGCACGTGTCGGGACTTGTGCATATGTGTCGGTGAAAACGTCAAAGTTTCCGTGAACTTCGGTATTACCGCGGACGTCCAGCCCGCCGCCTCCCGTTACGCGGAGCCCGCCTCCTAAATCCGACGCCCCCTCGACCGACAACCCCCCATCCCCCACCTCCACGTTGCACTCCGCGCGCAGACTCCTCAGCGCCGATACCGCCTCCTCTCGCACTCTGAATAACAGGTCGTCATTATTTGACGACGACTCAAAGTCGAGTACTTCGAAGACGCCGCCCTTGACACGTGCGGCGCCCTCCACGCCCAATCCTCCGCCGACGTCCAGATCTCTTGCGATCGAAGCGTTCGATCCGAGTGCGTACAGGTCACCGTCGACGCGGAGGTCACCCTGAACACGGGCGTCGGATTCGACGATGAGATCGTTTTCCATGACGGTCATTGACGAAATCAATCTCCCGTCGACAGACAAGTCCCCGACCACACGCAGGTTCGATCCTACGTCGAGATTGCTCCGGAAGAAGACGTTCCGTCGGGAGATGATGACGGGTCCACCTCCGTCGTTCGAACTATAAGCGACGGAGAAAATGCGGTCGTTTCCGTCTGCGTCGAGGACCCGGAAATCTCCACCGGACAACACCGTGTCTCCGCCGCTGACGGCGAGGCCGTTGCGGATGCGGAAGCCGCCCTCCATGTGCACCTCGCCGGCCAGGCGGAGCAGGCCGCCCCTGACCTCGAGTTCAGGCGCCCTCACCACCAGGCCGTCCTCCCCCAGGGACAGACCGGACTCCCCGCCGACGCCCGTGCCCAAACGGATGTTCTGCCCCGCGCTCTCCGTGTACACTATCATGTCGTTTCTCACGGCATCCTGAAAGATGTGGCCGTCGAACTCGGCATTCACGATCTTGCTCTTGTTATTGGTCGACGTCATGTGTGTCTCCAGTACACGAAACACACGCGCGCCTCTCGCCTGTTTACTATCGGTCACACATTTTTTACGATATAGTCTGTCCATCCATCCAAAAATGAAACCACCCACCCACCTCCGGCTGCAAGCATGCATCAGGTCGATCCTCGTACTCTTTTCGCGTTCAGTGCGTCTTGACGCGCTTTTCTCTCTGATGAAGGCGTGCGTGTTATATAAAAAGTACGTAAGCGCAACAAAACCACAATATGCAACACTTTCTTTCAGAGCGCTCTTGGTACAATCAAGACGAGCTGCCTCGAGGATGCCTGCCTGCTTCTTTCGACGAGATATGGGACCTCCACCCGAGCGAGAGGACAAAGTTGGTCATCTACGGTAAAGAGGTGCTCACGCCGCGCTTCTCCCGAAACTACCTGAGTCCGTACCTGTATACGGGGGTGCTACACCCCGGGCACCCGCTGCCTGACGCGTTCAAACCCCTCCACGAGTGGGCCGGAGGCCTGGAGAAATACAACCAGTGTCTGGTCAACTGGTACGACGGCTCGTTGAACCATTATATCGGACCGCACAGCGACAGCGAGAAGGAGATCGATGGGAGCGTGGAGATCCTGTCGGTGTCGCTGGGACACACAAGGACCTTCCGGATCACGGACAAGAAGGATGGCAAGGAAGTCCGGCGCCTTTTCATGCCGGACGGTTCGTACATCAAGATGGGCGGCGATTTTCAGAACGAGTTTCGCCACGAGGTCCCCAAAATGAGCAAAAAGGAACTGAACGCCCCACCTGCCTGCAAACGGAGGGTCAACTTGACGTTCAGAAGGTTGAAGACCTGATCGATCGCACAAGGATGACGTGCATACCACGTATTATAATAGTGGATAGTCGACCGTGGACACCGCACGTAATCGGCGTCCATTCGATCGCACGACATGAGTATAAAGAAGCGTCGAGGTAACACACTGGCCCACGAAGCGCACGGCTTTCTGCGAGAACGACGACGACATGGACGAACGCTGCGCAAACGCTTTCTTCGTATGCATAACGGCATATGTCCTGGTCTATGTGATGAACATCGTATACTTCAGTACCTATTTTCACCCAAGGAACCCGTGCAACTACCACGAACCTGCGGCTACGGTCGAGGAAGTTACAAGGCTCCCCATTTACGACACCAAAGCAGGGTGCACGTTTCGCATCGCATGGCGGCCGCTTCACACTCCATGGTACGGGTTTTCTCCTTCACGGGCGTACTTCACCGAACCGGTGCACCGAACTCTCCGGATGCCATGCCCCCTTGCGACGCAGGATCCTACAGAAGGGATGCAATTGGAGGGATGCTACCCGAACACATATCACGCGGACGCACGCCACCCCCCCGAGTTCATACATTACGACGACGTGGACGATCTTTACCACTTGGTACGCAACATCCGGTTCTTCAGAGCATCGGCGTACATCATGGTTTCGCCCGTCTTACTCACGGCCACATATACCGTATCGGTGTTGGTCTGGATGGCACAGAAAAATGCGCGAGACTGGATATCCGAGAGGGCGCACCGCCGATACCATCAACTGTCTCCGATGCAGCAGGAGGTATCCGACGGCCTGTTGAACGCGTATTGAAAGATCATGATGATTAGCGGTCGATTTCGATAGAGATTCAATCAGTATGATCGCTCCACAGCATGCAATATATATCTATAATGCGTAAATGGTTCAGCCCGGTTTGCACCAGGAGGATACGGCCGCATGTCGACACCGACGACGTCCGTCTTTCGAGCGTGTCAGTACCGGTTTCCGACTGCGGTGGTAGACGAGTTCAGATCTACGATCATGCACAGCTCCGGCCGAGGAGCCCTGAAGCTGGTGTACAGTCAAGCAATGAGAAAGACGGTGAGGGGCTTGCTCTGGTGTGATCGACATCCATGTGATACGAGTTCATGTGATACGACCAGCCCATTAGGCAAGCACTTCGTGAACCGAGATTTCAATGCTGCAAAGAACATCAGCCGCTGTTTTACGAACCGAGTTCGTCCCGTGGAACTGACTCGAAACAGTAGCCCAGTTATTTCTACAACCGAGTTAGAATATTTTGCAACACCCCTTTTCCACATGGGGCTACAAAGAGGGGTCCGTGCGTCCCAGATTTTTTTCAGGAGCTTGATAAGTACTTCAAGAGACTGAGCCATTGTATATTATAACCCGACATGGCTGTCACTCAATGACATGCCGAGTAAGAGGATATACCGAAGCAGTGATGATATCATCGGTGCTCTCATCAGTGGGGAAAAAGGCGGCACTGCGGATTTTTATAAATCTCTTACCAGAAATGCTCTCGTCAGAGAGGGCCATTCTGCCGGCGTCCTCGA
>Ga0136591_1000648_pt1 | contig 13271 bp, 15 predicted proteins | sample AntRauMFilla3767_FD_104929 | JGI IMG/M metagenome (GOLD analysis project Ga0136591, IMG submission 104929) | Saline lake microbial communities from Rauer Islands, Antarctica - Metagenome Filla 3 #767 | ecosystem: Environmental > Aquatic > Non-marine Saline and Alkaline > Saline | place...
ACTACTACAACCAGAAAAGAATACATTCAGCCCTGAAAGTACCACCACGGTTGTTTAAAGAACAACATGGGGTATCATTAAAAGACTTAGAAAAGGTGTCTTAGATTTGGGGTACCTTCCACCCTGCAAAGCTTTGCGTTCTGATTTAACACACAAACCAAGAATCTGCAGTGTTCCCACAATTTGAAATTCATTGATAGTCTCCCTAAGTTCTTCTGGAGAACTAGCAATCCAAGAGGGACGAGCATTCTTCACTCTTACTCCTCCATCTTCATAAATTTTTTCTTCTAGAAAATCCATAAAAGCAGCCCATGCCATCACATGCGCTGCCCTGTAACACTCCTTCTCTAGACATGTAAAAGCCTGGCGAAACAAATCATCTTGTTTAACATTCAAATCATTAAGGCTTTCATAGCTTTCACTCAATGTAACAATCCGTGACTTTGCGTTTTCTTGAACACCAAATATTGTATGTGCTTCAGATTTAAATTTTTCAATTTTCTTTAGCCAGTCATGCATGACTGGCTAATTATTTAAGAGGTGCTTCTTCATAGCCTCAAAGAAGTTTTTATATACTTCAGGATCATTTGTAGCCGGTATTTGAAGCTCAATATTAATATTGACGGCTGGATTTAAGTTATTTTTACTTGTGATAACTTCTTTAAGCTTTTCAGCAGCTGGTGGCGTGTCAACTGATTCTGAATATGATTTTTCAGATTTAAAATCAGCCATTGAACAAAGAGCCTTAAATGTTGCAATCATTGTCTTGCGAGTACTTTCGCCTGCATCAGTTTTAGTAGCAAAGAAATGTGCTAACGACTCTTCATCCTTTTGTTCAGCATCAGGATAGAGTTGATACAATTCTGAATACCCGGTCTTAATTCCTTCTGCCAAAATCTTAGGACCGTACTTCCCTTTATAACTTTTATATTTTTCAGTTGGCTTGCTGTCTGTGTTGATAAAACCAACAATTTTTAATGCCTTTAGAATTGCGACGTCATTACTACTTGTATAACCAAGAGATTTTAAATGTTGAGCCGTAAACTTTTCTGGTGTACCAGTTGTTTTAACTTTCAAAAAAACCTCTTTCATCGCACCCGTTTTAACAATAGCTGGATATGTCATAGGTATTATTAGCTTGAGCGTGAATAATAATGGTTCGTACTCTGAACTTATCTCAAGTTTGCTGCCGGACAGGGAATCGAAGCTTACAGCTTCAGTACACCTTTTGGACAGATTGGTGCGCTTTGCTTCCAATCTGACGCAAAAGCTTTTCGATTCCCACGAAATAGTCTCCCAGACTATTTCTTGTCCGGCAGCTCACTAACAAAAAACACCCACGAGGGGTGTTTTCTTGCGAGCTGGGCCGCCTTGGACGACTTACGAACTCCTACATGGGTTGATATGGTGGAATATCCTACCCTGACTATGCAAAATATCCTTGAGTTTACTAGCTAATTTCACTTAACAACATATTGGGCGATGATTCCCTTTCACTACTTTTAATGCAATGCGTCACATTGCTAGCATTTTGATGCATTATTCTCGAACTTCCATATTTAAAGGGGGTACCCCCCAAAGTCGACTCCCACCACTTTCACAGAACTATACATATAGATGGGTCAAAAAATACACTAATTGCTACTTACCGGGACGAGTGGTGTGAAAATTGTTATAAATCAAAAATCTTATCAGAGAATAAACATTTGGACATACAAATGAGAATAAGTTTCCTTATCGGCTCGCTCATAGTTTGTTTTTTTGGAGTATGTGCTTATACATGTTTAGTGAAATTTTTGACAGCATATACCACACCAACTTCTTAAATAAACTCAAGTGTGCGGTATACACAAACATATACTCAATCTCTGGTTCTCCGCCTCTGGTGGTTTTAAAAGTTGGTGCTCCTGAGCTGGCATTTAACGTTATATTATTATCAGCCGCATATTTCGATGCGTATAAAGTACAGATTCTGTAAAGACCGTCCGTTTGTTCATATGAAGTATCGTAACCTAGGACTGGAGTAGTAATAACATTGTCTGAACCTATCATTCCAACGACCCCAACATTAATCTTTTTAATCGGATCATACAAAAATTTGAGATGCATTAATCCTTGTTCGTAGAGTTCTTTTATATAGGCTGCTGTGTATTGAATGTTTTCAGGAGTATATTTATCGAGATATAACAAATTGTATAGCCTTTCTACTTCACCAAATGCATCAACGTCTGAAATATCAGGATTTTTAAACTCCAAGTGTGTATTTTTCATTAATTTACTGTCGTTCTGTAGGTCGCGACGTGACGGATCAAATCCATTAAATAAATACACTTGCCTAGTAACTATTGGTAACCACCCATCTTTTTTTAAATTACTTATTAATGTCGGGTTAAGTTTCTCGTTTAACGACCTCATTGCCAAAGCATGCTTAGGCTGCTCAGACAGACCCATCTTCCTTAAATTGGATACATTAATATATTCCCACCCAGAGTCATAAAAATTTGTAGAAAAAATAAAGTTGTTTAGTATTTGAATTTTATCTATGTTTACCAGCCTTAACAGCAGTGACAGTGGTAATAGTGCAAATTTTATTAAAAAAATAAGTATCTTGTTATCCAACTTATTTAGTTCTACTTGGCAATAACTAATGATCAGAGCATAAGGAGAAACTGCATAACAATTTTGTGAGCTAATTGTGTCAGTAATTGTTGCTGGTACTTTCATACCATCCAAATTATAGACACTAACTTTAGTGCGTACATTTCTTAGATAGAGATCAATTGGTTCTCTTGCGAGTATATCCGCTAAATTGTCTAGCTTGCCTTTATGGTAATCTTTACACATATGCAACCAAATATAACAGAATACTATGGTTCTGCACTTGAACTACAAGTTCTGACAGACTTCGCCCATGCTGTACCCGGCATCGTTGTTTGTGTAATAGCACTGCTGTTTCTGTTTTCTGAACTGGGGTACAAGAGAAAGCAAATTTCTACCTTCTACTCGATAGTATTTATGGCAATGCCAGTCTCTTTCATATCTTATATTTTATTTGGACATGGCCTACAAAACACAATTCCAATCTTAAGACTGATTATAACCGCTCCAGAGGTTTATCTACACATATTTACATTAATAGGAAACCTAATCGGAGGAATTGGTGAAATTTCGTATGTACGTGGAAAAATTAAAGCTCCACTGGGGGCTCTACTATTTCCAGTATTGTTCCTCATGGACGGCTACTTAAGTATATTGCACCCACATGGTAGCCACGGGCATGGAGACATTTTCCACAATCTCTATGGGTCAATCATGGTTCTTACTGGATTGTTAATGATCACAGCAAGACTGATTCAGCAAGTAGCGATAAAAAAGTATTTTATCTATGCAACAGCGTTTACTATGTTTATAGCAGGCGCGATGCTTGTGTCATATTCCGAACCTGACGATTCATTTCAAAATGCATTCTTTAAACAAGAAACAGCGGACGTGTATTATCCTGATCAAGATAAACTATATATATACCTCACTGAAACTGGAGTGTTTCCAAAGGAGATACAGGTCAAAATTGGCACGGAGATAATTTTCACCAAACTTGACGATATTTTACTTGACCTGGAGTCAGGCCCTCATCCAGCTCATGATGCGTTCCCCGCGTTAAACGTAGGTCGCTTAGATCTCTACGAATCAAAGTCAGTGGTCATGAATCAGATTGGTGATTTTGGATTCCATGACCATGTCAATCCTGACAGTGAAAACTTCACTGGAAGTATTAAGGTCATTGAGTCTCCATCATCAGAAGATAATGAAAATTAATAACACGAATAGAATACTGGTGACCGGCGGCAGAGCACCGGCAGCGCTGGAATTGGTCAGAATTTTAAAACGTTCAGGAAAGATAGTATATGTTGCTGATACTATAAGCTTTCCAATATCGCGATTCTCAAATTGTTGCCAACAATACATTCAAGTTACATCTCCAGTAACAAATCCAAAAAAATATGTTGCCGATATAAATAAAATAATTGATACACATGACATTGACGTAGTTATTCCAACTTGTGAAGAAGTCTTTCATCTGGCTAAAAATGAGGAAAAAATTAAATGCCTAATTTTTACTGACACATTCGAACTCCTTAGGGATTTGCATAGTAAATATAATTTCATTAAAAAGGCTGAGGATTTAAATTTATCAGTACCCAAGACAATTCGATTTTCTGGACAGGATGATTTTGAAAGTAGAAAAAATGAACTACCCTTTGAGAAAGGTGTAGCAAAACCTGAATACTCACGCTTTGCAACAAAAATTGTGATTAGTTCCAATATAAAACGCGAATCTAAAATTCAATATTCTCAACCTTTTGTATTTCAGGAATATATAGAAGGTAAGCATTTTTCTAGTTACAGCGTTTGCAGAAAGGGTGCGGTATTAGCATCAGCAGTCTATCCATTACAATATCGCTGGGGTAATGGAGCAACAGTAGTTTTTCAGGGGTGTGATCATAAGAAAATTCAAGAGTGGATAAAGATATTTGTTTCAGCAAATAATTTTTCCGGGCAGATCGGATTCGACTTTATTGAAAAAGACAATGGTGCTTTGTTTGCTATCGAGTGTAACCCTAGGGCCACGAGCGGTATCCATTTGTTTAAGGGTCAAGCTGAATTTGCTGAATGTTTCACTACAAAAAGTGGCGGGTCATTTGTTCAACCTAAATCTTTACAAACTAACTTTTCAGTTAAGTTTGCACTGATTATATTGGCACTGGGAAATGCTTTTAATGTTAAAAAAACACGCAAGCTAATAACGAAATTTTTAAGTAGTAAAGATGTTATTGCAGACAAAAATGATTTATGGCCAGCAGTTGGACAGTTTCTATCTACTTTTGAGTTTATATTAATATCGATTAAACGCAGAGTGGGTCTTACTGATGCTACAGTAATTGATATCGCTTACAATGATTTCAATTGAAAAGTTTTGAAATGAGTTTCCTAGGTAACTCAATTAAAATAATGACAACCTGGAAAATGATATGTAGAAATTTGTGTGTGCTTTTATTGGCATGTACAGACACATTTATAAGCTGATCTTGAGCAGCAAAACCCGCAGCATCTAAAATCTGCTTCCGATCTTGGGCAGAATTTAATTTTGAAATATCAAAAATGAAAAAGGAGTTGGGATATTTTTTTGCTAAATGCTCGCATTGCTCATAATACATATCCCAATACTTTTTTATTGCTTCTTCTTTTGAAGTTGCACTCAATTTTGGGAACATACTATCAAAATAATTAAGCTCTCTGAGTGCATGGTCGTTATTCCAGTGGTTAGTACCTGTAGTAATTTTCAAAAAACTTGCTACTACTTGGGATTGGTCACGCTTAAGACATATGAATCTTGTACTTGGTTCTTTTAGTAGAATTTTCTCAACATATGGAAGTATTGAAGCCCCCACATCCCCGTAGTATTTAGCGTTTTTTGACTTAAACAATAAAGAATCAAACCAGGTTTCAAAAGCTTTATCGTTCACCTCCCACGGTAAATACTTACCTGTAGTATGCTGAAGCCACTTAGGAACATTATGAGCACCCTCATGAACAAAGTAGGATTTGTTTTGGAAGCTAAATAATTTAGCTAACGACATCGTGCCGGATCGGCCTGTTCCTAGTCCCAGAACAAATTTTTTATCTTTATTCATAATACTCGCGCACTAATAGCTGCGGTCGGACTGGAGAAAATAAGGATAAAAACCTTATTTTTGATGGCTTAACTTGATCAAGATGATTTTGTACATTAGTGATGCATGAATTAAAAAGAGTGTGATACTTAACATGTCCTTCCTGTAATTCGTTCATTCTATCAATTACATGTCGATAGAGAAGATTTGCCTCACTAGAATCAAGAGCAAGTTTGGTATCGTGAATTCTTCTGTTTTTTTGAGCTATTTCAGCATAAAATTTTGAAAAAGTATCAATGCGGTAATGCAGCCTGTAAAAAGGAGTGAACCCTAGCAGAAGTATAAACTTATCTGTTTTTGCTTCGGGTGAAATAACTATCTCTTCGCCATTTATCAATTTGAATACAAAGGATACATGTCCTGAAACAAAATATTTAAAGGGCACATAAAGCAGCCTGACTTCTTTAATCATACAGAATTAAGTATATCTTAAAGACCCTCAAAACCCTTTTGATAATCAACTTTTGGGTTGTACCCAAACGATTCTTTCGCGCTGTTGCAATCAAGAACATGGTCGGATGTCATTTGATCCACTAGATAAGGTGTGATGAGAGGTGATCTATGGACCTTAAGGAAACGATATAATTTTTCTAAAACCATCCCAATTGCTTTTGCGAGATATCTAGGAATATATAGGTTTTTTTCATTTATACCTAAAGAATGTTTAAGAGTGTTTATTATGTTTTCTACTGTGTCACTTTTATCATCCACAACATTAAAGACTTCACTGCCAAATATTTTATCTGATGAAGTAATCTGAGAAATTGCAACTACTAGATTATCAATGTATGTAAGAGAAATATTATTCTTACCATTTCCGAGCACTAAGAATCGACCAAACCTTCTGGCTTGTAAGAGGCGGGGTAAAACTGTCTTATCACCTGGACCGTAAATGATGTGCGGACGGACCACGACTCGTGATTGAACTGATGAGTCAAGAACCACTAGCTCCCCTTCATACTTAGTTTTACTGTATGAATTCAGCAAATTAGTGCCAGCTGGTGACTTCTCTGTTATTACTTGATTAGTATTCGTAGGGTCGTAAACACTGGCTGAACTTATGTAAATAAATAGCTTAGCGTTTGCGAAGGTGTTAATAACGTTCTTTGTACCTTTTACATTTACATCATAAGAATCATCATATGTTGCCCAATCGTCTACTTTTGCAGCAGCATGTATAACTACATCAACATTGAGATCATCTCCTTTATATGGAGTTGTAATGTCCCATTCAATAGCATCTTGAAATGTTCCGTTCGCTTTCCTCACTACTGGAATCACGGTGTACCCAAGCTTACGCAAATGATGAACAACGGCAGATCCGACAAATCCCTGCGCTCCTGTAACTGCGATTATTTTCATACTTTTTCTGTAAACATTATTCTGAGGGTCTGCTTATCAACCTTGCAACTTCTGCCTGAGAGAGGCAGAGACATAACATGAATTTTATCTGGCAATGCGTAGCTATCAATGCTGTACTCACCACTTTTGAGCTCCTTACCTAAATATGCAATAAACACCTGGTCAGACATCCCCACATCTTCTTTTTCAATACATAAATGTATGTCCTCATCCTGCTTTTCTTCATTGTACACACCAATGAGTGCACAGTTTTTTACACCGTCAATCTTACTTATTGTGGCTTCAAAAAGTGTCGGGTATACGTTATGGTGATCTTTAATAATCATGTCCTTTTTTCTGCCCGTAAGAACGAGTTCACCTTCTGGGGTCACATACCCAAGGTCTCCTGATGCAAAATGTTTTAATCTTGATTCTTCATGTAAGTATCGCCCACACAGGTTTGGTCCTTGCACCAAAAACTCATCATCAATAATTTTTACAGATATATTTGGTAGCATCTTTCCCAAATAATCTCCCTCTCCGGTGTAAGCTAACTTTTTCTCAGACGTAGCTATACTGATAGGCAGTATTTCAGTTGAGCCATAAATACTCAAAACTGTTGTTTTGGGTGATGTGATTGTGGAGAATCTAGTCAAGAAACCAGCCAGAACTGGAGCTGATCCAAACATTACACACTTAAGGGTATCTGGCAGTTTTTGCTGTGTTTGCTTGTATAAATCAACTATCTGCTGACCTTCAGAGGGCAACAAGAAAGTGTGGGTGGGTCTATATTTCTCGACACTATTTGTAAAATTTCGTGCACTGAACTTTGTGTCTGTATCGATGATAGCGGAAGCACCTGTGATAAGAGCGATAATTGAGAAGTGTAGTTGGCTAGATAAAAATACATCTCCATCGCCTGCGCCAATTTTTTCCTGGATAAGCTCAAGTGTTTTCGAAAGTGATCCAAATGAATGTACAACGCCTTTTGGTACGGAGGTAGTGCCTGATGTAAAAATTATTAATGCATCTTCGTTATCCCCCAATGCTATTTCAGTGAAGCTGTTACTTAGCTGACTTGGGGTTTTAGGGAGTGCAATTACCTCAGGTAACGAGATATTGAGGTCAGGTACGGTTGGTCGATATTTTCTCAGTAGAAAAACAGCACCGGGGATGCGATTCAATATGCTGAGAACTGGGTCTAGAACAACATATTTACACCCAGAAAAATCTACTCGACTTCGAAAGTTTTCTCTCCCCATGGCTGGATCAACAATCACAGCCACAGCTCCACGACGGTAGATTGCAAAAAATATCTCAACGGCACGTAAAGATGGTCGCTCAAGGAACAGCACTCTATCTCCCTTAACGACACCGTGCTTCTCTAGCACCCCAGAAAAACCATTTACGTTTTTGACAAAATCATCGTATGAACGCGAACTACCCTTCGTATCTTTCAATACTAACTTATCTGGGTTTTTTAATGCGTTTTGAACAATTTTATTCCAAAGGCTATTAGTAAATAGTTGCTTTGTCATTTTATTGTTCGCGATTTAAAATTTCGTCGTAATTTTTATGGTTGGTACCCATAATACGATCCCAGAAATTAAAGTAATGTCCAAAGCCATAACGTGATTCTTGGTGATGGAGGTTGTGGTGTGTGGGAGAGTTAATCCACTTACCGACTCCACCTCTAAACATTTTAAGTGGAAATAGCTCATGTCCAAGGTGTCCCATTACATTAACTATCGTTTCAATTAAAAACCATGCTAGTAGTGCGTACAAATGCACTGGCAATATGAATAAAGCGAGAGGAATGAAAGCTGCGTACAAGATGGCCTCTAAAGGTCCAAAGGCATGGATAGCAAACGGCGTTGGGTTCTTACTGTCATGGTGAGTTTTATGGAATAGTTTAAATATAGTGTATGACGAGTGCATAAACCTATGAGTCCAATAAAAGTACGTGTCATGCAAAAGCACGAGCAAAATAATACTCAGAACAAAATATAGGCGCCCGAATTCACTAATATCAAAATACAGTTTAAAAATACCCTGATCTATCCCCACAATAATTCCAATCGCAAATACTATCCAGATAAATGTTGATGACAGGGACCATTTTATCTCATACCAAATATTTGCCGATGTTGGGATATCTTCTTGAATCTTTGCTCGCATCCACTCACTTTTCTTAAAAATATAAAAGTACAAAAAACTTCCTCCAGCCAACAAGATATACCCGCCAAATGCAATGACCAAAAAACCGTAGAAAAGATAACTTAATTCTGAGTGGAGAATGGTATATAAAACGTACTCAATCATATTTCTATTCAAAATTGTTAAAGACTTCCTTCAGTGTCGTCTTTGTTTTAAAACCATCCCAATCCTTCGGTTCCACAGCATATTGCTGCTTTAAAATGGCCACCAGTTCACCAAGGTCGATTGAATCCTTAATCAAGGTCGACAAATCATACTCTTCGTCTAATTCTAATTCTCCGACATCAAACAACTCTGAGAGAACCTTTCTGATATCATCGATTGTAAAGTCTGTTTTATTCATAGGATTTACACTATATAAGAAAGTGTATAAGAATCTGTACAAAGATTTCTTACAAAGAATTTCTCATGTGTCTTTGTATTCATAACACACCATGAATTATTTATAAAGTCTACAATTCTGTACTGGGATATGGGGACTTGCTTACTGTCTACCTTGAGAGCAGTTTCTTTAATATTCCATATTTTTACTGAAATATAACGCTGGTCACTATCAAAAAATGCAATCTCGGACTGATCTGCGATATACTCAAGCAGTGCAGGATGTCTTGTAGTTAAGTCTTCTACATCGATACCTACCTTAGCTGTAATAGAGCTAATAAAGCTTGCTACAAACGATTTTGAGTGAGATATCGAACAGTAGTACCTGTACCCCATGAAATCAAAGTAGGGTTTCGAGTCGTTATAATTAATAGTAATCTCTAACGGTTCAATACCAAACGATTTTTCAGCCAATTCTTTAATACTCCTTCTGCCAGCTAGGTAATCATGCTTCCTATCTTCAGACATTTTTTCTAGTACTTGCGACTCATTATCGTTCAAATAAGTACTCTTTGTTTCTAAAAGAGTTTTAAAGCATGGTTTTTGAGTAACTTGAGTTTTCACCCAATCAGTATAGTATCTTTCTACATGAATAAAAGCGGCATCAAAGCAATCGCTCACGTATTTCCAGACAAAATCACTTCTAGTCACGAATTAGAAGATATGATTTCTGCTGGCTCAGAATACACTCCTACCCATGGAATCATTGAGTCAGTAACCGGTATTCAAAAACATCACGTATCTGCTCCTAACGAATACAATTCTACTCTTGCAATACGTGCAAGTGAGGATTTATTTGACAAGCATTCAGAAATAACAAAAGAATCGATCGATTTACTAATTTTTGCTTCTGCGGGGCAAGATATCCTTGAGCCTGCCACGGCTCATATTGTCCAAAAAGAAATAGGGACTAATTGTCCGGTGCTAGACGTAACCAACGCCTGCAACAGCTTTCTAAATGCCCTACAAATTGCTGACGCCTTTATAAAAAATGGAACATATCGAAGAATCTTAATTGTAACGGGAGAAGTTTCTACCAAAAGTGCGAAGTTGCAAGTTCAGAATCGAAATGATTTTAAGCAAAGTTTCCCTGGGTACACATTCGGTGACGCTGGTACAGCCGCTGTAGTTGAGAAGTCAGAGTCAGAGCATAATGAACTTCTAGACTTTGATTTTGTGGCTGATAGTAGGTTTTGGGATACAGCAATTTTAGCTGGTGGAGGTTCGCGATTCATGCATTCAGAAAAATCATTCTTCCAAGGTGACGGGCACGAACTAAAGACAGCTTTTGATACTGTCGGTCCAGATTTCATATTAAATTTTTTACAAAAGAAAGATTTGGCTGTGAGTGATATTAATCACGTGTTTGTACATCAAGTCTCACTTCCATATTTAGATTCTTTTAGAGAAGCTTGTGGCTTTACTAAGGACCAAATCGAAGAGACTGTGTCGTGGTGTGGAAATGTTGCAGCAGCGTCACTACCATTAGCGTGGTCACTTAGAAATGATAGAGGTGACTTAAAAAAGGACGACATAGTTCTGCTAGTAGGTCTAGCTGGTGGAATTAGCCTAGGTGCCGCTCTTATTAAGGTCTAATCCAAAAGGCGGGAAATTTCAGCTCGATTTGCCTTTAAAGTGTGGGTCGTTGGAAATTCATCACTATTCACAAGCACACACTTTGAAACTGATATGCCTAAAGGCATCCTGCTTTTAACGTGGCTTATAATTAATTCTTCAGTGACAGATTCTGTATTTTTTGAACTTGCCATACACTCGGCAACTACAGAGTTATTTCGTCTCTTTTCTATAACACATGACATCTCAACATCATCGAGTTCACTTATGACCAACTCCAAATCTTCACAGAAACATTTTTCTCCTGAATCAAACACAATAAGGTTCTTATTTCTACCCTTAAGTACTAAACTTCCAGCCTTAGTTCTTTCTACAAGGTCACCGGTAGCAAATGACTTGGTTGAATTGTAAGAAGGCCAATAGCCTAGAAATACATTTTCACCAGACACCACAAGTTCTCCATCAGAGCTTAGACTGACATCTATTCCAGGCAAAGGTTTCCCGACCTCTCCACTTTTACGGAACTGACCAACGTGAGCACTAACGATTGGGGCACACTCTGACAGTCCGTAACCAACCATAACTTTATATCCAAGTCCTTGAAAAAAGTCGTCCACATGCTTACTCAAAGGAGAGCCTCCAGAGACTAGTATGTTTAGTGTCTTTCCAATTTGTTTATGAATAAAAAAGAAAATCTGGCGTCTAACTACTCTTGGTAAAAATCTAGAGATAACAACAAATTTAACAAACCATTTTCGTACTCGTTTATTCTTTATTTTTCTAGTAATCGAAGAGAACAAAAGTTCTAGTACGCGCGGAACCAACGGTATTAAAGTGACTTTGTATTTTTTGATTGCTTCAAGTAAGTCAATCGAACTTGTTACTTTGAGAAAAACGATTCTTGATCCTAAGGCAAGCGTTGTAAATAAACCTAAGGTCTGCTGATAGGCATGCGAAAGCGGCAGTATTGCTAAGACAACTTCTGGATTTTTATCTGGATAGATACTCAGAATTTGCTCTACATTGGCAAGAATATTTCGCTGACTTAAAGTAACACCCTTTGGATCAGACCAAGTTCCTGATGTAAAAATTATTTCACTTGGTGCATCAGGATCGACATTATTGAAAGTAAGTGTAGTAACAGGATCAGAATCATACGATTTAAGGTTCCTTATTTTTATCTTTAAGGGGGATATATCTGTGCTGTCTGAAAATATAAATGCTGGTTCTGTGTTCTTCACAACTTTGTTCAAAAAATCTTCACTCACCCGGTCATCTACTGGAACTGTAATTCCACCACGTACTTGAATTGCAAAAAAACAAACAACCCAATCTATTTGGTTTATCTTGTACAGAAGAATTCTTTGTCCAGTTTTTATTTCAAGCCTTCCCGCAAGTTCAGTTACTTTTGCATATAATTCCTTATAAGTGACTGTTATTCCTGTTTTTGCATCAACTAACGCAGCTGAGTCTCCACGCTCACTTAGAGATTCAAGAAATTCTTTAAAGGTTCTGGGGATTTCTTTCATAGTCACTATCATACAGAAAAGAACCAGTACTATCTATCTCGTACCAACTCAAACAGCGAGGTCTCTAGGCCATAGTTAGGCTTATGATATTCATAGATTTATGTATAGCAAAACAGTCAAATTGCTATGTGATATATACTAGAGTCTATGAATAATATACATTTCACTCACGAACTTATAAAAGGCAAAATAGCAGAGCTTATCTTTGCTCAAATGATCCGCAGTACTGACGCATATACTATTCTTGAATTTGGATATGAAAAAACTTTACCTTCTTTAGCACAAATGCACCCCAAGAGTCCTGCGACAGCTGAGACTATGGAGATCATCAAGAGAGCTCCAGATTTCACTATCATCAACCATACGTCTAAGGAGTGGAAGGTACCCCAAATCTAAGACACCTTTTCTAAGTCTTTTAATGATACCCCATGTTGTTCTTTAAACAACCGTGGTGGTACTTTCAGGGCTGAATGTATTCTTTTCTGGTTGTAGTAGT
>Ga0136591_1000650_pt1 | contig 13245 bp, 16 predicted proteins | sample AntRauMFilla3767_FD_104929 | JGI IMG/M metagenome (GOLD analysis project Ga0136591, IMG submission 104929) | Saline lake microbial communities from Rauer Islands, Antarctica - Metagenome Filla 3 #767 | ecosystem: Environmental > Aquatic > Non-marine Saline and Alkaline > Saline | place...
CGCTTGTACAACCGTCATTTCAAGGCCAGGAATGCGGATATCAAAATAGGTCATGGCAGACGAGTTAATAAAACGCAGCCGAATCCGCTCGCCGGGCTCGAAAATGCCGGTCCAGTTCTGGTCGGGACCTTTGCCGTTGATCAGGCCGGTAAAACCCTGCAGGTCTTCAACATCGGCTTTCATCATGCGCATGTCGCCCCAGGCCATCCGATCCTTCACGGTTGCCATAAGACCGTTTTCAGAAGCGTCCGAGAAGAACTCTCCAACGGTTTGTTGTTCACGGTTGTAATAATCCGGCATTATTTTGAGATTGCGCATGATGCGGTCACCGGAATGGGGATGCTTGTCGGTCAGCTGAACCACGTAATCACGATCGTAACGAAACGGCTCGCGGCCTTCGGGTTCAATCACAATGGCACCGTAGGCGCCATCCGGCTCCTGAAAGCCAGAGTGGCTGTGATACCAGTAAGTGCCTGATTGGGTGATGGGGAACTTGTAGGTGAAGGTTTCCCCCGGCTCGATACCCGGGAAACTGATACCAGGCACGCCGTCCTGAGTAAACGGCAAGATTATGCCATGCCAGTGAATGGACGTCGTTACGTTCAGATTGTTGGTCACGTTAATCGAGACCTCTTCGCCTTCCTTGAAACGCATAACCGGCCCGGGGGACGCGCCATTGTAGCCGATGCCCTCTTTCACAAAGTCACCGGTATCGATCTGAACCCGGTCGACCGTCAGGTTGTATTCACCCGCTAGGCCCATAACCGGTAAAAGCAAGCCTAAAGCGCCTGCTAGAAGGGTTGTCTTCATCGTTAGAAGCTCCTGACTACGTGACTGTTTTTGGGGTTTGCCCGCCGCAGCGAGCAGCCCGTTAACTCAGAATGGGATCAGTTAAAATTAACTTCACCGTACATGCCGGCCTGGTAGTGCCCCGGAACGTTGCAGGCGAATTCAATATTGCCCTCCTCCGAGAACTTCCAAACAACCTCTTGGCTCTCGCCGGCCGCTAACAACACGCTGTTGGGATCGTCGTGCTTCATGGACATGCCATTTCCCATGTCCATCTCCATCATGTCGCGATTGAGTTTGCCGCCTTGAATAACACCATGCTCGACCATCTTCATCATTTCTTTCTGATGGCCTTCATGCGTGGCCGGCGTACCGATATTGAACTCATGCACCAGACTACCCTTGTTCTCCACGACAAACCGCACGGTTTCCCCCGGATCAACAGCGATCGATTCCGGCTCATAATAATTATCGTACATTTCTACGGTAATCGTCCGGCTTGCCTCGGACGCCTTCCCCGCTTCACCACTCTTGGCGCCCTGACCGTGCCCGTCTCCGTGAGCACCACCCGCAAAAGCGGCTGCTGAAACTGACATGGCTAATGCTGCGACTATGAACTTTGATACGCCCATCAAACTTTCTCCTGTGATATGTCATGGCGTGCGTTCAAAACCCACTGGGTTTATCCGGCAACGTAAGCATTTGGCTAAAACGCTTGCTACCATCGCTCATCAACCTGAATTCTTTCTGAAAATGCTGAAATATTTTTAGTTCAGGCTGAATTCAGGTTAATAGCGGACACTGCATCAGCCGGTTTGACCTAAAGCACCGGTGGGTTTGGCACAAAGCCTCAGTGGGCGTGACACATAGAAAGGAACGACAGATGAGATTACTGCTTGTAGAGGATGACCGTTTGTTGGCCGACGGGCTCGCCAGCCAACTTGAGAAGGCCGGCTTCAGTGTCGATGTCACCGGCACGGCCAAAGAAGCGATGCTTCTGGGCGTGCAGGAAGACTACCGGGCAGCTGTGTTGGATCTCGGACTGCCCGACGGGAATGGTTTGGACGTGTTACGGAAATGGCGGCAGGACAACGCAAACTTTGCGGTATTGATTCTAACGGCGCGAGGCGACTGGCAAGACAAAGTCAGCGGCCTGAAAGCCGGCGCAGACGATTATCTCGCCAAACCCTTTCAGGCTGAGGAACTGATTGCCAGGCTGAATGCCATCGTGCGCCGCAGCGAAGGGCGCGTTCTCTCCTCAGTAAAAGCCGGGCATTTTGAGCTTGACGAGAACCGGCAGTGCCTGAAAATCGACGACGGGACGGAACACAGTTTAACCGGCACCGAATTTCGGCTGCTCAGGTGTCTGATGAGTCACCCCGGGCGCATTTTTTCCAAAGAACAACTCATGGAGCAGCTCTACAATCTTAATGAGAGCCCCAATGAAAACGTCATCGAAGCCTATATCCGGCGCCTGAGAAAGCTGGTCGGGCCGGAGACCATTGAAACGCGGCGCGGTCAGGGGTATTTGTTCAATGACGCTTTTTAGAAAACGGGTGTCCATAAAAGGCACCCTTCTTACCCTGCTTTTGCCGGCCGGCATTGGTTTGATGGCCATCGCATGGCTAATACACGGTTTACTCCTGGAAAGGATGTCGCGAGAGTTTCTTGAAAGCCGACTGAAAGACGAAGTGGCCTTTCTTGAGCTCCACATTCGTCAAGCCGACGGGCGAATCGACAGGCTTCAGACCGGTGATTATTTTGAGGAGGTATTTCATCATGCCTTTGCCATCCAATCCCCAGATCAAACGGTCATATCTCCGCTATCCTGGAAACCGCTATTAATGCCCTTGCTGCAATCCGATGGCAACGAAAGTCTCAGAGTAAAGGATGCGACGATCGCCAACGCGCCATCCGACATTCTGGCCTATCGGAAATCATTTCTTGTAAGCGGCGTTCCTATAAGGGTTATCGTTTCGGAAGACATGGGAGCGCTGAAAAACAGCCAGGCAGAACTGCATGCGTGGACGGCGATCATGTCGATCTTGCTGATCATTTTGCTTGCGGGAATTATCTGGTTTGGTATTAACCTGTCAATGCGCCCCGTTGTCTCGCTTCAGGCCGCTCTCAAACGACTACAGAGTGGCGAAATATCGCGGATCGACGCAGAGGCTCCAGAAGAGTTTCAACCACTGGTGCAACAGCTCAATCAACTGCTTGATTCCCTGGATCAACGGCTTGAGCGCTCCCGGGAAGCGCTGGCGAACCTGTCTCACAGTGTTAAAACGCCCATAGCGGCCGTTAGGCAGGTTCTTGACGATACCAGCCGGCCGCTGGATGAAAGCCTGAGGCATGAGATGGGATCTCGCCTGGGCGATATTGACAGGCAATTAGAAGCAGAAATGCGGCGCAGTCGGTTTGCCGGACCGCAAATTGGCAAAAGTGCTTTCCCCGTTAAGCAAGCCCGCGATCTGCTCTGGATGCTGGGCCGGCTTTACCCTGAAAAGTCATTCGAACTATCCACGTCACTCACCGAGGAGTTTCGCTGGCCGATTGAGGAGCATGATCTAAACGAGATATTGGGAAATTTACTCGACAATGCCGGGAAATGGTCTGCAGAATGCGTTGAGCTTTCTTTAGAGCAGCATGATGGTTTAGCGCTGATTGTCGTCACAGATGACGGGTCTGGGGTATCAGAAGGCGATCTGGTCAACCTGGGTCAGAGAGGGCGACGGCTGGATGAACAAACCCCGGGGCACGGGCTTGGTCTTGCTATCGTTCGCGAAATAGTCGCTCGGTATGAAGGTGAGACCTCTTTTTCAAATGGGTTAAAAGGAGGCTTGAAAGTACTGATCAAAATCTCAATTTGATGCTTCTCTCGAAGTCTCGGTTCGTCCTCCGAGCTGGTTTCTGGTCTTATGTGTTATGGCCTTGACATATAATCGTTGGCTGCTAATTGAAGCTCCCGCGGCCCTATACTTTATGCATGGAAGCTCACCTCCAGCGCCCTCTACCCGCGCCAGAAAGTCGCATTGATTATATTTGCCATTGCCACGGATTTCATTGCCGCCTGTTCCTGAATCTATACGACGAATTCAGTACTTTGCGTGGAAACTCAAACAGATCCCGTATACTCGAATTCACATTAAGTTTCTTTAGTACTTTGCGTGGAATTACTAACCCAAGCTGTTGATTGGTAGTACCAGAAATTTAGTACTTTCTGCGGTCGTCTACATAGTGAAGTCCGTAACAAGGTAATAAAGTTGGTAACTCGTTCCACTGGGAAACGCGAAGGATGAATGCCGCATGAGCAGCTTTAAGCGCCGCCCTTTGAGTGTTACTATGTACTCTTCTTGTAACACGCGAGGGATAAGCTATGAATGAAGCAACAGCAACCTTCACCTTCCGAGTAGACGAAGGTCTAAAATCAGAGTTTTCCATCGCGGCCAAATCCCGCGACCGTACTGGAGCCCAACTCCTGCGCGACTTTATGCGTGATTTTGTGCGGCAGCAAGAGGAAGCCGCCGCGCATGACGTTTGGTTTCGTCGCCAAGTGCAAGTCGGCTTGGATTCAGCCAATACCGGCAATTTGGTTCCCGCCACTGAGGTAGAAGCCAAGTTTGCAGCCAGGCGAACTGCAACGCGCCGTCGGCTTGACGCATCTAAATGATGGAATTATTCTGGACGCCAGAGGCGATAAAAGACCGCGATGATATTTATAATTATATTGAGGCCGACAATCCCGCCGTCGCCTTAACGCTCGATGAGTTGTTGTCGGAGAAGGCTTCGCGCTTGGTCGATCACCCGAACCTTGGTAGGCCCGGTCGTTTAACCGACACACGTGAGCTGGTTGCGCATCAAAACTATATCCTGGTCTATGACCTAGCCGGAGATCTGGTGCGCGTGTTGCGTGTCCTGCACGCGGCCAGGCAGTGGCCATAAATTAGTTACCAACTTTATTACGATCCCACACATCCATGTAACCGACAACAAAACCGAGACAATGGGAAATCGGCGCAAAGTTACCAACTTTATTTTTATTGTTCTGAGCTTTGAGGCGACAGAATGCGGCCTGTAGAGATGTTTAGTTACCGATTTTATTAAGACCCCACATGACGGCAAGTCCGAGGAATACAGGTTTTCGAATGGGGGTGCGGCATAGTTCTGGGTTCGACATAAACTGCACTATGCCGCGTGCGGCACAGTGTATCCGGAGTGTGGCCTGAGAATCCCAGTGTTCATGCGGCCGTGGGGCTGTCTTTTGACGGGATAAAATAATTAACCTCTTCGCTCAACAGCGACGCAAAGAAGAATAGGCGAGAAAATCCGACAACAGGCTGGAAGTGCGCAGTTGGCTACTAATGAGCTTGAATATCATCCTTGGCTTTTCCGGGTTGGGTCCGATTTTTAGCAGTGTTTCAGGAATTGGTGAATGTCTGACTGAAAGCCATAAAACTCTGACTAAAACTGCTATCCAGGTCCAAATCTGAATTTCCGCACCAATTTTTTTGTGACCGGCTTTGACCCAGCGGCTTGTTTCTCTTTTTGTATTCTTTCAAACACTTCTTTTCGATTGACCGCTACCTCCGTAGGAGCATCGATGTAGAGTTTGACGCTTTTCCCGTCAATCGACTTCACTTGGATTTCAATGTTGTCGCCGATGATGATCGACTCATTGAGTTGACGTTGCAGTACGAGCCCCATGTCGATCCCCTATTTATCGAATGAAAATGAATTCTTCTTCTTGGAATATCCGAAGAGGCGCAGCGCCCAGCTCCCGGCCTTCTTTCGTCCCTGCATAAACCTTAATCGTTTCAATGTCCGGTATGGATTTGTACGCCGTTCGCTTGCTCAGCTGGACGTAAGCATCGAGCGGATTCATTGATGGCACATCGAAACTGAACACTTTTCGTTGTTCAGTGGCGATGTCCACACTGAACGCGTGGGCACGGCCCGGTCGTTCTGCTTGTAGAGGTTCTGCTCGAGAGAATAAAACGGCAACCAGCTGCTCGATGAAACCGTCGTCGATCTGATTCGTTGTGCAAAGACCTTCAAGGTAGCCGGAAAGGCGGTATCGCCATTCGGATCGTTCAAGTTCCCCGTGAGAAGGCTGCATATTCTTCAAATAGGCTAAGGCTTTGGAGTTCGATCCCTCCAGGCGGGCTTTAATGCTCTCAAATACATCGTCAATTTTTTGCTGTGTTGTTTGGGTCATGGTCGATCCGACGTAGCGCAGGCGTCCTTAATGCGTACCTGGTTAGTTGGTTAAATAAGACGGAGTGGTGTTTTTAATTGAAATCCGTCGCTGAATCAGAGAGAGCATGGCGATGGCTTCTTTATTTGTCAGGCCTGTGCTGGTTTTAGAAGCCATCAGAGTCGGAATGTCCGGGTTGCGTTGGGCGACGATGAATAAAACGTCACTGACTTCTTTTTGTGTGACAGCACTGGGTGGGCTGAGCCTGGCCAGACGGAGCGCAAGATCAATGCGTGCCCAAATCTTGTGCGCCGATTGCTGACGCTCAAGCCTGTTGGGTGGTGTGGCGTTGATGGTATTGGACGCGAGGACTTGCTCATTAGGTACGGCTGTAGATGCTGAGCGGCCGATGCCCATTTTTGACATGGGGCCGTCCAAGAGCTGCAAATGCGATGCCGCGTAGTACGAGGCGATAATACCAAGAACAACCCCAATGAGAATTTTGAACACGGGTATACGCCCCTTCCTTTTATAGCGGTGCCGCTGTGCAACGTCCGGTGATTATTGATTCAATGACTTGCGGGTTCGTACCGCAACACTCTTCATAACGTCGGACGGACTGATCGTAGAGCGGGTATCGACCCAAACCGTGAGTATGATCTGGCTTTCACCGGCGCCTTTTTTCTCGATCTGATGATCGATGATGTAATTCGCGCCTTCGTGTTTTGTGGAAGACCGCATGTGGTAATAAACCGAGGGCGTGGCGTCGTAAGCGTACTCAAAGGTTTTTAGTTTCATGGAGGCAAGGCTGCCCCACTCCTGGCGGATTTCTTGCTCCGTAAAATAACCGTATTCTCTTTTGATTTTTACGAACGCAAGGTCCACATCCAACGGCACAGAGAACGTGATCTTCTCTTCATTGCTGCGTGGTCTTGGCTCGTTTAAATCTTCGGCCCAGGACTCGTCCGATTCGGCGGCGGCTTGCCGCGATTCGACGGTGCTGCCGGGTGCCGAGCCGTTGTGATTGAGCGGCTTGCCGGTTATGGGATTGTTAATGCAAGTCAGGCACGCGCCGTTTTGGGCATAAACGTGTTTACCGCCGGTGCATCCTGACAAAAGGCCCATCATGATCAGCCCTAAAAAAACATACTTTGCTTGTTTCACGGGAAATTCTCCGAACGGTTAGTCGTATTTTTGATCAAGAAGCCCACCAGCGATCTGGAAAGCCACTGAGTTTGTGCCAAAGCAGGAGAACCCGAAGATTGGTGTCCGTCGATGAACTTAGTGTGCCATTTGTCGCTTGTTAAACGAGCAAAAATAGGTCAGTGGGAAATGACCCATTTCCAATGGGGACAGGCTGGCAGGCGCATATTATGTGTCTACCGTGGATACTGAGAAAACCCTAACCTTCACTCAACATCTAAGCGCCGGGCACCCCATACCTGGCACAAAGAGCGAACGTCTGTGAATCTGAGGTTTTGGGGTGATTTCCTTGCCGATAAGATAAACACATTAGTATGTAGACATTAGTTGCATGTTTATTGACCAATAAGCACACTTTCTTGTAACATCCTGTAAGTGGCATCAGGCTGATGCCGCAATTTATATTCCACAGGGATGTACATGACACGCCTTACACGAAACGCCGCTTTTGCAGCTTTTAACCCCCCCTCTGTCTGGTCATTTTTAGCGACAATGCACGCTATAAATTCGGACATCTATCTATCAGCTCGTTTAGCGGTATTCCAAAAATGAAAACACTTACGGAAATCTCCGAGCCAGCAAGTCATCGGCCGCTTTTTTCTGGACAGGCTGTTTCGCAATCGCTAAATGACGCAAAGAATCCGCTTACAAGCCTTCGGGTTCTGGTGATGGACGATAACGAGATCTACCTGGAACAGCTGCGACGAATGCTGTCACCGGAGGTGTTGGGTGTCGATCACATCGAACTGGTGACCAGCCATAACCCGGTCACGTTCATTGATTTGATTGAAGAGCAGCGCTTTGACCTGCTGCTTATGGATTTTCACCTGCCTCGCCTTGACGGTTTGAAGTTCCTTGAATGGCTGACCACAAGCGAGCATTCAAATCAGGGCGTACCGAAAGTGGTTCTCACAGACGACCCGGAAATCCCCAATAAAGTGCGTGCGGATATTGTCAGACACGATGCAAAAATTCTGTTCAAGTATGGGGATCCAAGCAATGTAAAAGCCCTGGTGTGGGATTTGCTGCGAATGAAACAGCATCCAATGAGATCTCACCAAAAGGTCAGCTGATGGATGTGTCCGCGCCAAACCTTAGCGATCTGAATTACTATACCAGATGCGCTTAACAGCACCGACTTCTCCCCCGCCAGCACCTCCGAGTTCAATCCGGTCAATAGAGAACGCCCTCCCCTTTTTATAAGCACTCGCACAGCTTTACCGTGCGCAGGTTATTTAAGGGTATGAAAGGCTATGTAAGGTAAAAACAGGTGCGGCGCTTGATGACGAGTGATGATGATGGTCTCTGGCACCGGTTCTTTTGTGTTTCTTGTATTGCTTATCTGGTATAGTATTTCAGATAAATAAGGCTTTAATAACTCATCTCTGCCCGTGAAGAACAGACAATAAGAGGCGGTTTTATGGCACCAACTGACGACACTGATGTGTTTGTACCTGGTGAGTTGATTGGGAATCTCTCCAGCGCTTACCAGCAATTGCAGGAACGGGCGCACGCTTGGCGCGAGTTGTCCGACGGTGACCACGAGGCAGGCTACGCAGTCTTCATTCCCACCCACGACACCGACGACGTTCAACGGCGGTCGCTGGCTGCTCGACAGCAAGCCGTGAGCGAATCGACCGGGCTGACCATCGAAGATGTGCTGGATAAACCGTTTGGGGCCGGACTGATCTGCTCCTCAACAGAAGTCGCGTCTGCGGTGGATGCTCTAAACGAGGCAAAGACCGCTTTTAAAGACGTGGTGATGCGAATCAGAGCGCTGGCCAGCGGCCAAAAACTCCCGTCCAGGGACAAGTATCTGACGCAAGCGATGAAGAGCGCGGGAATACAAACCTTGCATCTGCGCGAATGCTATCGGCAGATCCGGATAATGCCGCCGGGCCTAGAAGTGTTTGCCTGGACCTGGGCAACCAGCCATGCGCGAATCCAGAAGCTCAGTTTTGACAAAGCCGTTCAACTGGCGGAAGGCCTCAGAGATCGTGACGAGCAGCTGGCTAACATCGTAATCGATATCCTCCACAGAAAATGCTCACCCCGTGAGGTATTGGCCCGGCGGGTTCCCCTGCCCAATCAGTTGCGGGCGAACTATGCCTATCGTGAGAATGGCCAGCTCATTAGAAAGAGCTGTCCTCTGTCCGGCGCAGTCATTGCTCAACAGAAAATCCTGCCCCGGTTGGTCTGGCGTCCGAACCCGGTGTGGTCGGAAACAAAAGCGATTCAGTTACCGCGTGAGTCGATCATCGAAAAAGAGCCTTTGATCGAGGTGTTGGATCTGTACCGGTACATTAACCATGACCGCTGATCATCCGTCACTGCAAGAGAAGGTGCGTTGCTACGGTGCCCGTGCAGCGCTGACCGCCGAGGCTACATCCATTGTCCGCGATGGCCAGCCGTCCGTTGCCGCGTTGAATCTGGATGTCGCTCCAAGACACGCAGAGCACGTTCAATGGACTAAAAAAATCACTCTTCAGCTTGGGGAAGCTGAATTGCCGTTATTTGCAGCCCTGTGCCTGGGGTTCTTGCCAAAAGTGCATTTCAAGCGCCCCACTAAGGGCATTGTCATTGAACGACAACCGAACAAGCTGTTCGTTTCTGCAACACAAGGACAAGGAACCGCCTATGCGTTGCCCATACCGATCGCGCAATCGTTTCAGCTTGGTGTCCTGGCACTGACTCAGCTGAAAAAACAGATGTCTTGTGCAGACGACGCGCTGCTACTGGCGGCTTTACGCGGTGCAGCTGCGCTGTATTCACATGATTCATGATTTGTGGGCGTCAAAATATACCTGCAAGTGATAGCTTGGCCAAAATGAAAGCGAAAAGCGATCTATCAAGCAGCTGACCATAAGGAAATGAGCGTGACCAGAAAAATTCCCGAGCCGAGCACGTCGATGAGTACACCTGGGTACGCAATATCGGATCAAACAGCAGCGTTGAAAGCCGGTCGACTTATGCAAGAACTCAAAGACTATGCATCGCCACAGAACTGGCTTCATTCACTCGGAGAATTGGGATTTAGATAGGGCATTTCGGACACTAGACGGTGGCGGAAAATTCTGAGACTGCCTCAAACCAGAAAAGATGTCATTGCAGCGTGCTTAGATCGTAATGGGAACGTAATGGAAAGACCAGACCCCAAGAAAACAGCAGAGGTGATGGTTTGGCTCTTAACCGCCTCAACATCCGACAGGGAAGACCCTGAGCATGCCTCCGAAAACCAGCTGTACTTGTCGGTGATTGGATTCAAACGAAGCGAAGTTCTGCATCCAGAAAAAATTGATTACATGGTCGGCGCTCCACGAAGGATGTTAAAAGTGAGTTTTCATGCAGTTCAAAGGATGATTCAGCGCGGATATGGCCTTACTAAAACAGGAGACGTCAGTTACCAAGAACTTCTGCTCTGCCTCACAGGTATTTGGGGTGTGGGGTTCAAACTCCGGAGCGAACAAACGACGTTTCCAGCAACATTGAAGGCTGTGTATGAGGACACGATATTTGTCATCAAAGTCGATGACGAAGTTAAGGAAATGGCTCTTGTTACGATGCTTCCGCCGAAGAAATAAACGATACAGCGTGACTGATAGAGAAGCATAAACCAATACTGTGCCTTCAAATTACTTTATTCTTAGGCATCGTTCGATAGCTGCGGCGTTGGCGGCTTAGTCCAACAGACATTTAAAGGTCATGCTACGCACGACCTTTAAATTTTTAGGTTTTAGACCATAGGACAGCATTCCGGGGGGTTCATGCAATCAAAAGATCACTGGGAGCGAGTGTACTCCACCAAGGCCACGGATACCGTTAGCTGGTATCAACAACATGCAGACAATTCGCTCCAGTTAATTGAAGCGACTGGCGTGAGGCACACAGCGTCGATCATTGACGTCGGCGGTGGTGCTTCCACCCTCGTCGATGATCTCCTTGCCAAAGATTATCAGAGCATCACGATCCTTGACCTCTCTGCCGCCGCACTTAATTCTGCCAAAGACCGGCTTGGCGCCCATGCCGGGGAAGTCACATGGCTGGAGTCCGACATTACAAAGACTGAACTTCCACTTCTTGCATATGACGTATGGCACGACCGTGCTGTTTTTCACTTTCTGACAGCCCCGGAAGATCGCCACGCATACGTTCAAGCCGTGCTTCGCTCGGTTAAGCCCGACGGACACGTGATTATTGCCACCTTTGCAGAGGATGGCCCGCTCCAATGCAGCGGCTTGCCGGTCATGCGCTACAGTGCAACTCAACTTCACGCAGAGTTTGGTGAGGCATTCACTCTCATGTCGCACGAAAGGGTGTTACACCACACTCCTTTTGGAACGCCCCAGCAATTCACGTATTGCTATTGCCGCAAGTCAGCATCGTGAGCTGCGGTCTAACAAATTTATTCACGCCGAACCCGCTTCTCGGCTTGGCTTAATTCAGGCGTTAACCAGTGATACAGGATGATATTTAATGGCTTTTTTGTGCCATGGCTTTTGGTTACTGGGTGTGGGGTTACAGCCACAGGTAACGCATCTTCTGCACGCACCGAAATTGATAATTAAAGCCTTTAAATAGGTATGAGGCCTATGACCCTTTCTCCGCAACGAGGAGCCTGCGAGACGCTACAGTGGCAAAAACCTTGTCGCGAAGAATACAAATGTCCAAGAAAGCTCAAGCCCTTCTAGCCATTACCTCGGCGATCTTAGTCGCCAGTAATGTTTATCTGTATAGCGAGCTTAAAGCGCTTTCTGCCAGCATGGACGCATCCAGTGTGCTGTCCGAGACAGACATCGTTTCAATGATTGATGAGCGACTCGATGTTGTCGAGGGACATCGGGCTCGTGAGAATTTTGTCCAATTAAAAACCCAATACCAACTGGCGGAGCGCATGACGCCTGATGATCGCCTAATCTACGGTGATCTTGATGCACGCATCACCCTCCAAGAATTCGGTGACATCGAGTGCCCTTTTTGCCAAAAAATGCACGGTGAGTTAAAGGAAGTTGTTGATCAATCGGAAGGTGTGCTGAATTGGGAGTTCAAGCACTTCCCGCTGAATAGACACAACCCTATGGCTGCTCTGCAAGCAAAGGCTGTTGAGTGCGTAAAAGACTCGTATGGCAATCAGGCTGCCTGGGCAACGCTGGATCAACTAATGGCGCAAACCGGCGGGAATGGTAATGGCGTTGGCGATATAAAAACCTTTACTCAGTCGCTTGGACTGAGTGGCAGTTTAATTGATATGTGTATGGCCTCATCCGCCCACGAATCTCGGATCAATGAAGATTTCCAGCAGGGACAGTCATTCGGCATTTCAGCCACACCAGCTCTTCGGATCCTCGACCACAATACCGGCAAAGAAATTCTGGTGAAGGGTTACAAAACGCCGGAACAAATTCTTCAGGCGATTAAGCATCTTCTTCAGTCTTGAGGTCCCTGACATGCCGATTTTCTTCATCGTTGATCCTTTGCCTGGTGAGACTGATTTTTTGACTGCGATTTGCAAGGAACCTCTTCGAGTGATCAACGAAGATGGAAAAGTTGTTTTTGCCTGCCCTGCTCCGGGTGCGGGCTGGACACAGATTTCCCTCGAACGAACAACCGTAGATATCAAAGAGTACCCGTTAGATGCCTACCTTGGCACAGAGTGGGTTGGTTCTACGGAAGTTTAAACATTTTCAATAATAATTTGTTGACATCCTCCCCCACCAAACGTCTAACCGGCTTTTTGGAAGGGGATTCCTACCTCTAGACGCTTATGCCCAAGCGCGAGAATGTTCCTGGCCGCGTTCACATCGCGGTCGTGGGTGACACCGCACTCACAGGTCCATTTTCTTATTCCAAGGCCGGCTCTACCTTTCGGACTGTTGGGGCTCAAAGAGCCACAACACGAGCAAGTCTGGGTGGTGTACCTTTCATCAACTTCCAGAAAAATCCCGCCTGCGCTCTCGCATTTGTATGACAACAGGGTTTTTAGTGTGGACCAGCCAGCGTCGAGCACTGACTTGGCCATAGTGGTTTTTGCCAGGCCGGAGCTGGACACATTACCGACAACG
>Ga0136591_1000652_pt1 | contig 13224 bp, 24 predicted proteins | sample AntRauMFilla3767_FD_104929 | JGI IMG/M metagenome (GOLD analysis project Ga0136591, IMG submission 104929) | Saline lake microbial communities from Rauer Islands, Antarctica - Metagenome Filla 3 #767 | ecosystem: Environmental > Aquatic > Non-marine Saline and Alkaline > Saline | place...
AAAAAGAGATTGAAGCACCAACTTTATTTAATGAACAGAATTAAGCACTTGTAGGTAACATAGGCTAAGACCAATAGCGGCTAAAAGACTGGCTGGGACAAAGATGGAAAATTTAAATATTTTTGTTTCAACGTTTGGAAACAACGGCAATTAAATATTCTTCTCTATTCGAACATATCGATCATCATTATTCATCCAATTCTTCCTTTACACAATGCATTAGAAGGTATATAAATAAAGGTATATTATCACAATTTTATATTGATAAAGGTGTTATTTATCTTAAATTTTATAGTGATTAGATTTTATTTTAAATTATGAATAAAAAGTGATAATTATAGTAAATACTATATCCATAAAAAATATGATTAATTTGAAACAATTGGGAATTGTGGTATTCGTATTACTAATATTTTCAGTTTCCATTACCGCTTACGTAACTAAAACTCAATTTCCCGAATATGTAGAAGTCGAAAAAACGGGTCAAATCGATTCTACAAAATGGATATCCCGTGCTACATATGTAGATCAGTCACAATTAATAAAGGAATTGGATAAAGAATTCCGAAAATCTATTAAGGCTTCTGATAGAAAAATATCATCCTTAACAAAACTTAATGGTCAATTAAAACTTGAACGAGATAGTTTATATAGTAAAGTAGATTCACTATTTGACGGGGCAAATTCAACCGGAGACGTTACATCTCTACCAAGTGATAGTCTGGGTGGCATACAAGATACAACGATCACCACAAAAGAAATATTTGGTGATGGAATGTTTTTGGTAACATCTGATGTTTCTATATATAATAACCAACTAACGAATCAACTATACCTAAAACAGTTAAGAAAAATAGACATTACAATAGCTACAGCTTTAAGTGATGATAATTCAGAAGTATTTACATATATCGAATCGAAAGATTTTGAAGAACTGAATATTGAAAATAAAACGGGATTGGAGAGGGATAATAAATTTCCTAAATTTTGGGTTGGTGTTGGCACCGGAGTAGGCGCAGTTGCAATTTTAAATTTAATTCTTTTACGATAATGTTTATATTAATTGATACATTTACCCAATCACTACCATACGAAAGTATAGAGTTTATCTTATTATTACTTTTAAACACATTAATTATGGTTAATTTTAGTTCAATAATACTTGTATTCTATTCATGAATGATTGAGCCTCAACATAGTGTTATTACTTTTTTAAATAATATGTATAATAATAGGGATCATACAAAAATGCATATATTTATTTTGATTATGTTCCTTATTTTTCCTATCTTATCAATTCTATATTTTACATCATATTCTATATTGGTATTATTTTTAATGCTTATGGATATAGATAATAAAGAAATAGAAAATATCAACCTAAACTATAAAGAATTTAAATAAATGATTAATTTTAAAGTAAAAGATGTGAATGCTACATATAGCATTCATCCCATAGATTGTACCGTAATTGTTGATGACCCTACACAGTTGGTGACCCTACACACTTCCAGTGGCGAAAAATTTATTAATATTGTTGAACCGAGTGCTGAAGAATTTATTAGTAAAAAAATGAAAGCATATAAGGAGTTGAAGTAATGTGGTATTTTATTATTGGTTTTGTGTATTTTTTGTATGTATCTTATCATATGGGGGATTATAAAAATAAACCATATCATATCGAAACATTTTTAATGTGCGTGACGGTTTATCCCATTTTAATTTACACACAACTTTTAAAACCGGACAGTGCAATTCGTAATGACTACAAAAGAATTAAACGAGCATTTAAGTCGTAGAATAGATTTCATGCGTCATCTTAGTTGTTTCTATTCTGAAGATGTTAGCAAAAAAGATTTGAAATTTATAGATAAATACGCTACCTTGCCTTTCGGGGGTGACTACTCAAAGTTAGTTTCCTCGAAAGGCATTAAAATTTTAATCAAACTGTGTAAAAAATATGGAAAATTTCGATCCGGCAAGACTTTATCGCAATAAACAGGGTGGCATTTCATATGCCCTATTTCCCGAAGATGGTATCGAATTGGGTAGTAAAGAGAGTGGTGAACTTCTTCATTATATTAATAATCATTTTTATTCAGAAAACGAACACCCAGAAATGAAAATGAAAAATTCATTAACACTGTTTACTGATACGAAAAGTTTCTGGGTGGGTGAATATACGGGGGAATTTGAATAAGATATTGAGAGAAAAATGATATGATAAGGGGGCGAAGATTAAAACGTATTAAAATAAATGATGTTACGTATTATGAGAAAGTATATGCTTAATTAAAGAAATTATTGTTTCTTTATAATTAGTGGTATATATTAACAACAAAAAATAATATTATGCCATTAACATCATCAATCATACGAAGAATATTACAGGAGGCTGAGAAAATAGAATCTGAAATGGATTCAGACGCTACATATTCGGATCCGGTAAAAATTTATTTTACTGATTTGAAAAGTTTAGCCGATTTTATTAAAAATCCTATTCTTCAACCCAATACAGATGTTTGCATATCGGATAGTAAACCATCATTACCCAAGAAATATTTCGAAGTGGTGTGTGATAATGATTTATATCGGTTACATTCAGAGGATTTTGATGAAATTGATCCCGATGATGGTTATACTCATAACGTTCGTAATCCAATCAATGTACGGAAATATATTGACCAGATAAATGCCAAAATGGGTGTTAATGACTCAATGCGAGAGAGAATGGACGATGTTAAGAATAAATATGAAGAAATTCTTAACATAGAATTCAACTTAATTTAATATTATGCCTCTTATAGAAAAATTGAGAAACGCATTCTCATCCAGTAAAAATAAAAGCAATAATGTAATACGTTTTGCAACGAAACAGTATAAAGATCTAAAGCATAAGCCAGAATATGGTATTGTTGGTATTACTTTTAATATGTCCGGCACTAATAAAATGTTAAAGGTATTGGTAGAAGATGAATTTGTGGATAACTCCGAAATATATCAAAAACTTCAATCGGCACTTGATGATAAAAGAATAGAAACGTTAATAACCGGAACGCAGGGTTATATTGCTTTCACTGGTGAAATGTTGGATGATAATAAATTCATTAATGATGAAATTGATATTGCTGAATTGGTTAAAATTAATTTTGAAGAAGCCGATGATGATTCCGAGCTTGTTGGTATTATAATGAAAAATCACGAATTACCGGATAGTATTACTACTGGTGGTGCAGATTATATCACAGAGTGTTACAGATTAATGGAACAGGTTATAAATGAAGATTGGAACCCCATAGTTATGACGGATCATAATATCGGCAGAGATATGAGCACAAACAATTACCGGATTATTGACTGGTTTTTATAATATTCGATAGTTCTTTATTTCTTTTTTTGGTTTTTTCGGTTTTTTATAGTAAATTTAAATATTAAATATTAAATACAACAAAATTATGGACAACGACGATAATATTATTATACTGGAAGACTATACCTATACAGGATTATATGCATTAGTAAATTATGATAAAAAGGATCAAATATTATATCCATCTGAATTTATATATTTAGATGACGATTCTATGTTAACCGAATTGGTGGACAGCTTTAGAGATATAATAGAAGACAAGTTAGAAATGTTAAATCGAGATGAATCTCCAAAAATTGTTAGTATATATCAACGGAACGATGATATTTTTGGGCGTGTTGGTAGAAAATTGGCAGAAGAACTTAATGTATCATATTCACAGTTTACAGATGATGATGATGAAAATATATCTATATTTCAACAAAAAGCACAAGAAGATGAGCTTGCAGGTGAATATTATGATGAGTCTATAGAATCTAAATTTGCACGTTTTTATGTTAATTTAATACATGCCACACGTGGTAAAATGGTAAATGGACTAATCAATAGTGGTTCTGAATATATTGATCAAATGTGGGGTGAGTTTTTGGAAGAATATCGTGAGTGGTATACGAAAAAACAAAACTCATTGGATGATTTTGATTTTGAAGAAATTAAATCTATGTTGTATACTCTTACATCACTTACTGATTTAGTATTTAATTATGTAAAACAATACAAAGAAGCCGGAATTATTCATAAAGAGAATGAATGGTCTGTTAAAAGAATAACTGATACCATTAAACAATTTAATAAAACCAATGAATATCCCGATGACACACCGGAATACGTTAAGACGATACAAGTTTCACTAAAAATGAATGTGTCTGATGCGTTTGTTGAAGAAAAAAAGCGGACTGATGTTCAAAAACTTATTAAAACGGAAAATAAATGGGGTGGTACCGAATGGGCATTAAAAGAAACAACCGATCCCGATTATGTTAAAAATTATGGCGATTTTGGCAAAGATTTTAATGGAAATTAATTACATTGGGTACCAGATAGTATTCAGAAAATGGTTGGTTATGAATATCAATATAGTCCGAGTGGTTTATTATCGGAAAGTGTACCACGAACGAATCCGTTTGGGTGACCTAAAGGAAATAAAAAATACTACTAAAAGAAATGATTAATAATTTTGAAAAACTGGTAGAACGGGATGTTGTCCATTTTAGTGATCCGGATCTATTCTACTTTGTTCAATTAATAAAACGAAAAAAAGAAAATCCAAATATTAAAAGATCACAAAAAGTAATAAGATCATATTATATTGATTCTTATGCTGATTATTATGGTAAACTTCAGGATTCCATAATTCGCACGTGTGACGAAAATAATGCCCGTGCATACATTAGAGTTAACCGGAGAAGTTATTTCAAATCTCATATTGAAATGATTAAATATTTGGCTGAACTATTATCTTACCAACAATATACAAAAGTTAGAACAGCTTATGATACCGTGTTGGGTAGAAGTCAAAACGAGCCAAATAAAAAATGGATCATAGATGTTGATTATAAAGATATGGAAGAAAAATATGAAACAATAGAGCAAGGTTATTTGGAAATTGGTGATTATATCCATACCTTACTTGAAGAATCGGGTAACACAATGTATGGAACTGTACCAACGCCCAATGGGCTACATATTATAACGGGGGGATTTAATAGTTCCAAATTTGCCCAAGAATATCCAGATATAGATATTCACAAAGACAATCCCACAATTTTATACACTAACCTAACAAATAAATAAATAAATATATGATTACGAAAGAATTAACAACAGGACACGAATATACTCTTAAACATCTCCATGATGCTTATGGTGGTCGTCCATTACTGGTAGAGAATTTGGAAACGGGTGATACAGGATTTCCGGATCAAATTAAAATTATTGCCCGTTCACGAGATACGAATTATTTAAAATTGGAATTAAATATTGAACGTGGTCGATGGTTTAGTAAGGATCAATCAGTAAAATTACTGTCGGATAAATTAGTTTAATCTTTAACCAATAATATAATGAAATTTGATTTCGACGACATCACTTTAGTTCCTACAGTGATGTCTACTATTGAAAGTAGGTATCGATCTATTTCTTTAACTCGTATTCAAAATAGTTTACCCGTTAAAGAGTATAGATTAATGACTGCACCGATGGATACAGTTATTGATGGAAAGAATGCACACGAATACGATAATCGTGATATTTCAATGGTTCTACCACGTAGTCAATTCGTTGATGGTAGAAAATATGTAAATCCGGTATTTATTAGTTTTAGTCTTAAAGAATTTGAAAACTCTTTAAATTTGAAAAAAATAAATGGTGATAGTTTTTTCGATGATACCGAATATGTTTGTTTAGATATTGCCAATGGACATATGGAAAAGGTATATAACTTTACGACACGCTTTAAACGATTATATCCGGATAAAAAATTAATGGTTGGTAATATTGCAAATCCAGAAACCTATAAAATCCTTTCTAATGCTGGTGCCGATTATATTCGATGTTCAGTAGGTACGGGATCCGGTTGCCTTTCCGCTGAACAGACTGCCATATATTATCCAATGGCATCATTAATAAAAGAATGTAGGGATGAATCTATGAAATTGGATAATCCGGCATTTATTGTAGCTGATGGTGGTATGAGAAAATATGCTGATATTATTAAGGCATTAAATTTGGGTGCTGATTTTGTAATGATTGGTGGAATGTTTAATAAAATGGTAGAATCAAATTCTCGGTCTTACTTGTGGAAAACATTCCCCGTTAGCAAAAAATTTGCTTACAAACATTATAAGCGTTTTAAGCTCTTCAAAAAATTCAGGGGCATGTCGACAAAGGAAGTACAACGTGAGTGGGGGAAATCAAACGTGAGGACTTCTGAGGGGATTGTGAAGTGGAATAGAGTACGATACGATTTAAGTTCGTGGATTGAAAATTATGAACACTACCTCCGGTCAGCCATGTCGTATAGTGGAACCACAACCATGGATGAATTTATTGGTAAACAAAATTTTATTCGAATAACATCAAACGCTTATAGAAGGTTTAATAAATAATTTAATAAATAATGAGGATTAATAATGTTTGTGTGGAATACAGAACCCAAGAAAGAACTAAAAAATGAATTTGATGAAGAGAAAGAGAGGCGAAAATTGAAAACCATCGAATCCATGAAAATTAGAATTAATAGTGGCAATACCTATTCACTGCCTGAAAATATAGCTAAAAATATATTATCCGAAATATCACAATATGATTCTTATAATAACATACATTATATTAGTAGAGACAATCATTTAATATATGAGTATTTATCCACAATTCCAGAATTAAATGTAATGGAGTGGGGCATGGAAACATATAAAACTTTGGGTTTGGTGGATCAGTATTATTTAACTTATAGGGTACTTAATCAATTAGTTATAGAATCGTTGCGTGTTGGTGATGAAATCATAACTATAAATACTCCGAAAAAAATGAGTTTAAAATATGACGGTCAATTAAATATTGTAGAATTAACTACTTTGCAAGAATATGAAGACGATTTGGAATTATCTTTGACTGATAAATACAAAAAGACTGATAAATACAAAAATAGTATGGGTATCGAGTCCAGCAAAAAACTTTTTTATATTTATGAAGACAAATTTAACACGTTAATTCCTAAACGGTTTAAGATGTCTACTAAATTAATTGAACGTTTAAATCATTCTGATGATAAATGTTTTGTATCAGACGAACCAGTTGTTGTGGATGGTGGCATTTATGAAGAAAATGTGGGATTTTATGAAGGAGCATTTAGTAATTATGATTTTGACAGTGAACTTTTCTTTTTTAACAATGGATATACAATATATTCTAAACATTTAGATTTAAATCGGGTGTTATTATTCAATTTAACGTTGGCTAAAGAAGTTAGATCAAAACTAAAAGATGAATTTTATCGTAAAGAAATGGATTTATATAAAAGTTTGCCGGAGTGGGATAATAAATAATTTGGTAATTATCTAATACCTTCATATATTGGGGAGAACTTTTAATCTAATCCAAATACTTTGAGAAAATTAGCAAGTATTAAGACAATTAATAATATTCAACCAATAGAAAATGCTGATAGAATAGAATTGGCTTCTGTTGGTGGGTGGGGTGTTGTTGTAGCAAAAAATGTTAACCATTCGGTGGGGGATAAAGTGGTTTATTGTGAGATAGATTCATTCTTACCTATTGAACCGGAATTTGAATTTCTTCGTAAAACATCATACAAAAAAATGTCTGGTGGTTCAGAAGGATTTAGACTAAAAAGTATTCACATGAGGGGTACTTTATCACAGGGTTTAATTATACCATTACAGGATGCTATTGATATTATTAAACGTAAAAATGGCGAAGTGGATTCAGAAATGATTCAATTAGGTAATGATGTTACCGAATTATTAGGAATCAAAAAATATGAAAAACCTATACCACCACAATTAGAAGGTGTGAAGAGGGGGGACTTTCCATCATTTCTAATTAAAACGGATGCCGAACGCATTCAAAATTTAACAGATGATTATTCATATTTTAATGAATCCGAGTGGGAACGGACTGAGAAATTAGACGGTGCATCTGCAACATTTTATCTTCATGATAATATATTTGGGGTGTGTAGTCGGAATATTGATTTGGAAGAATCAAATACTAATACTTATTGGAAAGTGGCTAAAGAATTAAATATTGAAGAAAAATTGCGAGATTATTTTGGTATGACTCCTGTGGGTATCCAAGGTGAAATTATTGGTGAAGGAATCCAAAAAAACATATATGGTATAAAGGGGCACACCATTAGAATATTCGGTGGCGTTGATATTATAACGAAAAAACAAATTTCACCACGTGTTCTTAAAATATTGTGCAGTCATATTGATTTGGAGTATGTTCCCGTAATTGACTCCAATATATCTTTATCTATTTCGTCGCCCTCCGATATTAAAAAATTAATTGAATTGGCTGATGGTAAATCACAATTAAACGAGAATACTAATAGAGAAGGTTTGGTATATCAATCATTAGATGGATCCAAAAAATTTAAAACTATATCTAATTCATTTCTGACATAATGGAACAGTTATCAAACAAACAATATCAGATTATCAAACAAACTGTTGGGATAAATTATAATTTCAATCAGAAAGGAAACTTCTACCGGAACCATTTTGTTTTTGATCCACGTGAGCCGTGGTTCCATGAAGTTGAAGCATTAATGGCTAAAGGAATAGCAGAAGAATTAAAGCCGGATATCACCATACCATTTTTCCAATTAAAACTAACTCCAAAGGGGTTGAATATTGCTACAGAATTGGAAACTGAAATATTTAATAAATAACAAAAAGGGCATAATTATTATTGAATACACACAATAAAAATTATGCTCGACCTATTTATTAAATTTATTAACGAATCCAGAAATGAATCGAATATCACATCTTTAGATTCATTGCGTGACTATATAGAAAATGGTGATGACATATATGATGTTGTTGAAAATCTTATAGGATTGGGAGAATCAGTTGTAGTAGATAATTATGTACTACAAGATCCGGTATGGTGGTCAGATATTTTATTATATAATGATCATTTAATTGATGAATGAATAGATTTTTTTATTAGTGATAGGTTATATCCTTTATTAAATAAAGAATTATACAATAAAGATGAAATATCTTATGATATTGTTATAGACGGTTTAAATAATATTTTTGATGATGAAATTAATGTTGAAAAATATATTGATGAAGAAGATATCGATTATGAATACGAAGATTTTGATATTGATAGGAAAGCCCTTGAACAATTGTTAATCAAATATTGGGATGAAAAATTAAAAAACCCTTCAGATATAAGAGGATATATAGATGATTTTGTGGATTATTTTATTTATGACAGACAATCCGATCAAATACCGAAGGAAATAATAAAACGTATTATTGATATTATTATTCAAGAATCCATTTTGAATGAAGCATTGCATACTATGAAATATAAGTCCAAAACTATTAATGGTGAAGAATGTATTTATGCTGAAAGGAAATTAAGATTTTCAGATTTTAATGAAATGGTAAAAATAATAGGAAATGATGTCGGAATATATTGAAGTTGAGAAGAGGGACATTCTAATGTTTATGATGGCAATTTATCAGGAAAATTAGATATTACGGTAAAAGCTTACATTCCGGTTAGCAATATAAATGTTGAAAGAACTATATGGGTAAATTTATATAGTTTAGCCGAAGAGGAAAAAGAAGTCAGAATATATGAAGGTGTAGAACTTTATATTTTTGAAATAGTTTTCGAATCTAATATTGGTGATATTAAACTTCCAGAATTATATGATAAATTATTATCTTTGTATTATCCCAATAAATCTGATAATTATATAGAAAGATATAGAAATAAAATATTAAACAAATATAAAGAAATGGGCAAGGATCCTTGGATACCAACCGAAAAATCCGTTCTAACATTTGTTTCTCCTATTAAATCACAAGCTTAAACTTATGTCATTATTAAAACGAAATAATATCTGAAAAAGAATATATATATTTGCCTAATGAATTTGGGCACATGGACTGATACATTACTATCGCTTAGAGACGCAGATGGAGAGCCACACGTTACTGTAGCTTTTGATAGAGATGGTACATATACCCAAATGAAAGGTAAAGGTAATAAAAAACCAGCCGAAAAATATTGGAAATATTGTGTATGGTTATTTACTGAAGAAGCCGGAGATTATGAAATAGAAAATTACGAATCAGAATATCAAGGCAAAGAAGAAATTTTAAATATATAGTATTATGGGATTAATTAATATAGTAACAGAAGCACCATCAACCGAATTTAAAAAGATACTGAAAAATACTTCACCCGAAGCTATTGATAAAATATTTTCAGCCACATCGTTTAAATCATTACTTGAAATATGCAAAGATAATTTTAAACAAGCCGGATCTGGATCTTCACGTAAAGTTTTTTTAATTGATAATCAATTTATATTAAAAATTGCATATAATTCTAAGGGTGTAGCTCAAAACGAACAGGAATGAGAAGTATCCCGATTGGGTTGACATGATGATATTATTGCCAATGTTTATTTAATAAGTGATAATAGTCGTATAATGTTGTGTGAATATGCTGAACCTTACAAAAATGATAAAGAGAATCGTTTAGTAAAAGATATGGGCATAGATTACAAATTTATGTACGATTTAAATGATAAACTTAGTTTGGATTTTGAAGAACCCTCTCAAATATTTGAATATATAGTTATTGATATGTCGAAAGAAAGAACGTATGATCAAAGAGTAACGGATATTTTTGAGTATGTTAAAGAAAATACTTCCGATGGTGCCGAACATGTATTTTTCCGGTTACAAGATATGACATCCAATTTTGGATATGGAAGTGGCGCCGTTGATTTCTTCCGTGGTGAACAATGAGGAAAGAATAAAGATGGGGATCCGGTATTAATAGATTATGGATTTACTGAACAAATAGGAAAGGATCATTACAATTAAAAATAATAATAATATTTGTTTTATAAACTTTTTATTTCTATATTTAAACCAATAACAACAGTTAATCAATATAAACTATTGTTTGTTCTTTTATTTAATGGGGTATTACTTGGTATCGACATATTAGATACGGTACAATAGTGCAACGGTTTGTGACCTAATCACTTACGTTTAGTAAACGGCAAAAATACTACTACTTCCTACGCCATAGCGGCATAGGCATCCCATACGTTCTACGTTCTGGTGAACAATGTGGATGACGACTAAACAGAACTCGATTGAATTATTAAATGGTATGGATATTCAATTTAAACTAATCAAATCACAAAGTATTATTCGATTTTGTAAATTCAGAATAGTATGGGAACCAAAAATTTACTAAGTTGTAAACGACTCGTGTATGCGAATGATATGGACAAGGGTTCGACCCCCTTATACTCCACTTATATTTATAATTAATAATAACTTATACAAAATATGTATGTTTTTGAATATTTTGATGAAAATGATTTTTCCAAACCGGAAGATTTTTTAGATATTTCTATCGGTCAATATTTTTATAAACGGGTAGAATATCAATTTGGGGATACAAAAAAGTGGATCAAATACACTTAAAAACATACACACCACCAAAGGGAAAATTAGAAAGACCGAACAATTAGAATTACCAGAATATAACGATTGGAATGAATATGCTGGTAAAATGTATACAAACGAAATAGTAAATAAAATTGATAACATGGCAAAAAGAAATAGTTTGGACGAATATCAAGTATTAAGCATGGATCATCTGGGAACCATATCCAAACTTCTATCCGGTTCCAAATCATTTTATAGATCCAAACATCCACGTGATTTTGTATTATTTAATTCAAACGTTTATAAAGAATATCCCGAAGGGGAATATAAAAAAATATGGTGGGGGGATATTAATATTACTGAATCTAATGATAATTTAAAATCATTAGCCGGAGAGTTGGGAGTACCAATTTATGTATTATATGAAATGGATGGCAGATTTGGTAATGAAGAATATCCCAATATTGATCAATACGCCATTAAAGTTTATTCGGATGGTTCATATGAAATCAGAGAATCATTAGAAGAATTTTATGATATATTATCATTAGAACTGAAGGAGGAACATGTCAGATATACTTAATACGTTAACTCCCGATGAAAAGGATAATTTTATTTTTAAGAACGATATTATATTTCTGGATATTGATGGTGTATTAAACAGTACAAAATTCTTTTTAAGTTCTCGTTTTAACCCCGATTTAGAATATCCATATAATTCTATTGATCCAGTAGCGGTTGAAACATTAAATACACTGTTCGGTAGATTGTTGGATTGTAAGATTATATTAAGTTCTTCATGGAGTATGGAATCAATATTATTAATAGATTCTATTCGGGGGGAGTTTATCGGAAGAACACCATACTTTCCCAATAAAATAAGGGGCAAAGAAATTGATTATGTAGTTAAAGAGAATAATATTTCTTCTTATGCAATTATCGATGATGATAAAGATATGTTATTTTCACAAAGATCACGATTCGTATATATAGATCGGGAATATGGATTGCAACCACACCATATAAATAAAATTATTAATATTTTAAAAAAGAAATCATGACATTTAATGAAATAAAAAATAATATTCAATCATTAACAAATTTTATTAATGATAATGATAATTTAGATTCAGCTATAGAAATTGTGAATGAAATTATTTGGGATCTGGATGAAATTTTTTGGGATCTATCTGATTATCAATATAGACAGCCATCATCCATTGAGGATGAATTAAAAAATGAAGTACTTGATGAATTTCTTGCATCCGTTAATCATTTAACGTATATTGAATTTCATGAAATGATTAATGAAATGTTGAGTAAATATGGAACAAACAATAATAACAACACCGGAACCTAAAAGATTAAAACAATTACAAGCCGAAACTGGTAGGGGTGAACAATTATGTTCAATAGCTTTATTGATGGAAGACAATAAATATCATAAAGCTAAAGAATATATTAACCACTTAGAATCACATTTAGAACCTATGACCGAGATCCACAAAAAATAATATTTGTGGATCTCTTTTTATTTTTGTACCTTTAAGAGAACCAAATGTTAATTAACCCCGAGAATTATGTTTAGAATTTATTTTAATATGAACACGCAAGTTGAAGATGCCGATGCTGTATTTATTGGTGAAACAGAAAATCCGGAAGATGTAA
>Ga0136591_1000655_pt1 | contig 13191 bp, 12 predicted proteins | sample AntRauMFilla3767_FD_104929 | JGI IMG/M metagenome (GOLD analysis project Ga0136591, IMG submission 104929) | Saline lake microbial communities from Rauer Islands, Antarctica - Metagenome Filla 3 #767 | ecosystem: Environmental > Aquatic > Non-marine Saline and Alkaline > Saline | place...
AAAGGTGAGTGAGTAGATTGACTTTTATGGGTTAACTGCCGAACAAGTGATTTTGATTTAAGGAAGGATAAAAAACAGCCCCGCTGAAGCGGAACTGTTAAAACCGAGATGGTTTTCTTTTGGGCTAGTTAGCGATGGCGTAATCCGTAGGGTTGCTTGCGCCGTCACCTCCTACAGAACTAAGCGCTTTTGTACAGTCTATTGGAGAGGTTTTAGCTGCTGCATTATTATCTGGAGCATTACTGCCCTCTAGCCTGGCTGCAAGACAGTAGTTGAACTGATCCCCTGCATAACCGTAAGTTCCTCCATTTGGATCCTCCGGAACCTGCGACATGTGGCTAGATAGTGGAACGGCACTAGCACTACTCTCACAGTTGGCTGCAGTTACGGAAAGACTTGTCACTCCTGTACCTGCCGTTTGCTGTGGGTAACTACCACATTCAGCGTACAGCTGCTCTAGAGCGAGCTGAACCTGGTTGAGGTCTGTTTGTCGGCGAGCATCACGAGCTCCTTCGCGAGCACCATTAAGAGATGCGAGAACTACACTAGAAAGAATTCCAATGATGGCGATAACCACCAAAAGCTCAATCAGGGTGAATCCGCGGGAATTTTGTAATTTCTTAAAATATAACACAATTAGTATTACTTAGGTTAGTAATCAATGCATTGAGTACTTCTCTACTATGAGAAATGTACTACAGCTTTATTATAGCGTGGTATTTCAGGATGGCAGCGGATGGTGTGGATAACCTGGCGTTTAGGCCCGATCTTTTTTAAGAGCACGAGTAGGCCACACCGGCGCTTCGCCTCTCTCCCGCTCACGCACAATTTGCATGGTCGAAGCATTGCTTCAAAATTGCGCGAGCGGATCAGCTCGCTCGCTGGGCGAGCATGTGTGCTCTAATCAAAAGCGAGGTGCGATTAAATTCCTGAGGAAAGATTATAAATCGGCAGAAGCACAGACGCCAAGAGGCCACCAACTCCGAGCCCAAGCATGAGGATCATGGCGGGCTCGATCAGCTCAACCAGCGCGTCAACGGAATTCTCAACCTCGCGGCGATAGAAGGCTGACAGCGTCTCCAGGATGTTGCCAAGCTCACCGGTCTCCTCCCCGATCTCCATCATCTGCACCATAATATTAGGAATTTCGTCGTAGCCGTCCAGGGAGTTCGCTACCGACTGGCCGTTCTTGATGTCCTCCACTGCGTCCATGAGTAGCTGGTGGTAAATTTTATTATCAATAATTGAGGCAGTGATCTCAATGGCGCGCGTCATCGGGATACCACTTCTAAGCATGGTGTGCATATTGTCACAGAGGCGTGAAAGATAGAGCTTCTGGTACAAGTCACCAATGTACGGCAGAGAAATTTTCAGATCCGCCAGAACTGACTGGCCCTCATCGGTCTGGGTGCTGTACCACCAGGCGGCGTAGCCACCAATGATAAGAGCGATTAGGAGAAACCAGCCGTAATTAAGGAGAAAATCAGACAGACCGATGACAACCTGGGTATAGATGGGCGGTTCTTGGCCGGACTTTTTAATGATCTCGGTAATGTTTGGGATTACCGTCGTCAGCATCAGGATCATCACCGCCGCAAAAGTGAAGACCACGAAGGCCGGGTAGATGAGGGCGCCTTTTACCTTGGAGGTCAGTTCGTAATTACGATCAAGGTAGTCAGCCAGGTACTCAAAGGAGTCCGAGAGGTTTCCGGACTCCTCACCGGCCGAAACCATGTTGATGTAAAAATCAGAAAAGATGTCCTCATGCTTGGAGAAGGCCTTGGAGATTGAGCTTCCTTCCTTGAGCTGATCGACCATATCGAGCATAGCATCGGAGAGCTTCGGGTTATCAGTGGCGTTACCAAGTAGGCGAAAGACCTTCAGCGCCGAGACATCGGCCTGAAACAGCGTCGCAAACTGGCGCGAGAGGATGACGATCTCTTTATTGGAAACGCGCTCGAAAAACTTAATGCGACGCTCCCAGATCGGGATTGAATCTTCTTCGGACTCGATGGAGAGAATGGTCAGGCCGCGCCGCTGGAGGCTAGAGATGGCTGAGTCTTCGTTATATGACTCAATGTAACCCTCTTTTTCTTCGCCTTCCTGGTCAATTACTGTGTATACAAAACGCATAAAATTTAGAGTAGCTGGTCGAGCTGGCGGGGGTTACGGGAGAAGCGCCGGGCATCATCAATATCGACCTCATTGCCTCGAACCAGTTCAGCCAGCGACTGATTAAGCGTGATCATGCCAACATCACTGCTGGTTTGGATGACATTCTGAATTTCGTGCGTGCGACCATCACGAATCAGGTTGGCCACCGCCTTATTATTGAGGAGAAGCTCGTAGGCCGGGATGACGCCGCCAGAAATACGGGGTACCAACCGCTGAGAGAAAATGCCGGTGAGGCTCGAAGCTAGCTGAGCGCGCACCTGCTTCTGCTGCTCGGCCGGGAAGGTGTCGATAATCCGGTTAACGGTCTGAGCGGCGCTGTTGGTATGAAGGGTCGAGAAGACGAGGTGGCCGGTTTCTCCGGCGGTGACGGCTGTCTCGATGGTTTCCTTGCCGCGCATCTCCCCTACCATGACCACATCGACATCCTGGCGAAACACGCTGCGCAGGGCGGTGTGGAAATCGGAGGCATCAATACGGACTTCGCGCTGATCGATAATCGAACGCTTCTGTTTGTAGATGTACTCAAGCGGGTCCTCAATGGTGACAATGTGGCGAGACTTTTCGGTATTAATAAGATCGATCATGACCGCCAAGGTGGTTGACTTCCCCTGGCCGACCGGACCAACTACTAAAAAGAAGCCCTGCTCCTGGTGAGTGAATTGCTCCAGCGCCTTGGGAAGATGCAGCTCATTCAGACTGGGGATTTCCGAAGGGATCAGCCGCATGGCGACGGCCGGTACACCCTGGGCAAAGTAGGAGTTGCAGCGGAAGCGAGCGATGTCTTCGAAGGTGAAGGAGAAGTCGAGGCTTCTTTGTTGGTGGAAGCGATTGAGCTCCCCTTCGGAAAGCAGCTCGCTTAAAATATTCTTGACGTCATCGGCGCTTAACTGCGCATGATCACTCAGAGTTAAGAGCTGGTCGGCCACACGCAGGATTGGCTTGCGGCCGCTGGCAATGTGGAGATCGGAGGCCTGATGATTAATGGCGGCCTGGACAAGCTTTTTGATTGTTTCTTTTTGGGGCATGGATAGATGTATTATACCATTGAAACTAGTTTAGACTCTAGAGTTTATTGACCTCTTGGAACGGAATCGTGCCGGCGAAGGCCTTCTGCAGTGCGTCCTGGCGCATATTGAGCATACCGTCCTCGAGGGCGGCGGCTTTGATCTCATTTTCATCGGCTCCTTTGAGGATGACATTCTCGATCTCTTCGTTGACATCGAGCACCTCAAACACTGCCGTCCGGCCGGAGAGACCAGTAGGACAATCGTCGGTGGCTTGTGGCTCGTATACGTGGTCGGGAATCTCAAACTGAGCCCGGCTCTTCTCTGGTAGATCCTCGAGCTCCTTTTCGATCAGTTTACGAATACTGCCAGTGGCCGGGACCTCTTTGCCGGCGCCCGGGCAGAGCGTGCGGCTCAGCCGCTGCGCCATCGCCAGGATCAGCGTCGGTGCTATCAGGTAGGGATCAATTCCCATGTCAATCAGCCGCGGAATTACCCCGATCGCGTCATTGGTGTGAATAGTGGAAAAGACGAGGTGACCGGTCAAGGCGGCGCGGATAGCCAGACGAGCCGTTTCTTCGTCGCGAATCTCACCGACCATGATGACATCGGGGTCCTGACGCAGAGTGGTGCGCAGACCATTGGCAAAAGTATAGCCGATCTCGGGGCGGACCTGCGACTGGTTAATGCCGTCAAGGTTATACTCCACCGGATCCTCCAGAGACAGGACATTCTTAGCCTTGGTATCAAGCTGCTGGAGCATAGAGTAAAGCGTAGTGGTCTTTCCGGAGCCGGTCGGACCGGACACCAGAACCATGCCGTAGGAGCTATTGATGGCGTGATCGATGAGCTCGCGATCACGCTCGACGAGGCCGATTTTGTCGAGGCCGATCACGCCCTTCTCTGGATCAAGGATCCTCATCACGATCTTTTCGCCGTAGTAGGTCGGAAAGGTCGAAACACGGAAATCTATTTTGCGGCCGTTGATGTGGGCAGAGAAGCGGCCGTCCTGAGGCTTTCTTTTTTCATCAAGTTTCATGCGCGACAGGATTTTAATACGAGCCACCACCGCACTAATCACCCCTTTGGGAAGCGTGAGGCTGGTATGAAGCTCGCCATCAACACGGAAACGCACGCGGATCTGCTTGTCGAGCGGCTCGACGTGAACGTCGGAGGCACCACCCTCGGCAGCATAACGAAGAATGGTGGCGACAATTTTAGTAACCGGAGCATCCTCAACAATTTCAGTAACATTGTCGTCATCCCCTTCTTCAGACATCCGCTCCACCTCTTTGGAGATCTTCTCCTCCTCAGTAGTCAGCTCACTTTCAAGCGCCGTAATCGCCTGCTTGACCTCGCCGGAGAGGCTACCGCCACCCGCCTTAATGGCGTCAAACTGCGCCTGGCTGATGGCCTCCATACGAAATGGCATGTCGTGCTTGGAAGCGATAAACTGCACCGCATCGCGAGCAGTAATGTCGCCGGGATCGACAAAGCCAACTTCAAGGACGCCGTCATCAATCGCCAGCGGCAGAATCTGATAGTGCTCAATAGCATCCTGAGGAATCATGTTCATAATATTGGCCGGGATCTTCTCATCCTTAAGATCTCGGGCCGGTACGTCGAACTCAGCCGCCTTGGCTTTGAGGATTTCTCCATCAGTAATGCCGCGCTCATAGAGCACCTCTAGAAGTGTCTTTTCTGACTCAGCGACCGCATCCTGAATATCGGTAATGTCAGCCGCTTCGAGCTTTCCGTTGTTGGCAAGTATTTGTAATAAATTCATAGAAAATGAACGGTGAGGCTACTGACCCTGACCGGCGGTAGTTGTGGTCGAGGTTGTAGCTGAACTGGCCGAGCTCGTGGCTGCAGCTGAGCTAGTGGCTGCCTGATCATCAGCTTCAGACTCCGGCTCATCAGCATCATTTACCTGTAGCTCGGCGGGAGTGCTACGCGGAATGATGGTGGCTCCCGATGGGGTGTACGTGGTCGGAATGAAGGGGTTTTCGCGGCCAATCGGTTGGTCAGTAATGGTAACGCTGAAATCGCTGAGACTTAAAAAGAGATCTGAGTTAAAGAAGTCGGTATTGATATCGATCCGGCGCAGCTGATTAAGCTGACGCAAAACCCGCTTGGTATTTACTTGCTCGGCTCGACTTAGATCGCCGGTGGTGGCAGTTCCTTCAGTGGTCTGCAGAGCATCGGCTGGTGGCTCATCCGGATCGCCGGCAAAGAGAAAGTAAGCTCCGACAAGGAGAATAGCCAAGCCGGCAATGCCGCCGATTAGCTTCTTTGGGATTTCTTCTGGCATGTTCATAATTATAGTTGTGAGTCGTTATTAGCTGTTTCGGCTTGATCTTCAGGCTGACCTGTGGCCGACAGTGGCGCCTTACTCGGCAACCAGTAGGTCAGCACCGTGAAGTTGTAGACATTCTGCGCGCCGGTAATGAGCGTGCCGGTATCACTGCTGCCGCCAGAATCACTGGCCGACGGATCGGAAATGTTGAGCCTAATAATATCACTGAGGCGGGCAGACTGCTCGATGTCACGCATAAAGGCCAAGACATCATCGTAAGAGCCAGAGGTGCTGAAGGTAACTTCGGCTGACTTATACGCTTCATTAGCGCCGCCTTCTTCCTCTGCTTCAGGCTCTAGAAAGGAAACACCCTGAACCGCCAGGCCGTTAGCAGCAGCAATTTGGTTGAGGGCAATCACGAGGCGAACTTGATCAAGCTCGGGTGGTAAAATTTGGTTTAGTAGATAAAGATTATTTTCGGAGATCTGATTGGAGCGAGCCAAGAGCTGGTCGCGAACCTGCTGAATTTCGCTTACTTGCTGGAGAGCGGTATCATACTCGTCTATTTCAGCGCGCAGATCCTGCAGTTCGCTAAAGGCAGGCTCGGTATACCAAAAAAACGAGAAGATGGCGAGAGCAGTAAATAAAATTGGAAGTAATAATTTACGCATAATTAAATAGTGGTTTGATACAGCATATAACGAGCCGGAAGCGAGAACTTAGCAGTAAATTCAACATCGCCTTCCTCGCTAATTAAGAACTCTGATAGCTCTGGATCCTGAATGGCTTCATTGGTTGAGAGCGCCTCCGACTGCAGGGCCACGGCAGCGTAGTCGGGTGCTAGGCCACTCATGGAAACGTCGATGCTGTCAACAGTGGTGGCTCCCTCTTCTGCTTGGACATTGCTAGTCTCAGTGTTATGGCCCGGAGCCGACAGGGATACTGCCGTCAGTTGGACACCGGCCAGCGTGATCGACTCAATCACATCAAATACCGGGGTAGCGGCGGTGTGCTCCGCGAGAATATTCTGGGCTGAGGAAATCCGGGTATCAAGCCGCTCAAGCTCGCCAATAATCTCCGGCTCAAAAGCAGCCTGAGCGGTGATGAATTGGTTTTGTTTCTCGGTAAGGTTGGCTTCAAGATACTGGGTATAAAAAAATACTCCACCGGCAGCCAGGCCGGCTACCGAGGCAAGTACGAGTGAGATAGTAAAAAGCAATCCACCGCGATCCTTTGGGCGGGCAGTAGGGCGGCTGTACTGAGCGCCGCCTTTGGGAATGAATGATGAAGATTGGAATTGGTCAGGCATAAAAATAAATGTAACCACGAGCCTCCTCGTCTATCTGTAGTGTAGCATCATTCTGGCTAGGCAAGCTATTTGGCGATGTGGATTACTCCTGCAATCGCCGTAGAGCCGCGCCGATAGAAACAGCAAACTCTGGGCCGATTCGGCGCAGCGTGTCGTCGAGAAAGGCCGGGGTTTTGAGCTTAGAAAACGGGTGAGCTTGGCGGGTTTTGATACCAAGCATTTCCTCAGCAATGGTATCGATGCCAGAAAAGATAGCCCCGCCGCCGGTCAGCACCGCCTCCTCGATTACCGAGGCATTCTGCTTTTGGTAATCAACCATAATGTCGTTGGTTTTTGAGAATACATAATTAAGCACTGTGCGGGATGACTCACGAACGGCGTCGGCATCATCGCCGTCTCCGATCAGGCCTTCTTGATGCTTGAGTTTCTCGGCCTCATCAAAACTAATGCCAAGCTGTGAAGCCAGTGAGTGTGTGATGTCTTGACCACCCTGATTGATAGTGTGTGAACCGCGTACCACACCATGCTCAACGATGTAGATCTTTGAGGAAGAAATCCCGAGATCAACCAGAAGGACCGGCTCGATGCCACTATCAAGTGTAGCCCGGATCGAGGAAAATATCTCAATCTCAAAAAAACCAATATCGAGATCGGTTACTGCCAGGGCTTGTCGGTAGCGGTCAATAGCTTCTTTATGGATGGCTACAACCAGCGCCTGCTGCGGGTGGTCCTGGCGGCCATCGCCACCGGGGAGAATGTCCCAGTCCATCAACACTTCCGAGGGAGCGACCGGGATGTATTTGCGCGCCTCGATAGGAATGATTTCCGCCAGCTTGTCCTGATCAGAAACGGGTGGAAGGTTGATAATATTCACAAGACTAGCCGAAATCGGGATTGAAACACCGGCCGCCGCGGTAGTGACATCGGCCTCCTTAAGGATGTCGTTCAGCGCGCCGCCAAGAACCTCCGGAGATGGCTTCACAGCTACGCCAACAGGCTTGTCATCATAAGGACCAAGGGCCAGCTCGCCGTAGGTTTCCAGGACTGGAGCACCGCTGCTTTCGCGTAGCTGCACCACCTTGACCGACCCAGCCGAGAACTCAATGCCGACAACGCCATTAGAAGTATCAGCGCCACCGGATGAACCGGAAAATAGATTTGTTAATTGCTTAAAAATGCTCGCCATAGTATTTCTGTAATGTAGTATAGCATTACATGAACTTTTCGTCTGCCCAGCGAATAATCCGGCGACTTTTGGACACGCTGTTTCCGCCCAGCGAGCGGCGGAGGCGGGTGCGGGAGTTTCAAGTGGCTGAGCCGGCAGCCCTACCAGCCGGCAGAAAGCCGGAAAAAGACTTTATTACAGCGGTATGTGACTACCGGCAGGAGTCGGTGCGAGCGGTGGTGAAAGCGGCGAAGTACGATGGCAGCCGGACTGCTCTGGCGCTGATGGGAGCGCGACTGGCGGAGGTGGCACTAGAGATTTGTCGCGAGGAGCGAATTTTTGCTGATAAAATTGTCATCGTGGCGGTACCGATGACGCGCCGAAAGCGCCAGGAGCGCGGCTTCAACCAGAGCCGGCGGATTGCCCAGGCAATGGTCGCAGCTGATCAGGGAGAAACCTTTGTGATGGCAAACTGTCTAGAGAAAACGCGTAAAACAGCCGACCAGACAACGCTCAGCAGAGGCGAGCGCCAGAAGAACCTGGCCGGTGCCTTCCGCGTAAAGTCAGGGGCAGAAATTACGGCCGAAGCCATGATCGTGATTGATGATGTCACCACCACCGGCGCCACCTTAGAGGAGGCGCGGCGAGCACTGCGAAAGAAGACAAACGCCCAGATTATCGGCCTGGCTTTCGCGCATTAGAATCATCTACACCAGACAGTGGTTTCCCTTTATAAGTGCCGACTTGCGCTGTGAGCTAGCGTGCTAGCGAGGAAGTACTCCTGGGGTGAGCCGTTGGACTTAAGTGATTGGCTTAAGCGTTACTAGACAAATTTTGTGATATTCACTCACCCAGCCCTCCGCAAGCCGAAGCCCTGGGCTCGTTTTTGCGCACTAAAATTAGAAACCAATTGTAAAAAGTGCTATATTGTTAAGGGCTACATGGAGAGCCGGGCGAGCGGTCGATCGGGACAACCCTTTCAAGGAAGATGTGCCTTGCGAGCACCACATGTTAGAATCGACACCTTTCCACTAAGAAAATCACAAAATTATAGCTAAAGCGGAGAGGTGCCAGAGCGGTCGATCGGGCTTCCCTGCTAAGGAAGTGTGCCTTTACGGGCACCGAGGGTTCGAATCCCTCCCTCTCCGCTTTGCCTATAATTTATGTTAGCTGATTTTACTTGTGGCCGAATCCCTCCCCTGCCTGTCGGCAGGCAGGCTCTCGCTCTGCTCATATTTTTTCGTAATTCGAAAAAATGTTGGCCGACTTCCTTTTAAAAAACATGTAATGTGATCGGATTTGCTATAATAAAGACATGAAACTAATTGCTCACCGCGGCTGGTCAACGGGTCCGATTGAAAACACAATGGCGGCTTTCCAGAAGGCTCACGAAGCCGGGATTGATGGCGTTGAGTTTGACGTCCGCTTTGCTATTGGCAGCAATCAAATTGTCGTCTCTCATAATCGCAAGCGTGCTAGCGAAGCCCTGCTACTTGATGAGGCGCTGGCCTTTTTAGCGAGTACTGATTTGGAATTATTTATAGAAATTAAGCAAAGAAACCCCGACTTATCACGGCTGGTCGGCCAGAAGCTTCACGAGCACGGTATTACTGATCGGGCTTACATTTTTGCTCACAAGCATCGAGCTAAATACTTCAACTGGGCCGATCGCCGGCACAAGCTCGGCATGATTGCCTTTAACCCGCTCTTGATTGGGGAGCATATCGATTACTACCAACCCGATGTCATCATGCTCTGCTTTAGCCTGAATCGGTGGACCTGGGAGCTTTTTTGGTGGTACTGGACGCCAGAAAAGTTAGAGGCATTGGCTGAGGAGTACCCTAAGGTTGATTTTATTTTTGGGGTTGATGATCACCACAATGATGCCGTGAAAGTATGCGAGATTCCCCAGCTGCACGGCTTAACCACCAACCGGCCGGAGGTCTGGATTGGATCCCAGTCATGAAAGTAGTGACCTTTCGAAAACTGGTGTGGGATTTTTATGAAAACCAGGGCCGAGATGATCTACCGTGGCGTAAGACACAGGACCCCTACGCTATTTATATTTCTGAGATGATGCTGCAGCAGACCCAGACCGCGCGGGTAATTGAAAAATATGAAAGCTGGCTGGACCACTTCCCTACTTTTGAAGCTGCTGCTGAGACAAATACAAAAGAAATCTTAAAGCAGTGGCAAGGCCTCGGTTACAATCGCCGAGCACTTTACATAAAAGAAACCTGCAAGACGGTTGTAGAAAAATACGATGGCACACTTCCCCGCGCTGAGTCTGAGCTTCTCTCTCTTCCCGGGATCGGCCCTTACACCGCCGGGGCAATCCAGGCGTTTGCGCACAATTTACCGGTCGTGTTTGTGGAGACCAACATCCGCAGTGTCTTTATTCATCACTTTTTCGCCGAAGAGGAGGATGTGAGCGATGAGCGGATTAAAGAAAGAGTGCACGGGACGCTCCCAGAGAAAAAGATTCGGGACTGGTACTGGGCGTTGATGGACTACGGAAACTGGCTTAAAAGAGAAGTTGGTAATCTAAATCGGCGGGCAAAAAGCTACCAAAGGCAGTCGAAGTTTGCTGGCTCAAATCGGCAGCTACGCTCGCTGCTAACACAGTTTATTTTGGCGCACGAGCCGGTTAAGCGCGCGCATCTTCAAGCGGAGTTTGCCGAGCTGGTAAGCACACATGAGCGCATGAAGCCGATTGAAGTAAATCTCAAAGAGCTCAAAAAAGAGGGCTTCTTGATTGAGGAGGCGAAGCTTATTAAAACCAGCCACTAATACTATGAAGCTTGACACCCAGCTAACCGACGCCTTCCCGCTACGCGTGACACAGAAGCAAGCGCTCGAAACACTTGGCATCGAGACGGTGGAGGAGCTTCTGTATCACTTTCCACATCGATTTGAGAACCGTGATCAAGCGCTTTTAATCAAAGATCTTGAGGACGACATGCAGGTGACCGTGTTTGGCCAGCTAGTAAACTTAGAGACTAAGAAAAGCCGCCGGAAGGGCATTCCGATGACAACCGCAACGCTGACTGATGGAACCGGAAGCGTCGACGTCGTTTGGTTTCACCAGGCCTACATCGGGAAGATGATCGCGGACGGGCAGGCAGTGAAGCTAACCGGCACCTTTAAGAAAAAGGCGTCTGGCTTGTCGGTGGCTAATCCTGAGTTTAGCGAAGTTGCCGGCGATGAGATTGACCTGACGAGCGGCAGCTTTGTCCTGCCGGTCTATCCGCGAGTTAAGGGCATTTCTTCGAAGTGGCTGTATCACAAAATAAAGCGAATCCTGGCTGACAAGGACCTCTTGACCAAGCTAGAGGACCCAATTCCTGAGCTGGTGCGAAAGGAGCTATCACTGCCGGATATTCAAACCGCGATGATCTGGATACACGCACCCAAAAAGCTCGCCCACGCTCAAGTGGCAAAAAAACGCTTTGCCTTTGAGGAGGTTTTCGCTGTCCAGCTGGTTAAAAGAATGGCCCGCAGGGCTCTCGATGCTGAAGAAAGTTTTGAGATTCCGGCTGAATACGACAGTCTCGGAGATTTCTTAGAGCGGTTTGATTTTGAGCCAACCGGCGCTCAGCAGCGTGCAATCAGAGAGATCCTGGCTGATCTGGCGAGCCCGCACGCCATGAGTCGGCTTCTGGAAGGTGATGTCGGCAGTGGGAAGACCTTCGTGGCTGCCGCCAGCGCCTACGCTACGGTGACGACGCCGCCCAAGGGCCGCGACTACGGCAGCCTGCAGGTCGCCTACATGGCCCCGACCGAGATTCTAGCCCGCCAGCAATTTGCCGGCTTTGTCGAGATGTTTGCTCACCTGCCGATTGAGATGGGGCTGATTACCGGCTCGGGCTGCCGGAAGTTTCCCTCCAAAGTTGATGACACCCAGGCGACTGACATTTCTCGAACTCAGCTCTTGCGCTGGATTAAAGCCGGGGTCGTCTCGATGGTGATTGGCACCCATAGCCTAATCCAGAAAGAGGTCCAATTTGAAAACTTGGCCTACGTCATTATCGACGAGCAGCATCGCTTTGGCATCAATCAGCGGGCTGAGCTTGTCAAAAAAGACGGCCCACTTCCTCATCTTCTATCAATGACCGCTACGCCGATCCCGCGCACGCTGGCCCTGACGGCGTACGGCGATCTGGATCTGTCGGTGATTGATGAGCGACCGCCGGGTCGCCAGAATGCTAAGACCGAACTAGTAAAGGAAGCCAGGCGGGGACAGATTTATGAAAAACTCCGCGAGAAGCTAGCTGCCGGACAGCAAGCCTACGTGATCTGCCCGCGGATCGACAAACCGGATCCGGACGACAGCTCGGCGCTCGATGTCATGTCGGTCGAAGAGATGACAGAAAAGCTTAAAAAGGAGTTTAGCGAATTCAGCGTCACCGCCCTGCATGGGCGAATGAATAATAAAGAAAAGGAGCAGATTATGGAGCAGTTTGATGAGGGTGATACCGACATCCTCGTTTCGACCTCCGTGGTTGAGGTCGGCGTGAATGTCCCCAACGCCACAACTATTATTATCGAAAATGCCGAGAACTTCGGCCTGGCCCAGCTACATCAGCTGCGCGGTCGGGTGGAGCGAAGTAGCCAACCGGCCCACTGCTTTTTGTTTGCAAATGTCCAGGCCGATCGAACTGCTGAGCGATTGAAAGCCCTAGAGGAGAATAGCGATGGCTTTGCTTTGGCTGAGCAGGATCTGGCCATTCGTGGACCGGGAGCCTTGATCGGGAGCAATCAGTCAGGGCTGGCTGATATCGCCATGGCCGCGCTGGAGAATCTTCCTTTGGTGCAGGCGGCCAGTGAGGCTGCTAATAAAATTCTTGATGATGATCCACAGCTTGAAAACCACCCGCAGGTCGCGGCACGGATTTCCCGGCTTCAGGAACTGGCTCACTTTGAATGAGCACTCGACAACTTTTACTTTGTAAAACAAAGTAAAAGTACGATTGTGCGAATTTATGCCTAAGAAAAACATGTTTTTCTTAGGCGGAATGAGTATCTGTAAGTTTTTCTTAGGCGGAATGAGTATCTGTAAGTTTTTCTTAGGCGGAATGAGTATCTGTAAGTTTTTCTTAGGCGGAATGAGTATCTGTAAGTTTATACGGTCCCTGGACAGAACACCACGGCTTTAGCCGTGGTTGAATGAGTCCCGATGGCGGTACAATGTAATCAATGAAATACACAACCACCGGCCATAGCGTATACGCACTCAAATATC
>Ga0136591_1000665_pt1 | contig 13081 bp, 13 predicted proteins | sample AntRauMFilla3767_FD_104929 | JGI IMG/M metagenome (GOLD analysis project Ga0136591, IMG submission 104929) | Saline lake microbial communities from Rauer Islands, Antarctica - Metagenome Filla 3 #767 | ecosystem: Environmental > Aquatic > Non-marine Saline and Alkaline > Saline | place...
AAGCTCAGCACGCAAGCAATCCGTACACTCAAGAAAAAAGGTGTACTTACAAACGGTGCCCCTATTAGTAAATAATCCGTAATCTTTCCAAATAATAAACCCGACACACTGCAGTGTGTCGGGTTTATTATTTGGATACTTTAGAGGGTATTAACTCTAGACTTGAGGCTCAAGAATTATTAACTGCTTAAGTTCAGGGAGTGTTGACCCTGGTTTGAGTTTGTATTTATCAAGGGTTTCTGCTGGCTCCATCGGTAACACTTTAAGCACTTCCTCAAGCGATTGTTGCGGTACTTCATAATTGAAGCCCTTGATATCATAGTGCGTTGGTATTGTGACACTTGGCTCGAGAGATTTTATAAGTTTTGCGGCACCGACTGGGTCAAGCGTGTATCCATTGCCACCAACTGGAATAATGAGTACGTCAACTGACCCAATCTGCTCGAACTGCTCTTCATTCAGATCTGGATGAATATGGCCAGTTACCGCAACACGAATGTCGTTAATGATTATCTTGAATATAGTAGCGTTGGTTTGGCCAGCCTCATCCATATGAGCCCGTGCTGGTATACCCTTGAACGAGACAGTGGAAATCTCATACTCACCAGGGACATCTATCTTGATGCGCGCCGTTTCAGCCGAGCTTATGTCAACGTCCTTGCCACCAGTAAGGAGCGCAATGTCATCCTTCTTGGTGATTGGCTTTTTGCCAAAGCTTTTGAGTGTGTCGTCTATGACGATAGTAGCTTGTTTGCTGTTAATGCGCAGACAATTAGCGCCGTAAAATTGTACGTCCATCTGATTATTTCTCCTCTTTGGTTGATTCTTCTGTTGGTTGGGCAGACTCAGTCGAGTCTTTTTCGCGAAGCATATCGTGCTTATCAATAATGACCTGTTTTTTGGCGGCCATAGCATGAGAGATAAACCGGTCATTTATCTGCTGGCGATAGGTTAGCTCACCTGGCGTCATAACCGTAAAGCGAATATCTTTCCCCTCCTGCTCCTCGAGCTCTGCAACATACTTCTCTAGTTGCGTTTTATTGATATCGCCAACAATCAGCACATCGACACCACTCGTCTCATCACGGGTAAACTGGCCAGTCAGGAAGGCAAGATCAACATTACCGAGCACCTTCATACGACTTGCGTCGTCCGACCCAGCACTTTTTGACCCAGCCTTTTTTTTGCTACCTGAGCCAAACATCAAAAGAAGTGGGTCATAAAACTCGTAGCCCTGATTTACCTCATAATACAATTTATTATTATTGGTTTCTGAGGAAATAATGCCGATACTTAGCATGTTTGATAGTTCACGGCGAACAGAGTTAATCTGCTCATCAATCTTGCGAGTAATCTCGCGAACGTAGAAAGATCGGTTTGGGTTAGAGTAAAACAGCTGCAAAAGCTTTACCCGGGTTTTGGAGCCGAATAATTGCTCAATCATTGCGCGACTCCAGGGGTTTTAGTGAGCGCTACGGACTGGATTACCAGCTTACTCGCTGGACAATACATTGAAATATTTATACTAATTGGTGGCCTCTGCATATATATATTGTAACAGAAGCGAATAAAACTTTTATTGATTCTGCATAAACGCATACATTTGCTGTTCTGCTTGGGTATATGAGCTACACCAATCAATATGCTTGTTAGCTCGGAACCAAGTGCGTTGGCGTTTAGCTAACTGCTTGGTGGAACGAATAATTGCCTGTGCGACCTCCTCCAGGCTTGCCGAACCTGCAAAGTAGGGTTGCCACTCCCTGTAACCAATACCTTTCAAACCTTCACACTCCCAGCCGTATCGACTGAGAAGCTGCTGAACCTCAGCCTCAAGCCCCTGCTCTATCATCTGCTGGACCCGTCGTTCAATTCGTTGATACAACTCCGCCCTATCAACCTCAATGCCAATGACAAGTGTGTTTGCCCGTAAAGCTTTTTTATTTGGCTGGGTACCGTTGGTCTCCAGAAGTCGAATAATGCGACGCTTGTTGCGTGTATCGATACTTGACGTATTAAGCTTTTTTTGCTCAGCCAACTCTAGTAGCTCAGTCCGTGTCATCGCGTTATAGGCTTGTCTCGTGGCCTCATCTGCTGGAGGAGCAAAGCTATAATCAAACAATACACTGTCAATATAGAGCCCAGTGCCACCAGCTAAGATTGGTGTTGCTCCGCGTTGCTGTACTTGCCGAATATACTGCAAGGCCAAGCCCTTGAACTGTGCAGCATTAAAGTCTTGGCAGGGCGCAACAATATCCAGCATATGGTGCGGCACTTGCTGCCGATCAGCTTGGCTCGGCTTGGCCGTGCCGATATCTAGCTCGCGGCGAACTGTCCAGGAGTCTGCAGCAATAATCTCTCCGTGGAAGGACTTTGCTAAATTCAGCGCATACTGACTCTTGCCAACGGCCGTCTCTCCAACGATTGCCACTAGCTTGTCACTGACATCTGTTTGACTATTCTTTATCATGTCTCGACTTCTGCTCGGATTGGCTATCATCTGGCCACCATATATATTTAGCGAGTTTAATTATGTTGCTACTATCCACTTCAACCCCCTCTGCGCGGAGGTGCATCGCTTGAGTTCGTCTACCACCCGGATAGCCTGCAGCCAGGCCACCACGCTTATTCACCACCCTGTGCCACGGCAGAGCGTCATCACCATAATGAGCAATGCCGCCAACGATACGCGCCGAGCGTGGACTGCCAGACAAGGCTGCCATCTGACCATAAGTCATGACTTTACCGGGAGGGATGCGTGCGACAAGCTGACACACTCGATCTTTAAACTGTTGATGAGACATCTATACCAAAATAATGTAATACAGCAGGCCAATCAACACAGCGAGTTACCCTCTCCGGAAGCTCTTCTTTGGCTTGGTTCCAGGAATAATCACCAAATAAGATGCCGTCCATGCCGGCCTCACCGCAATCCATAAGATGCTTTGGCGAATCATCTATTAAAGCGACTGCGCCAATCTCCTGGCAGACTTCAACCTTTGACCGTGGATGCTCAGCGGTATCCTCGTGACCGATTGCATAAACGTCGCGAAACGGCATCTCGTGAATATCAACTAGCCACCGACGAGTTTGTTCCTGAAACTGTGGGTGTCGCGCAGTAACAGTGACGATGTCATAATGCTGAGCAATTTGATCCAGCGCTGTTTTGCTACCCTCTATCGGTGGCACTAGACTGTCGTCAACGTCATGAAAAGCAAATATCCGCTCCTTGACCTCTTGGCGAGTCAACCCCATAACCTTATGAAAGTAATAACTATCAAACTCATCTGGACGATAACTCGTGCCAAATTGCTGATTATGATACTTGGTAAACTCAGTCAGGAATGGAAATGAAACCTCGTCTGCATCTACTGCTATAACTTCTCTGCTCATGTCAGCCATTGTATCACCTGATTACAGTGATGTTTTGCTCACACGAGCTTTTGCCTCATGGGCTACTGTCTTGAGGATGTCGTGTATATCGTGCTCACTAGCCTCTGCTTGTACTTGCATATCTTTCCGGATCCGCGGCGTTGCCTTGTTGCTAGAGATTTCTTTGTCGCCAACAACTAGCGTATAGGGAACTTTCATGACCTCGGCATTGCGAATCTTTTTGCCGACTGATTCGTGCGAGTTATCGATAGTGAGTCGTATGCCAAGCTCTTTGGCTTGCTGAAAGGTTTTCTCGGCAAAGGCAATGGTTTCATCTTCTTGGTTTACCGTAATAATGCGCACTTGTTCTGGCGCTACCCAGACCGGAAACTTTCCAGCCGTATGCTCAATATATACACTCAAGAACCGCTCGATGGAGCCGAGCATTGCCTTGTGTATCATAGCTGGACGCTGTTTAGCACCGTTGTCATCTGTGTACTCGAGCCCGAAACGCTCTGGCTGCACAAAATCAAGCTGAATCGTGGCACACTGCCATTGTCGACCAAGAGCATCAGTTACGATGATGTCTATCTTTGGACCATAGAAGGCTGCCTCACCAAGCTCAATCTTGAAGTCAAGCTTTTCTTCTTTGGCCACCGTCTCCATGACCGACTGCGCCGACGCCCAAACGGTCTCGTCACCGTAATAATCACCTTTTGTATCGCCTCTAAATGATAAATCTACGCTTAACGGCAGGTCGAGTACGTTATACATATGCCTGACCATAGCTAGTATGGATCGTATCTCGTCCTCTATTTGATCATGACGAACAAACGCGTGAGAATCATCTTGCGTAAGAGCGCGCACCCGTGACAGGCCGTGAAGCTCGCCGTGCTTTTCATCCCGATACATCGTCGTAGTCTCCATATAGCGGAGTGGCAAGTCACGGTAGCTTCGAGGTCGCGACGCGTAAATTTGCGTGACGTGCGGACAATTCATTGGCTTCATCATAAACTCATCACTTGACTCAGTACTGCTCACATTAAACCGTTCTGGGTATTTTTCGTAATGACCGGATACCTTATACAGCTCGGTCCTGGTCATGTGCGGTGCCCAAACGGCTTCGTAGCCAGCCTGCCTTTGCAGCTCTTCAGAGAATTTGATGAGTTCATTCCGCAAGACCGTACCTCGTGGCGTAAACAGTGGTAGCCCTGGACCAACTAGATCCGATACAACAAATAAATCAAGCTCCTGACCAAGCTTCCGATGATCTCGCTTTTTAGCCTCTTCTAACATCGCCAAGTGTTTGCGCAGCTCTTTCTCCGTTTCAAATGCGACTCCATAGAGTCGTTGCATTTGCGGTTTTGACTCATCGCCACGCCAATAGGCACCAGCGACGCGCATCAGCTTAAAAGCGCCGACTCTATCGGTGGACAACACATGCGGGCCACGACATAAATCAAAGAAATCGCCGTTCTTATAAAACGAAACATCCCCAACTTCTACATGAGCAGATGAAGCACCGGAAACCCCGGCTGGCAAATCAAGCCCCATCATAGCGCCATCGAGTTCATGGGCAAGGGTCGTGCCTTCTCGCTTAAGGTCGTACAATAATTCTTGCTTGTACGGTTGTCCGGCCTGCTTCGCCCAAGCGATTGCCTCGTCGATTGGCATTTGGGAGCGCTCAAACGGTTGAGCCTGCTTGATAATGCGTCTCATCTCTTTTTCAATCTTTGAGAAGTCATCATGAGATATACTGACGCCACCGATATCAATATCGTAGTAAAATCCATGCTCCACCACTGGGCCAACACCAAATTTTGCTTCTGGCCATATATGTTGAATAGCTGACGCCATGATATGCGCCAGCGAGTGCCGCATTGCATATAAGTTATCTTCTGGATGCTTAGACATGTCTCTATTTGCCTTGTTTTACTTCTATAGAACTTCTTGGGTAGTATACCATGCCGAATTTCGCGAACTGTCTTGCAAATAAAAAATCGACTACTCTCGCAAAGATAGTCGATTTTCCTTTGTCTAAAACACTCTCCAAAACTTCACCGTACTTACGATAATAGCATGCTAGCGTGATAATACTAGTACTTACATATTGTCATAATTAACACAGTCCTGTGTACAAGTACTGGGAATACCGGACATGTACCTGCTGTATCGTTGATTACCCACCGCGTAATTACATAACTCTATTCTAAGGTTCTGTGCCTTTGGCGCATCACTTCTACGGTTCTCATCCTATAGCCGGACCTTCTCGGATCGTCCACCTTCGTGAACAACTCGAGATGGTGGGCGGTAAACGGATATCGCCTTCGTCTCTTCCGTTCAGGCTTTCTCGATGCAAGCACCTGCGAGAGCCTTCACTCCACCGAACCTTCGTTCGCAGGCTCACTCTACGGTTCTCATCCTATAGCCGGACCATCTCAAGCCGTTCACTTTCGTGAACAAATTGAGATGGTGGGCGGTATAGGATATCGCCTCGGTCTCTTCCACTCAAGCTTACTCGAAGAAAGCTTCTGCGTGAGCTTTCGCTCCACCGAACCTTCGTTCGCTTCGCTCACTCTTACGGTTCTCATCCTATAGCCGGACCATCTCAAGCCGTTCACTTTCGTGAACAAATTGAGATGGTGGGCGGTATAGGATTCGAACCTATCACCTCTACAACGTCAATGTAGCGCTCTAGCCAAATGAGCTAACCGCCCTCTCTCTCGTGTTAACCGCATCTATAATAACGTATAGCCGGACCAGAGACAATGGATTTGTCATATAATCTGCCTCTTACAAACGGTGCACAGAGTATTGACAATTATAATGTTTCATGATAGCATAACCATGTTAATTAGGGAGGCGCTCAATTTTGAGTACCAGTTCGAGTTCACTCGAAAGCTTCAAGCTTTTCTTTGAAGAGGTTGATGCTTCGACGAAGTCAATGAGTCGACTACGACGAGCGAGACGAGCAACAGCACGTAAGTAGCATCGTTGCCCCATCGTTATAACCCCAGCGTTTTGCTGGGGTTTTTTCAGGTTAGCGAAGACTTATACGCAGCTATGGATAACTTATCCACTAGCATTTTATATAGCCTTATGACACTATGTGGACATGGTATGCCTCTATTGCTCAGAAAAACTGCGTGTTTCGAACTCTCGGACGCAAAAGTCAACCAATAGCATCTGGCGGCGGCGATCATGTCCAGCTTGCCGGGCAGTATTTACTTCGATAGAAGCAATTAGCCTAGAAAATAGTATTCGTGTGAGCGATTCTAAGGCTCTGGAGCCGTTTATGAAAGAAAAGTTGTTTATGAGTGTGTATGAAAGCCTAAAACACAAGCAAAAGCCCCTGCAAGACGCTCGAGACGTCACTGAAACTATATGTTCGAAGCTTATGCGTCAACACATACAGGCTGCCACGCTGGACCGTCAAGTCATTATAAGCGTAGCCACAGAAATCCTGCGACGGTACGATAGCCTTGCTGGCATGCACTACCAAGCCCGCTTTCGCCATTAATTGCTACATTATTCGTTTCTTATCAGATGTAACGACTGCCTTATCTGTTACATCAAAGTTTCCAAGATATCTGCCAAGTATTAAACGTGTTTGTGAATAAAGGGCTGAGAATGAGAAGAAAACAACTGTCGTAAACGGCAGAAGAACCCACTGGAATACCATAAAAAATGTTCTGCGCCGTTTATAGCGTGCTGGCTTGGCCGGTAAGGCCTTGAAGCTTAAGAACATGGTGATAAAAATACCGGTCAACGCAACTGTCTGTACGCGGCTGACAACAAACGGTAATTGGTTGCTCACGTAACTGTCTGGATTAACCAGTAACGGTACAAACGCTGCAAACGCAAGCAAAAGTGGGGCGGTTGCCCAACTGATATGTCCCTCTAGTAAACGCATAAACTTTGCGATTAAGTCACGGCGTGGCACTTTGTTTGGTCGGAAGAAGCCCACTTCAGCAACATAGGCAACGTCTGATGCGCCCCAAGCCCAGCGACGCAACTGCAAGAACTGTGCTTTAACAGTCTTTTTAAATGTGCTAGATAATACAGCATCTTGATAGATTGGCACATGCAACGGTATGACATCGTGTTTCCCGTCGTAGCGAAAATATGTCCGCCAGAACTGATGACCGTCTTCTACAATTGTACGAACACTCCAGTAGTCCGTGTCAATGAGTGCCTGCATACTTTGCGCATGTGAGGAGAAGTTGCGAATCATATGTGGACGTAGCGACTGAACAATGTTCCAAAACGAGTTACCAGTAGCGATAACCCGCATAAGAGCTGGTGCATCCCAGATATTGCTGGTAAATATTGGTATTGGCTGAATCGAGACAGTTTTGGGATCCGGACAAATCATGTAAACATACGTCAGAGCTGAAAAGTAGCTTGTATGAGGACGGTTGTCAGAGTCCAGCGTCGTAACAATCGTGTGCAACGGATCAATATGCTCTTTTTGTAAATAGGTTTCTAGCTTACGGGCAGCGTAAGTAATATTGCCGCCTTTACCAATAACTTCCCCAGGTTGACCAGCTGGGTGCTCCACAGCCATCGCATGCTGAAATACTTCACCGTATTCACTGACTAAATCTTGTGCAGTCTTTTTTATATCACGTCCACCGCGTTCTTCGTATGCCAAAACAAGGATAATTTTACTAGTGTCATAGTCAGAGTCAATAACCGAGCGTATGGTTGGCTCAAGGATTTCCCTACTTTCATTGTAGGCAGCAATAACAACTGCGTGCCGTATATTATCCGCAGTCAAGCTACCTATACCTGATCGTGCCCTGAATGAATCAATATTCTTCTGATGCCACTCGGGGCGCTCGTCATCTGCCGGTATTTCCCCTTTTGATAATTCTTCAAGCATAGCTGTCCACGGCAACTGCATATGGCGACTCATCATACGAAACCCCTGGATTGAACGTACGTTTAAGCCAATGGCCTTGCTCACCCATAGCAATAAGTAACCCAGGACAAAAAACACGCCGAGCGTCGGGCTAATAAGACTGAGTATAAGGGGTAAGAATATTATCAGCCAGCTAATGGCGCCTGGCAATATCTCAAAAAAACGATATCGCCTACCACGTTCGTTTTCATAGGGTATTTCAATATCTCTCATAATCAGCGCAATACAAACAGGGCATTCGTGACAACTAGTATTAGGACAAGAAGCAGTGTAGCAAGCGCGAGAACGGCAATGGCAAACCGCTTGCGAGCTTCAAATAGCCGCATACTTAAATAGGTATGGAATAGGAAAACAAAATAACCGAGCACGACGAATGATACAAAACTGGTGGCGGTGCCGGCGCTAAAAGCATCCAGCCCAAGATTTGACCGATAACTTATGATGTAGCTACCGCTATCACCTGAATCAAGTCGCAGAAAAGTCAGCAGTGTAACCGCAATCACCAGAAACACGTTTACACTCAATAAAACGAGCACAAATCGATCATGAAAATAGTTTTTAGGTATATGCATATATTGTCAGTATAGAGTTGATAGATAAAAGTATAAAGTCTGAGTTTGAAAACGAAAGATGGAGCCACCTACCAGGATCGAACTGGTGACCTACGCGTTACGAGTGCGTCGCTCTACCAACTGAGCTAAGGTGGCGTACCTAAACCGATGATATTTTAGCAAATTACCTCTGTTTTATCCAGTATTTCATCTACGCTTCTACGATGGTATTTCGGAGAAACATTTTTTACGTTGCGGTTTGTAGCAGAAGAATACCTATCTACAACTCAACGAGTCACGGCATCATTTTGGAGCTACCGCCGGTTCAAATCATGAGCAATGCTCATCAATAAAAAAACCGCCACCTTTTTGGTGACGGTCTTTTTATGGCGGGCTCGACCGGATTGACGCTCCGCTTGCACGGAAATCGCTTATCGGAGCAAGCTCCTGCACGCTCATTCCTGTAGACCGGCGCTCCTTCGGAGCTACCGCCGGTTCAAATCATGAGCAATGCTCATCAATAAAAAAACCGCCACCTTTTTGGTGACGGTCTTTTTATGGCGGGCTCGACCGGATTTGAACCGGCGATCTCCTCCGTGACAGGGAGGCGTGTTAGGCCTCTACACCACGAGCCCATGGTAACCGTAAAGACAGAGAGGATAATAGCAGGAGAACTGGCAAAAGGCAATCGTTATTGCGTAACGGCAGGCTCACTTGAGCCTTCTTCTTCTGGGGTGTCTGGCTCTCGGCTGAATGGCTCTGGCTCTGGTAGCTGCAAGTACACCCGAACGGGTTCTTGCTCTTTTGCTTGATTGACGTAAGTTTCAATGTCTTCAAATGTGAATAGTATGTGCGCTGCGCGAACTTCGGATCCATCACGCTCTAGCAACCGAACAATCTGCAATGCATACCCAATATTTATAACATCTGAGTATTCACCAGGTTCGAGTTGATACAGCTCATCAACAGTTTGCGCTGAAATATCACGGCTAGTACGAGTTATCGGGAAGCCGAAAGCGCCGCCCTCGTCAACCGTCGCTGGGTCGTCAGAAAATTCACTTGCAACATCACTGAATTCAGCCCCCTCCTCCAACCTTGATAGAGCAGCCTGAGCTTGCTCGTTAGTTTCGTTGTCTAGCTCTGCGACTACTTTTTGAGCAAGTAGCTGCTGGTGTAAGCTTCGGCGAAAATCAGCGATAGACCAATCCCAGAATTCACGAAGCACGTCTTCAAATACCTGACTACTATTGCCTAACCTGTCTTGCTGACGAAATAGCGCAATCTGCGCATCTATCTCTTGCTCTGATACATGTACTCCCTCTGTTTCGGCTATTTGTTTAATATAAGCGTCATTTATAACCTTCTCTAAGGCTCGATTACGGAACTCATCCAGCTGTTGTTGACCAATCTCTGTTTCAAAGTCTATTTCTTGCTGATTTTCGTAATAGTGAATGTAGTGTCGCAGTTCAAATAAGTAATTCTCGTACGCGACAAACGTATTGCCGCTACGAGCGATTGGAAACGGCAATACCTGCGTGACACGGTACATAAAGTTAGACGTTGTCTGAAATCTATATAACGCCAGGGTGGTGTAGGTAAAAAAGCCGACTATACTCAATATAACCAAAGTGGTAGTGATGCCAATTATGTGGCGTTTGGGATGCTGGAGCGGATATATAAATTTTCTTGCCCCCTTTAGAACCTCTTCGCGGTGATCAGCTACTGTTTTGTTAGTAATGCGTGGCACTTTCTCCTGGCCGAGCGTTTCCGGTTCATCACCTGATTTGAGCTTCTTTCTCAAAAGCTTTTTTATGCGCTTCATGTACGTTTACTCGTCTTCCTGGTTTTGGCTAGGCTGGGCGTCTTCTTCTAATCCAGCTGGTTCTATACCCCTATCGTTTAAGGTTGTGAGCATCTTTTTATAAATATGACTGGGCTTTTCTACGTCGTGAATTACAAGATCACCAATGTAGGTTTGCACGAGTATTGTACCATAGCCGAGCAGTGTTTCTTGGAGGCCATTTATCTCATAATTAATGCTCTGAATCTGCTTCAAATTTAGATCAACAATGCTTTTACTGAATAGACCTTTTCGTGTGATTTGAATCAGCCGCTGATCCGTCACGATATAAACGCTAAAATACCAACGAATAAATGCTGGCAGAAAAAGCAAGAATCCGAGCGCCATCCCTAGGCCAAGGCCAATAAAAAAAGCGTTATAGCCAAGTTGTGGCCAGATTGCTACCGGGATAATACCAACTACAGGGCCGAACAAGCCAATAATAAGTCCTTTACGCATAACGACTGGATGCTTTCGAAACAAGAACAAAACTTCTTCGTTATCTAGCTGTTCTTCAAATTGCTTATCACTCATGTTGTATGATTATACTGGTGATATGATGTCGATACCAGCATAGAATATGTGTCCCGGTAGCTCAGCTGGATAGAGCGCCGCCGTCCTAAGGCGGGCGTCGGGGGTTCGAATCCCTCCCGGGATACCAAGTAAAAAGTCAGGCACAAGACCTGACTTTTTACTTGGATGCACGCGTAGCGCGTACGAACCCTCGGGTTCGGTGGAGCAAGAGCTCACGCAGAAGTTTACTTCGAGTAAGCTTGAGCGGAAGAGGCTTCAGCCGATATCTCTCTCAGGATAACTGAACAATAAACCCGACACACTATAGTATGTCGGGTTTATTGTTAACTAATTAACTCCTAAGCGTGGGTTAAGTGCTCGTGTACTGTCTTGTATTCGAATAGTTCTGATTTTTTGAACCAGTGCTCTATCTCATCTTTGGCTTCATCGACATTACCTGAGGCGTGAATAATGTTAGCGGCTCCTTTTTTCAATAATGAAGCGCGGCCAAGACTAAGGTGGGCATAATCTCCACGAATAGTACCAGCAGGTGAATCTTTTGGACCGGTTGAACCGACCATCTTACGAACTACCTCAACAGCGTGGCCAGCTTCTAGCACGAAAGCGACTACTGGCGTTTCAATAAGGAATTTTCTCGTCGCTTCAACTATCATGATGCCGATCTCTTCAGTCGATTCATCATAAGCAACACCATATGCGTCCCAGTCTTGCTTTGTCTTCTCGCCTACTATCGGGATAAGGTCATCTGGGTAGTGTTTTTTTGCCATCTCATAGGTTGCCTGCACCATCTTCATGCCAACCAACTTCAACCCAGCTCGCTCAAAACGAGTAATTATCTCTCCAACAATTTGGCGCTGAATTGCGTCTGGCTTTAAAATAACTAGCGTTCGTTCCATTGAGACCTTCCTTTTTGGATATAAGTTTTGTTCAGGTAATTGTAACAGATGCGCGGTAGATTATCGACTAGAGAACACTGAGATAATGTCGTACAATATGCATATGCAGTTTGAAGCAATAAAAACCGACTTTCTTGAGTACCTAGAAATTGAGCAAAATAAAGCACCTCACACCATACGCAACTATGATCATTACTTAAGTAGATTGGTAGATTTTGCTGGCGATATTAAAATAGCAGATATCACCCCTGATGTAATTCGAAAGTGGCGACTATGGCTCAACCGGCTTGGCACCAATACATCTGATGAGCTACAAAAGAACACCCAGAACTACCACCTAATCGCTCTGCGAAGCTTCTTAAAATACTGCGCTCGACGAGATATCCCAGCAATGACTGCCGATAAAATAGAGCTGGCTAAAACCCACAGAAAACAGGTGACTCATCTAAACCCCGAGGAAGTAGAACGACTACTCGGCGAGATTAATATAAGCCGAGTGCAAGGACTGCGTGATCGTGCAATTATTGAATTACTCTTCTCGTCTGGCCTGCGTGTATCAGAACTTGTAAACCTTAATATTGACCATGTAAATCTGAAGCGACTAGAGTTCAGCGTGCGAGGCAAAGGCCAAAAAGATCGGCCAATTTTTGTGAGCCAAGAAGCAGCAGACTGGATACAAAAATATCTTGATAAACGGACTGATGCAAGCGAGGCGTTATTTATCCGCTACGGTGGCTATAAAGAAGCTGACACCTCAGGGGATTACCTGCGTCTCACCGCACGAAGTATCCAACGCATGGTAAGTCGCTATGCAAAGTTGGCTGGAATTACCAAAAAAGTCAGCCCGCATACGCTTCGACACTCATTCGCAACCGACCTACTGATGAATGGCGCCGATATACGCAGCGTTCAAGCGATGCTCGGACATAGCAACATCGCGACAACCCAGATATATACACACGTAACC
>Ga0136591_1000668_pt1 | contig 13043 bp, 9 predicted proteins | sample AntRauMFilla3767_FD_104929 | JGI IMG/M metagenome (GOLD analysis project Ga0136591, IMG submission 104929) | Saline lake microbial communities from Rauer Islands, Antarctica - Metagenome Filla 3 #767 | ecosystem: Environmental > Aquatic > Non-marine Saline and Alkaline > Saline | place...
CGACTGCTGGATCTTGAAGACGCACTGGGTCACCTTGAGGATGCATCGAAAGTCCATGCCGGTGGCGCAATGGGTGTCGAAGTGAGCAGTGCGATGAGTCGTGCAAGAAACTATCTCACGATCCTCAACAACCTATTGGACTAATGGCAAGTTATGTCACAGCTTATTTACTCTGCCCAAGTCTACGCCGTTAATCACCACCGGGCTATAAAGCACATGCGCAAATACTCAGGGCTTAAGTATGAGTCGCATTTGATCACCGTGGTGAAAATTCTCACACAGTTTACACAAGACGAAGAAACGTTAGCTGCAGCATGGTGTCACGATCTCCTCGAGGATACGCCCGTCACCCGAGTCATGGTAGAGTACCAACTAGGGTACGATGTAGCGGAACTTGTAGAAGGGGTCTCAGACATTAGCACCGGGATGGATCTACCCAGACGAGAAAGAAAAGCACTGGACCATTTACATTACGTAGATGGGGACTGTCGGGTCCATGACATCAAGGTGGCGGACGCATTAAATAACTGCAAAGGGATAGCGACCCATGATCCGAAGTTTGCAAAGGTGTATCTTCTAGAGAAGTTACGCTTAGTGCACGGTCTAACAAAAGGCCACCCAGACTTAAGAGACTGGGCACTTTGTGTGATATGGGACGAGATCTTTCGTCTCCCCCCAAATATCAGAGAAAAGATGGAACCCGAGTTCCTCCCGTTTTTGTAAGAGGACTGCTATGAAACTCGCAATCTATATCTGCACCGACCGCTTTGGTAAAGTCGGCCCGGCGACTGACCCCTACAACGGCAAAGCGATAGAAAAAGAACGAAACGAGTTTAAGCGACTCATCGAAGGAAAGATCGTCATACTGGGACACAATACCTATATGGTGGCCCCCGATAAAGCCTTGTTTAAAGACACCCGTGTCATGGTCGTCTCCGACTCTGCTATAGACGGCGTAGAGACATACCCTTCTGTCATGTCGATCTTCGCTAAGCTCAATCAGGAGTACCCGCAATCAGCGGTATACGACATACCGACCATCTTTTTTGCTGGCGGTATTACCCTGATGACCGAGATATGTCCCTTTGTGGATAACCTCTATATCTCGAAAGACGAGGACACGTACGATGAAGAAGGGGGATGGCCCGTTTTTGATATGGCTATCTACGGTAACTGGGATAAGTCTCGTCCCAGACCCGTGGTGGACACAAACGGTCGTACAGTGACATTCTACCACTTTTCCAGAAAGAGTACGCCGACTCCTTCTGTAGACGAGTGGGCAGGGGACTAGCACCCTATAATCCATTTATCAGAGATCGTCGCTTAGAGAGGCTCTCAGAGCGTCTGAGTGCATTATACACCTACCCCAGGTATTTCCCTGGGGTAGGTGTAGCTTATGCCCTTTAATGGATGTAATTCTGTAGCCATTTTTACTGTTTTACTGACAAAGGAGATCGACCATGTATACGCTCCAGCTTTTCCTTCACTCCTTCTTCCCAAATCAAGTCACTGCACCAGCAGGACCAATACCGGTCCAACAACAAATCAAAGGTTGGTTGGACTCACAAGAGTTCTTACGTGTTTTGGGTACCATGGGGGTAATCGCCCTCGTCACGAGTGTCGCTGAACAAACAGGCGACCCCTTCACGCCATTGTCTTTGTTTTTGTCGACCCTGCCCATAGCAGCTGGTCTTTGTGCTTTTTATAGCCCCAGGGCCGCCATTGCTTTACTGTTGGCAGTCGTACTCTGCATCGTTTTATTCTACCTGGCCCAATGGGGCTACGAGTTGTTGTCTTCTGTCGAGATCATTGAAAGTGCCAAAGCCTTTACTCCAGAGTCAACGGGAATGTCCGATACGCAGTATTTAGAAAGCATTCAAGCATTTAATGCCCGATAACGAGGTAGTCCCATGAGTGATCTCATTCAAAACATCGAAAACCTTTTGGACCAGATCGATGTCGATAAAGAAGATCTGGTAGAGTACCTGTCTTCTAGCTCTGGTACCATTACGACGGAGTATGGGGTCACGGAACCTTTAGCGGCATTGATTGACAGTGCGTTAACTCACCCCTCAACTGCTTTCGCCCCCAGGGTATTGCAATTTCAAAACCTGCCTACTCTACTAGCTCTGCCTCAAAGTGAAGCGATAGGTTATGTCGCTACTGTTGGTGGTTACACCAGTGGGTACTTCGTCTATCGTGACGGAGACTACGGCACAGAAGTCACTGGCGACGTAGATTGGCACGGCCCTGATGAAGATCCCAGCGGCGAAACTGGTGCGTGGGAGTTTGTTACTTACGACTCACGTCAAGGTGTACGTGAAATCCACAACGTCGACGGCAATGTCTTGGTTAAGGTCACTACCGATCTGGGCATTGCAGATCAAGAAGACGAATACCTGAACGGCTCTGCGGTCGCACAAGCTAATGAAGGCTATCGCGGATACATTTCTTTACTGTCCCCAGATGGTACTGTCGAAGCACGGCTGTCTACGGTGGGGTTAGAGATTTTCATTGGAGGTGAATTTCGAATAGGATTTAGTGTGCGTGGAAATATCGCACTGGGCGAACTGCCCGATCGTGATACGCAACTCACAGAAGGTGTCGGTTTATATGAAGACCAGGGTGTGGTGAAATACAACCCAGGTTTGGTGTACTTAGAAGACTGTCCCTACTACATGAACTTTGTGGAACAACATTACCAGCTCAATGGGTCCATGGTCGATCTCCATGATTTGCTGGAAATTGAAGATCCCGGTATCAGAACAGTGTGGGATGGTAGAAAGGAAGAGTTCAGTCTCGTTGGGGAAGGTGAGTTTCCCATTGGGTCAAAGGGCCTTCAAAGTTCTCTTGGACTTACTTCGCTCATAGACTCCACGGTTCCTGACCTAGATAAAGCCAGTTGGAGAAAAGACGCCTACTTCTCGTACGAAGAAGTACCTTCTGTTTTCGGGAAAGGGGCTACTGCCATCGAGTACACACATTTGGTATCAGGCAGTTCTTCCAATGGGCTCGCTAATGTTTTTGATACCATGTTAACAGGCGGAGGGTGGTATGTCCTTCAGTATATCATCGAAGAAGGGACAGCGGAGTGGGCAGATGTCATTGTCCGCCACGATGACGGAGGGTCGAGTGGATCTACCCTTACCCTTAGATGGAAATGGACAGACGATGTTCTATCCGAAGTAACAGTTGATCCCCAGGTACAGAAAATATCTCGGTTTATTGACCACTTTACCAGTCCTCGAGGAAATCGGGCGGTAAGGATAACCGTTTGTTTTGCTACCGATGGCACCTACCCGTTAGAGCGAGTGGTTATCTACCCCATTGCTGCAACCAATAACACGGGGTTTGTGACAGGAACCATTCACCATCTGCAGTTCTTTGAGGGGAGTCGTCCCAGCACTCCCATATTACAATGGGACAAAGCCGTCCCTGAAGCCAAAAATGCGTTTAAGTTACGCAGTGATCCTTTCTTTACGGACATCTATAACCACGAAGAAGGTTCGTTCTTGATAGAGGTGGAAACGGACACCCCTGTTCATGGTGGTGTGGGTGCTGATGACAACAACATCTTTTTCCAAATCGACGATGGTACATCAACCACCAACCGCTTCCTCCTTTACGACCCCAACGTAAAAAGCGAGTATGTGGATGCGGACGAATGGCAATTCAGGGTAGTGGTAGCAAGCAGTGAGGCCACGGGCGACACTCAAGATACTGCGAGGAGTCCGTCTTACACCCAACCCAACGTACGGCATAAAGCCATAGCGCTCTATACCTACTCACGGACAGAGACGGTTTTATATACCCTGTACCACACTGATGATGCAGTCGTAGAAGAGTACGCCCAAAGTGCGGATACGGAGTTTAAGCTCCCCGAAACCTTAAGCCGTGCTTTCATTGGCAGCCTTGGGGGCAACTCTGCCTTCTTCTCTACCGCCTTTTACAAGCAGTTTGGGTATTGGCCAAGGGTGCTCACTAACACCGAAGCCCATGCGGTTTTGAATAACCATGTGTTTGACGGCGACCCAATCCCGGCGACTACGGACCCTACTCCTGATGGATATCGTCTTTACATCACAGAGACCCGAAGCACGTCTGTCATGACCGCTAACATCAGGGAAATTGAATTCCGTGCAACGCCGGGTGGCCCCGATATCACCGACGGCGGTACATTCATCGCTTCCAGTGAATACAGTGGCACCTATGCCGCATCAAAGGCCTTTGATAACAACACTGGCACCTATTGGTCTTCTGCAGGGGCACCGGCTCCTTTTCCTGATGAGTGGATTGGGTGCCTGTTGGCTTCACCGCAAGAGGCAGTTGAAGTGATGATTACCTCAGAAGGTTCCTTTTCTCGAGACAAGCGCGCACCGGAGGATTTTGAAGTACAGAAAACCACCGACGGTGGCGACACTTGGGAGACGGTCAAGGTCTTTACGGGAGAACCTGCTTGGGCTGGTGTCGAAACACGCGTTTATTCACTCACTTAATTTTTGATACATCAATGACCGAGGTCTATTATGACAGCACCTTTTGATCAACTCAGAAAGGATGCCCGCGCAATCGACAAGTACACGGATTCCATTCGTGATTTCTTTTACGGGCTGACTGGCGACACCCTTATGATCTCCGGTCAGGAGGTGTCTTCCTTAGAAACCCTCAAGCAAAACCTCGAGGACGCTAAGCAAACCACGCTGTCTAATAGCCTCTTGGTCTTTCAGACATTGAGTGACATGGAAAACGCGACCCCTCCCTTCTCTGGCCATTACGCCATTTACACGGGAGACACGGCCCTCAAGTTGTTTCGGTACATGGACAGTATTCTCCTCTCGGGTATGGAACCTCATCCATATTCTGATCGACGTAGGATTGTCCCCAGTGCCTCTAACCCTAATGGCGGATGGGTCGACTTCACCTCGGTGATCGTCGAACGATTTACCCAGTGGGTCAATGGCTCTGGTGTACCGGTAATGGGTACAAACGAGACAGAGGGCAACTCCCTGGTGTTGAAGTCCCCTGATGAGAACTATGTACTGAGGGTGAAAGACGACGGGTTTGAGATCTCTTATTCAGGGGCTCCTATTGTCAATATCGACTCCTCTACCGGAACCATTGATCTGGGGACGGTACAGAGAAAAGGTCATGGGCTCAGTAAACTCGAGTACTTCTATGACCCGTTAGAGCGCTTTGCCGTGAAGCAGCTCCCCGATGTCGAGGACTTTGACCCAAATGCAGCATTGTACATCAATGTGAGTGAAAACATCGGATGGTGCGATGGGGGACTTTACCCCATTAAGAAACTGTTGACTTGTGTAAGGGACAGCTTCCAATACGCCTTTGAGCCTAAGGTAGGTCGCTTTATTCGTTTTGACAAAGACGAGCCGGCGATTACCTCTTTGGGAATCCATCGACTGGCCGAGAGGGCGTCTTACATCGACAACTCCTGGGTAACGATTGCGAACGACCCGGAATCGGAACTTACCGGTAGCCAGATCACCCAGACCCCCCTTAAGGCGGTTCTAGGTCCTGAAAAGGTTGGAGCCTTGTCTTCGCCCGATGCGGATTCAGGAGTACGTTATTTGTATGAAATAAGGTCCGCTTACGATGGAGGACCTGCACACGTCGAATTCCTGTGTGAATGGACGTATGACACCAAGATCCGTTTAACCATTTATGACCATAACCAAACCGACCAAATCGCTACGGTGTATTGGGAAGGGGAGTCACCAGTGGCCGGTACCGGGACGTCACAAATAGACCCAGAACCTACCATTAGGACATTTACCAAATACTACGGGAAAGGTCCGAACGGAGGAGATGTGTATCTTCTGGCAGTCGATGTTGACGTGACACCTGTTGGAAACGGCGGACGCTTCTTGTTTTATTTCTACAATGACGAAGTGGGTCCTGATGTGTCACTCATCATCCATAACTTTCAGTGTGGTGATGACTTCTTTGATGCAGGGATCAATGTCTCTGAAGGTGCGGAGTATTCAAGGGCTACCGAATCCCTCAGCCTGTCTCCTTTGGCTTCTGCTCAAATCCCTCGTATTGAAGGCACAGTCATGGTCGATGTAGAAGTTCCCGACCATCTGGGAGAGACGCACGCTTTTGAATTGTCTTTTCAGGACAATGGGGACGACAAACTCCATGTCTACTGGCCCACTACGGACCACCATGGCCTTTACCTCAAACACTTTAAGGATGGGGCCGACACATTACTGCCAGTGAGTTTTGTCTCAGAGACAGCGTATTCGACCAGAAGAAGAATTGTGGTGAGTTACAAAGCTGGAAGAATCACTCTTTTCTCAAATGGTTACAAGCACGGTGAAGTGACTGGTGTGGACATGGTGAAAGGTTTTGATACCCTGACGTTTGGAGGAAAGGACGCCGATGGAAACGTCTTAAACGGAACGGTGAAAGCGGTTGCCCTCTACCACGAAGAATTTACTGACCCTGGCTTAGCGACACTGAGTCAGCTACCGACATAGGTGAACAATATGTCACAATTGACGTATGATCGAATCCGTGACCTGTCTCAAGTGATTCAGGGTGCGCGAAACACCATCGAGTCCTTTGTCGATGGTGACAGTAATGCCATGATCGACATGGCAGGGACAATGTACCCTGCTATTCTCGGTATCAAGGCGCTCTATGACGAATACGTAGAGAACCGTTTCTCTCAACGCCTGGAAATAAAGACCTCGGTACCTGACGTAGAAACCATTGCTGCTCCCCAAGGGGGCGACAATGTCCTTTTACTGGACGGTAGCTTAATTGCACTGTACCAGTTCTCCGGTACGGACTTATCCACCGAAGTCCCAGCAGATACGATCCAAGAGTACATCACTCCTCAAAGTGATGCAACGGGTGCCAGTGGTGCCTGGGTCAGCATTCCCTTAGGTCAAGATGAAATACTGTCTACGGTAAATGCTTTCCTTGATGATGCCTTTATGGCCATCAATGGAGACGGTACCTTTTCAGCATTCGATTTGAACCGAGTGAATGAGCTTACTCTGACTGACACAGGGGTGAGTATCTCTGGACTGACCATCACTGAAACGTTTCCTTTGGGAGCTGGCGGTACTTCACCAGATGGTGACAGTGTCGGCAGGATGGAGTTGTACCCCAGCCGTGGCGATGCCTTTTCGTTTGTCCGCTCCAAGAACCTCCTTGAAGATCGCAGAGGTTTTGTCTCAGGTGACTTCACCCAACAAAAGCTGTGGGTACGTCCCCAAGACGCTGTTGAAGGCAGTGGGTTTGTCGGTGTCGAAGAAGGGGAGCAATTAAGGTTTGAAGAAGTCTTTGATTATGCCCACAGTGGGGTCGGCTTTGAATGGTGCCCCGAATCAAATCGGTTTGAGAAAAGACAACCCAATGAACCGATCTTTGGTCCCGATGGATTACAGCTCCACGGCGATCTAGAAATGGTATCTCCCTATCCGTTTATCTTTGACGAAAATGGGGATCTAGGATGGGAGATCATCAACCTACCGACCGCTATATTCGAAGACCGTCCTTCTATCTTTGGTCCAGATTACAAAGCGCAGTTTATCTCCCGTACGGAAGATGCCGGTAACGCAATAAGGGACCGATCTAACAACGCGAGTGTATTGGCGGGGGATAAGGTCACCCTAATGTTTATTTTCGAACAGATAAATGGTGGGGATTACGCCCTTACAGATGCCTCGTTCAACAGCGTGTTCGACCCTGACGCCATTGGCGACCCCGTTATTTTCTATCCGGGATTTAGGGTAGACCCTACTACTCTGCACTTTGATAACCTGAGAGCAAACGAACCACTTACGTTAAATAACGTAAACTTTAAACGCATTTCAGACAAAGGACCAAGTGGTGGTAAAGTCTACCTTTTGGCTTATGGTTTTGATATACATGCCGACGGGGAAATCCATCCCTCTTACTGTCCTGAAGACGGTCCCGAATACGACAATGCGATAATCCTTCATTACGGGGGAGTGTTTAAAGGTGAGAACTACACAGTCCCGTATGCAAGGACTACGTCAGATCCCAGTGAATCTGTATCCGCCATTACTCTTTCACTGAAAGACGAGTGGTTGAAAGCACAGGCGCTAGGTGATGTTCTTATTTCAATGAAAGGCGAAGTGTTTACTGATATCATTGGTAAACGTACCTTTATTGAAATAGCGGACTCTCTGGAAAGTTCCGGATGTCGAGTAGGGTATGATACCTCCACCTCTGATATTCAATCCTCAATAGTGGATGGCGATGTGGTGAGCGTGAATGCTGCGTATCCGCTTACTGTCCCTACGGACGCGTTTTCTTCTGTAACTGGATATGGTGAATCTCCACCGCCGGACTCTACGGTCCCACTACCGACCCCATTTAATGTGGTCACCGGAACTCATCTAGCAACGATTGTGGATGAAACGGATGCGCACCTTCCAACGGACAGACAGAACAGTTCGTTTGAAAGTGTGACTCCTTCCATTGTGCAGATAGGTGCACCGATACTGGATTCAGCTGGGTACACTAATTTCTGTGGCAGCATTGAGTCCTTTTCAGTGGTGCCTAGAAGTACCGAGTATCCGGATCTGAAAAACCATTTGCGGTAAAAAAAAAGATCCCCCACCTGGACCGAAGTCCAGGTGGGGGATTGTAGCAATGCGCCGTGACGTAAGAAGGGATGCTTCGTCTTGGGGGATGGGTAACTGGGAAGTTACTCAAAGGGGCTACGGTCACAGCGCGCTCCACACAAACCTTTCTATAAAGGTGATTGAATCAACAGTACAACTAAAACATTTGCAATGTCACAAACAATAAGTGCTCTTGTTTTTTATTCACTGTTCCGGGTTATCCTAGGACTACCTTCACAGTTTAACGGAGATAGCTATGCTACCCTACAAGTACTTTTTTGTGATGATTTTCTTGGCGCTGCTGACAAGCTGTCAACAGTTCCCCGTTGAAGAGAGTAAGGCCGAGACGTCATCACTTCCTCCTTTCATCTCCCTATCCTGCCCAGAAGTATCGATCAACATTCCCAGTGCCAAAGATCTGTGTCCAGAACCCGTGACTTTGACAGAGCAGGTTGTGCGTAAATGCGATCTGGAGCCCTTAGAAGCTCTCTCAGAGGAGTTCTCTGATTATAAGGTACCTATGCCCACTGAGGAACAAAAGGACGATATGGGACAGTACACGCGTAAGGAGCACGTAAGGGCCCTTTCCTTTATAAAGGCATCAGACGAAAAACTCCATCGAATCACAACGGAGCTGTACCAATGTCAAAACAAGTAGATATCTACACCGATGGGGGTGCCAGACCGATCAATGATGCGAATCATGCCGGTGCTGGTATCTTCATCGACGACAAAGAACGGGGGCTCAGGACATTCATTACCGTCCCTTTGGGAGATAACACCAATAACCACGCAGAACTGATGGGGGTTATCACAGGGTTGGAACACGTCTTGACTGCCCCACCTGCCACCTTCACTTTGTTCTGCGACTCCCGCTATGTACTGGACAACCTGAAAAACTCCCTCCACCGATGGGAAAACAATGGTTGGTTGACTCGACAGGGTCAAGAAGTAAAGAACCGTGGATTGTGGGAAAAGTTGTCTTCGCTAATGAAAGAACTGAACTCTCTTAACCGCAAGGTCCGGTTTCAGTGGGTCAAGGGACATTCTGATAACGAAGGCAATGTCAAGGCCGATAAGCTAGCCACTGAAGCATTGGTGCGCTCTTCATCGGGACTTGGAACCGTTACCAGTGAGGAGACAGAAGAAAGTCTCAAAGAGAAAAAGAAGAAGTTGGTGGCTCCGACTATCAACCCTTTACTCGCTGGCAAGTACTTGTTCTTCATCACAGGCGGACACAGTCTGCGTAAAGAAGGCGAAGCCGGTACCTACTTCTCATGTACGTTTGATAAAGACGATCGTAACGATGAAGAGATGTGTACTTACTTTGCCAAACCTTCTCCGACTTCTTTCTTCTCTGTCCTTAGAACGAAAAAGGAAGAGAATGAGATCGAGTCTTTGAAGGCTTACCAAGAAGAGCACGTGGATGAAGGGGATAACCAACCCGTATTGATCTTCATGAACCACTTAAGTGAAAAGTCCATTTTCAATGATCTGCTGGAACATGGTATGGGCTGTGTGGCACCGAAAAGCAAAACCCTGCGGTATTGGGACAAGGTACAGCTGACACGTTTGATGTCACCTGCATTGTTGTCTCGCTTGGGTGAGAAGATCTTTACCTCTATGCATCATGATCTCTGTGACATAGAGAGGTACGGTGCTCTGGAGAAACACACCACATCAGACATTACCGATGACCTTTTTGAAGTCGATGGTCCTAAGCAAAACAAACTTAAGATGCGTAAAGAGCTTGGTACAGGCGCCAGTTCGTTGATAGTTAAAGTCGACGTCGACGGTAAAAAGAAAGATTTGATATTGTCATTTGGTATCGACATGCCTCCTCGCAACAACTTAGCCAAGTACGTTAAGACCAACCCTGACACGCGTGTCGAGGTTCTGGTTAGAAACATTGGTGAGAAGTTGGTGTCGGTGAAGGTATTGGTTCGTTCTAGCCAAGACACATTGTTGTGTCTCTCTCCACAATCTTCCATTCGCATATTGCCGTGATAAACGGCACACTCACCCACCCTACCTTGTTACGGGTAGGGTGGGTGAGATATGTGACGTCAATCGTCAAGGCGATAGATGGTGATAAGATCCAGTTCGCCGTTGTCATCAATGGGAACATTGGCCAAAGCGGGGGTCGTGTACCGACTATTACTCTGACCCGTTGTTTCATTGAGTGCCCATTCTTTCTTAATGGGGTTTGTGCTGTAGACCTTTTTGGTCTCCTCATCAATCAACTTCTTCATGTGGGCGACGTTGCCGTTTTCATCCATTGGGATACCTGTGGGTTCACGGTGGAACACGTACTCGCCAGGCAGACCCGAGGAATAAAAGGGTTCACGGTTTTTGATAACGTCAGTCTCATTGTAGACTACCAAGAAGCTGTCGCCTGCTCCCAGGTAATGTCGTGCAGAGAAACTGGGCTCGTGCTGTGGTTGTGAAGGTTGGTAGTTCGCAATGTAACGATACCTCAACTTCACAGGACGTCTCAGGACACGGAACAAGCCTTTTCGGTGGTTGACCCTATGGCGAACCACGTCGTCATTTAAGAGGTCAGTGCCTTCATTCCAGATGCGCATGTGTCCGGCTTCAATCAAGAAGTAGTCTTTCCCTTTGATGTCGCCCAGTCGTGAACGAATGGCCACTAAGGACTCCACCGCTTCACCGTGAATGTCTTGTCGCTTGGCAGAGGAGAGGTCACCTTCTTCGATTCGCTGTACCTGTACTCCGCCTACTGGCCCGAAGTCAATGACGGTAACGCCCGTATGTACGGAGTCCTTCATAGCCAGACCCGCACCGAGTAGGAACAGACGATCGCCAATACGTAGCTTGGGATAAATGAGGCCATTGACAGCAAAGAAGACTGAGTCACCTGAGAGGTGCCCGATGGATCCCTTGGTAGCGGGTTGCGCATTAGAGGTGATCACCAAGTCGTGCTGGTAACTCAAAGGAATGTTGGTTCCTTCACCGTAGCTGGAGTTTCCTCTGTCTACCTTCACATCGAAATCCCACAGGTCGGTCGATTCGACGCCTTTGGCTTCGTGGAGATCGGTGATGTCAAATAAGTTAAAGCTGGATTGCGCTCTCATGTCCAGTATCTCAGATACGGTACCTTGGGCGTTCTGCCATGAGAAGTTCTCTCTCAGGTCATCTGAGCGGACCTCAGCCTTAGAACCATCGTCTTTCTCGACAACGACTCGAAATGCTTCTAGGTCTTGCATGGCATTCACGAAGAGCATTTGTGAGATGTCTTGGTGTGCCCACCATTGCCCGTCAAATACGATGGCTTTTATATATTGCATGATAGAGGTCCTGTCTTTGAGTTGGCGGATAAAGTGATTATAGAATCACGGCAAACACCTAATATTAATTGTCAGGCGAGGTTTAATCATATATCGCCGTTTTCTTTTACCTACACATATGGAGACTCGTTATGTCCCAATATCCCTTTGATCACACGGGGGTGGCTGTCACCAACCGCGTCCCCAACGAACTCCATACAGTTGGAGCGATCGATGGTCAGAACAACTGGTTCTTTTTCCTGGACGCGGCACCTTTCTTCGCAGACAGCGTCGCAGTAGTGGATGTTGCTACCGGTGACACATTGATCCCCTACACCGATTTCTCTTTCGGTCACGAACACCAAGAGGCCACCGAGAAAATTAATACACCTGTTTACAGTGCGGTGGTCCTTAATGACCCGAACCGAACAGGTAGCTACAAGGTCACTTACCAGACCATCGGTTCAGACTTTGTGGATGCCTCTGTCAATGCGGCCATTACTGATGGTCTCAAGGTACTGGAGAATCTCCAGAACATCCCTTGGGAAAGTTTGGTCGATGTACCCACTGAGTTTCCTCCGACGCCACACACCGAGTCTCTGGAAGACGTCGAAGGGTGGCAGCAGATCCGGGCTTCTCTGGAAGCCATCCGCAGCCAGATTGAATCGGTCCCGACTTCCATTACTCTGTCGGACGTCACTGACCTCGACGATACCCTGGTTACGCCTTTGCTGACTAACTTGGCTGACATTGCCGCTAACATCAGTGCCCTCGAAGGCTTTGGTGGTATCCGCAATAAGTCCAAGCACGGCATCGCTGGAGACGCGACCATGTCTTCCCCGGGACAGGGCACGTGGATCGATACCCCCATCGAGATCACTGAAGATCAAAACGGCGCCTACCTTTTGACAGTCTCTCCCAAACTCGGTGTCGACTGGACTTCTGTTGAAGGCACTGTTCGGTACCGGTGGGTGAAGAACGATTCTGTCCTGGCTCTCTCTTACGCGGACGTTGCTCCCGTGAGTGTCAGTGAGCCGACCACATTCAAACTTCAGGTATTCCTGTCTGAGGCTGCGACGACTCTCTATCTGGGGGACACCAACGCAGTGACTGGCATGAACCTGATGAAAACGTC
>Ga0136591_1000687_pt1 | contig 12876 bp, 10 predicted proteins | sample AntRauMFilla3767_FD_104929 | JGI IMG/M metagenome (GOLD analysis project Ga0136591, IMG submission 104929) | Saline lake microbial communities from Rauer Islands, Antarctica - Metagenome Filla 3 #767 | ecosystem: Environmental > Aquatic > Non-marine Saline and Alkaline > Saline | place...
AAAGTTGAATCCGCTGGTTCTGCAGCTCCTGCAACTGATCACGAATATTGGCTGCCTTTTCAAATTCCAGGTTTTTAGCTGAGGCAAACATTTCCTCTTCGAGGCGGGCCATCTCTTTATCCAACTCCTGGGGTGTTTTCGGCCTGCCGGAGGCATAACCCGCTCCAGGCTCGGCAATTTGCCGCAGGCTTTTCTTGCCTTCACGCTTGCCAGGGGTTTGCGCCCCTTCCAGGATATCTTCCACTGATTTGAAGATGGTGGTGGGAGTAATGCCCATTTTCAGATTGTGTGCAATCTGCTTGGCACGACGCCGTTCAGTTTCATCAATGGCACGCTGCATGGAGCCAGTCATACGATCAGCATAAAAGATGGCACGACCCTTGGCATTACGGGCCGCACGTCCCAGGGTTTGAATCATGGAGCGTTCAGAACGCAAAAAACCTTCCTTGTCGGCATCCAGAATAGCCACCAGGGAAACTTCCGGCATATCCAGCCCCTCGCGAAGCAGGTTAATGCCCACCAGTACATCAAACTCACCCAGGCGAAGGTCACGAATGATTTCCACGCGCTCCACCGTATCGATATCCGAATGCAGGTAGCGCACCCGCACCCCATGTTCGCTCAGGTAATCGGTTAAGTCTTCAGCCATGCGTTTGGTCAAAGTGGTGACCAGAACCCGTTCCCCCAGGCTGGCCACCTGGTTGATCTCTCCCAGAAGGTCATCCACCTGGTTCTTGGCAGGACGAACTTCAATTTCCGGATCAACCAGACCAGTTGGCCTCACCACCTGCTCCACAATCTGTCCAGCATGCTCCTCTTCGTATTTGGCAGGTGTAGCAGAAACAAAAATCATTTGCGGAGCCAGAGCTTCCCATTCCTCAAATTTAAGGGGGCGGTTATCCAACGCAGAGGGCATACGAAAACCATACTCCACCAGAGTTTCCTTGCGTGAGCGGTCGCCCTTGTACATGGCCCCGATCTGGGGGATGGTGACATGGGACTCATCAATCATCAGCAGGGCATGATCCGGCAGATAGTCAAAGAAGGTGGGCGGGGCCAGACCCGGATCACGCCCGGAAAGATAGCGTGAATAGTTCTCAATGCCGTTGCAGTAACCCAGCTCAATCATCATCTCAATATCATAGAGAGTGCGCTGCTCAAGGCGCTGGGCTTCCACCAGGCGGTCATGATTGCGCAGGTAGTCCAGCCGATCGCGAAGTTCATCCTTGATTAGATCCACGGCTTTCATCAGGGTTTCACGCGGAGTGACATAGTGACTTTTCGGATAGATGGTATAGCGTGGCACCTTACGCAGCACTTCCCCGGTCAGGGGGTCAAACAGGCTGATTTGCTCGATTTCATCATCAAACAATTCAACCCGCACGGCTTCATATTCGGATTCAGCCGGGAAGATATCAATTACATCGCCCCGAACCCGGAAAGTAGCCCGCCGAAAATCCATATCATTGCGCGTATATTGCAGCTCTGCCATACGCCTTAACAACTGGCGTTGGTTCATGGGCTCTCCGCGATCCAGATGCACGACCATCTGCAGGTAAGCGGAAGGATCACCCAAACCATAGATGGAGGAAACGGTAGCGACAATTATGGCATCATCCCTTTCCAGGAGCGCCTTGGTCGCTGACAGGCGCATCTGCTCTATGTGTTCGTTGATAGAGGCATCTTTTTCAATAAAGGTATCGCTGGACGGTACATAAGCTTCCGGCTGGTAATAGTCATAATAGGAAACAAAGTATTCCACGGCATTATTGGGAAAAAACTGCTTGAATTCCCCATAAAGCTGAGCAGCCAGGGTTTTGTTATGCGCCATGATCAGAGTTGGCCGCTGCACGGATTCAATGACCTTGGCCATCGTGAAAGTCTTGCCGGAGCCGGTTACCCCTAAAAGAGTCTGGTGGGCCAGACCCTGCTCCAGGCCATCCACCAGTTGTTCAATGGCTTTAGGTTGATCACCGGCGGGTTGATAATTGGATACCACTTGAAAAGCTTGGGACATGAGGAATTAAAACACCCGTAAGGAGTACATTAAGTTAAGGATTATTAAGCAGCCAAAAAAACCAGCCTAATTGAAGCAGCGGGTTTCTGTGCTAATATCCTTTTTTTAAAAAACCGTCCAAGGAAAAGACTCATGGAGATAGCTTTGGTTCCCCGTTGCCTCCAGTCTCTACCCCCACTTATTTTTACACTCTTCAGTTTAACATTCGCCACAGCCACTCTGGCAAACAATCGTTTTGACCAGGTTACCTCAGACACGACTGTTGCTGCCAGCGAACGCCAGGTAGTCATGGGTATTTCCCGTCTGGGGCTGGCAACCACCCGCTTTGGTTTTCAGGTGTTTTACACCCCTCATGAAGGCGAGACCCGGCCTTTCGGCTATTGGAGTGTCGACATCAATCAAAACTATGCCGATGCCACTCTGGCTGAAAACCTGCACTTTGTTATTCCCTCCCGTTTTGATCGCCTGATTTTTGAGGGCAATAAAGCCACTGTGGAAACCGCCACAGAGGTTTTTTCCAACCTGGATATTGGCCAGGTCATTCCCGAACTGGATACCAAAACCCGCAGCTATCGCCGGTATCGTGCCTATCTGCTGGATCACCTGAACACCCATATAGCCCCGGTTATGCAGGAAGTCATGGGAACTGCTGCTGAAGCCCGCTACAAGGAAATGAACACCCAGGAAAAGAACACTTTCATCACCGAACGGGCACGCCAAACGGGCATGCCTGCAGCAGTGCTCGAAAGCCTGGTTTCCTCCAGCTACGCTTTTGGGTTTTATTTACCAGAGTTGCAGGGACGAATGCATATCAGCCAGGCCGAGCGAACCCGCCTGGATGGCAGCACCTATTATGTTTACACCACCTCGCTTCAAGCACCTCTGAAAACCCGTATGATGGTTTTTCATTACAATGGCAGGAAATTCACCACTGAAATCCAGTTGAATGCCGTTGCCGATGGTTTTTTTGAGACCCTGGCACAGCAAGTATCAGGCAGTGCCAGCATCACCACCTCCTGGTTGCCTCGCGAGCGTCACGCCCAGCAAATCTTTGATGACATGTTTCAACTTTCTTTCAAAGACTCTTCAATTGCACTAAGCACTCGCCTGAAAGAACATCGCCAGTTTGCTGTAGCCACCCCGGTTATTGATCCCACACCGGATCAGATTCTATTGGAAGTGGGCAATCAGGAGGACATTCGTATTGACCAGCCCTTCACTTTCAAACGAGTCATTGACAATAAAGAACAGAATGTCGGCTGGAGCCGGGTTCGTCAGCCGGGTAATTCCTGCCTGATTTTACCTGAAGGTGAACGTACTGCCAGTCAGGCACAGCTCATGGCTGGAGAAGTGGAAGAATTTGATTTGGCTCTTGAACACCCCTGGACAGGGGTCTATGGAAGGGTTCAAGGTGTACAAAGCAATACCGAGCTGAGTATTAATGACCAGGCTGTCGGAGCGGGTGCTGCCTCCCTGGTGGAACTGGGATTGATCGGCAATTTGGGTTTTTTACTGAATGCACCCAGTATGTCCGAAGTCTGGATGAACTTAGATCTGGGCCTGGGGATGAACTCTTCAGGTGAAGAAGCCTATGATTACCTGGAAGGAAGCTTCGTAGGACGTCTGCGTCTGGGTGCCGAAAAACGCTTCCACCTTGGTTATGGTTTCTACACAGCTCTGGGTGCTGACCTGGGCTTCGAGGCCCACAGCTTCAGCAATCTTAACAATGAAGATGAAAACTTTAATATCACCACCTACAACCTGATTCCCCGTGCTGAGCTGGGTTATTACTTTACCCCTAACCTGAACTTCTTTGCCGGGGCTGCTTATAATCAGCCTCTTGGCAGTGAATACAAGGAGTATGCTGATGGCACGCTTATCACCGATGATCTGGCGATGCAGGGTGGCTTGAGCCTGCATGCTGGGCTTGCCTTTCATCTGGACTTTGCCGGCCCTTTTGCCAGCATGATGTCCAAACCATCGAGTAAATGTGATGAACTCCGTCAGGCCCAACTTGAAGCTCAAACAGCACAACAATGAAGCCACCAGTCATTAATATCAGGAGAAGAAAAAGATCATGAGCTACAAACCCTTTACTGTTTTGGCCCTTGTTGCCTTACTGACAGCTTGCGCAAGCACTCCTGAACCCAGGGTACACCCAACCGATCCGCCGTTATCCCATCAAGCCACTTTAGTGGAATCCTATTCCTCCAGCGAGGTTTTGATCAGGGCGACCGGCATGGGTGATTCCATGGCTGAAGCACGCAATGACGCCCGCAAGGCAGCTCTCTGGTTTGTCCTCTTTGGTGGCAGCAATGCCCTGCTCTCTACATCTGGGCAGCAGCAAGCCTTTTACAACCTGGAAGGTGAATTCTGGGCCAATACACTGCGTTATATTACCCACGAAGGCGATATCCTCAGCAAGCGGGTGGAAGGTGGACAAAGCCGTATCGAAAGAGCTTTCAGGATCAATATCAGTAACCTCAGGTCGGATCTGGTTGCCCGCAACATTATTACGGATACTGCGGAGCTGTCTGACATGATTGCCAACCCGGTTATTTCGGTGGTTGCCAAAGACACTGAAGGCAATGCCCGCCATGCTGCCAATGTCTTCTCTGAGTATCTGCAGGATCGTGGCTTTGAGGTTGTCGTGCTGGATGCCAATGAACAAGTGGATGAAGTTGTTCAGCAGGCAGCCGTACTGGAAGGCAATATTGACCCCATGTACCTGCTTGCCCTGCAAACCGGCAGCGACATCTACATTACTCTGGATGCTGAAGTGGCGGAACGCCAGGTAGCCGGTAATCGGGTTGCTCAATCCACCGTGGCTGCTACCGCCTACTACACCGCAACCGGCACCCAGCTGGGTGCTTCCAGCGGTTACTCCGAAGAGCGTGCAATTGCCGGTGATGCAGCCCTGACAGCAGAAGCCGCCAATGACGCTGCTGACAAGGTGCTGGGACAAATTACCCGCTCCTGGCAGCGCGAGATTCAGCGCGGCAAAGCCTTTAAGGTTGTGGTCAATGCTGGCCCCGAGGTGGGTGATATCAGTCGCAATCTACACCGCCTGTTCAATAATATTTGCGATCACTCCAATCGCAATGCCGCTGGCTCCACCAGCTTTGACTACACACTGAACTGCAAAGGTCAAGACAGCGCCATGGATCTACTGATGCTGATTGAAGACAACTACCAGGGCCCCGGTCAGGTCTTCCGCGTACTGGATTCCGGTTCATTCCTGATCATCCGTATCGGTGAATCAGATTCCAGCAGCATCATTATTGAATAGCAGGAGAGAACCGGATGCGTCTTATTATTTTTAGCTGGTTTTTGCTTCTTGCTCTGATGAGTGTCCCGGTCAATGCCGGAGCACAAAGTCTGCTGTTTGCAAACGGCTATGGCAGCAATGCCTCCGAAGCCAAGGAAAGTGCCCTGAAGGAGCTGTCTCAAACAGTCCTTGCAGAGGTAGAGTCCGATACAGAAAGTGTTACCCGTGAAGATGGGGGTGATTTCTCCAGCTCCTTCAAAAACCGCATCCGTGTAGAGTCCAGTGCATATTTCCAGGGAGTCCGTTACTCCGAACCCAGAGAAGCCGCTGAGGGTATACGCATTCAAGCCTCTCTGGATAGCCGTGCCGTAGTCAGCACCACGGAACAGTTGTTGCGCGAAATACGCACGGACCTGGATACTCTGAGCCGCGCCCAGATTGAACAGCTCAGAGACAAGGCTGTTTTTCTGATGGCTTTCAGCCGTTATCTACCCACGAACCTTGACCTCAAACGTTCCGAGGTGATGACTGAAGCCGAAGAAGCCCGTCAACTGGCTTTAAAATATCTCAATTTTGGCCGTGTCTCTTTTCAACCCCAGCCCGAAGATGCCTCAATTGAAATAGATGGCACCCGTCTGGATGCCGGAGAAATGCGACTCCTGCCACCCGGTCGTTACAGCTATGCAATCGCAGCAGATGGCTATCACACTAAACGCGAAAGAGTTTACCTGTCCAAAGGTGAGTACAAACGTCTGGAGGTAAGCCTGGTTCCCCGGCATGAAGGCCGTATTGCTATCCGGCTGAAAAACTCGGATGACTCACCACTAATCACTGAAGCCCGACGGGTATTTAACCGCTACAGTATTCAATACTCGGAAAATGCTCCGCAGGTGATCACTCTGGATGTGCAGCAACAATTCGTTACCGAGATTTCCGGGATGAAAATCTACAATCTGCAAATTGCCGCCGAAGCCACTGTCGAGGGCAAAGTGCTGCTGATTCGTCGCGGCTCTCAACGCAATGTTGCACAAAGCCAGGTTGATGCCCGACTTAAAGCAATAACCCGCGCCCTCGTTCAATCCATTTTAACGTCAGATGAAGCAGAAGATCTCTGGAAGTAGCCACCTCCGAGGTGGCTTTCTTCAACACAAAAATCTTACGCCAGAGACTCATTAGGTTAAAATCAACCCTGCTCTGTAGCAGGGCTTTGAAGTTTTGTAATTTCTGTTAAAATACATTTTAAAATCATCTTAATCGCCATCAAAGATCGGAAGCCTGGATGCCCCCCAACCCCAAGTACCTCAAGCTAGCCCTGGATCGCTTAGAACCCGGAATGTTGATCTGCCGTTTGGATCAGGACTCACAAGCCACTCCTTTCGAGACCCGTGAACTGCTTTTCAGAAACCATGATGATTTTATCCAGTCCTTCCCGGAGACTCGCTACGTCTATGTTGACTTGAATCGCAGTCAACCCCAGGATTCCCTGGATACCAGCCGCAAGCTGTACTTGAATCTGCGCCAGCAGATGGATCGGGTGATGAAGGATGTCCGCCTCGGCAATGCCTTGCAGCAAAAACGCCTGCGTAAAGTGCTCGAACAACTGATGGAAGCTGTTCTGCATGACAGCAAAAGCATGACTTACCTGGCCATGCTAAGGGAGCACCAGGATGAGCTGGTCGCTAAAGCAGTCAATGTGACTGTTCTCAGCCTGGTTTTTGCCAAGCATATAGGTTTGCGCCAGGATCAATTGATTCCACTGGGGATGGGGGCTTTGCTGCATACCCTGGGGCTGCTGCAGGTGCCTGTCGAAGTGCTCACCAAGGTGGATCCCCTCAGTGAAAATGAAAAAGACCTTATTCGGCAGTACCCCCGGCGTGGTTATGAGTACCTGCTTTCTCAAGGCAGCTTTGATGAGCAAACCCTGGATATCGTTTTGCATCATCAGGAAAGAATCAATGGAGAAGGCTATCCGGATGGGCTCAAAGGTCGGCAGATTGGCTTTCTTGCACGTCTGGTCGCCATCACTTCTGTTTACGAAGCCCTGACTCGCAATCGCAGCTATCGTCAGGCTTTATCTCCATCCAGGGCTCTGGGGCAACTCTACCGTTGGCGCTTTCATGATTTTGATAGCCGCCTGGTGGAAAAATTCATTAACAGTCTGGGAGTCTATCCGCCCGGATGCCTGGTTGAGTTAAGCAGTGGTGCTTTAGCCGTGGTCCACGCAACCCATCCTGACCAGCGTCTGAATCCGGAAGTGAGGCTCCTGACCACTGCCGACCTGAAGCCTCTGGAACTCCAGGAAACCCTGAATCTGGCTGAACATAATAATTTAAACATCAGCAAGGCACTGGATCCCAAGGAGCCTCGACTGGAAAGTCTGTTACGGGAGTTGATGGAGAGTAATCCCGACTTCCTTGTCTAGGAAATTTTCCAACTGATCAGGATTTGGGAGGCTGAGCATCAAATTGCTGGCCCGTTATACCTTGGCTGTCCGGGCCCATCAGGTAGTAATAAACAGGCAAAATTTCTTCTGGGGTAGGCAAAGTATTGGGGTTTTCTCCCGGATAAGCCTTGGCTCGCATTTTTGTACGGGTCGCTCCCGGATTCAGGGTATTGACTCTAACCTGGCTGATATTTTCCAGCTCTTCGGACATAACCTGAGATAAACCTTCCAGAGCAAACTTGGAGCAGGCATAGGCACCCCAGAAGGCCCGGCCCTTACGTCCTACAGAAGATGAAGTCAGGATAACCGAGGCATCTTGCGACTGCTGCAGCAAAGGAATCAGAGCCTGCAACATCATGGTCGGGCCACTGAAGTTGATCTGCATGACTTCATGCCAAAGCTCAGGATTATAACCCTGTAGAGGAGTAATCTGCCCAAGAATTCCAGCATTATGCAGCACACCATCAAGACGGCCGAATTCTTCGTAAAGCCGATCGGCCATTTCCTTGTAATCAGGCCAGGTGGCACCCTCAAAGTTCAAAGGATAGATGGCTGGTTTTTCAGCCCCTCTGGCTTCAATTTCATCATAGACAGCTTCCAGTTTGCTGATCGTCCGTCCCAGTAAAACAACGGTGGCTCCCTTGTCTGCGAAGCCCAAAGCTGCAGCACGGCCAATACCATCTCCTGCGCCAGTCACCAGAATAATTCGACCTTTTAAAAGGTCATCAGCCGCCTGGTAGGAATAATGTGATTGCATAAAAGATTATCAACTCAGAGGAAATTAACGGTTTAACCAGGTACGTGCCAGCTCAGCGGCTGGTTCACGGGGATATTCGGCGATAATTGACTGCATGATTTCTTTTGCCTGGTCTTCATTGCCATAGCGCGAACTAATCAAACCCAGCTTGTACTTGGAATCAGCCACTTTAAAGCTGCCCGGGTAACGACGTACCACCGCTTCAAACATTTTTTCCGCTTCACGGGTACGATTCTGGGCCATATGGATTTCTCCAATCCAGTAATAACCATTGCCGACCAGCTGTGAATCCGGATACTTGCGGATAAAATCCTGAAAAGCCTGAATCGCTTCATCAAATTGGCGTTCAGGAACCAGCTGATAAGCTTTCGAATAGGCTTCACGTGCCGAGGGCTGAGCCTTATTGCCAGAATCAGAAGAGCCCGAACTTGCAGGTGACTCTGTAACCGAGGTGGCTACCGGAGCTTCTACAGGGGCGATTTTGGCTTCTTCCAGCTTACTGACACGCTTGTTGTGATCCTGAAGCCTCTCGTCAAGGTCAATATAGCGGCGACGTTGTTCATCCTGCATGCGCGAGAGAGTTTGCTCCTGTTTCTCCACCTTATTGCGCAAGCTTTGTACCTCAGCTTGCAGCTGTTCCAACTGCATAAAAAGTTCTGCTTGAACAACAGCAGAATTGCGATTGTCCCCCTGGGCAAAGCCCAGGGTGGGGATCAATAAAAAAGCACATGCCAAAACAAAACGGGGGCCATAAATGGCCCCTGTTTTAATTCTGACAGCTTGGCTGGTTTCAGTAGCTTTCACGCCAGAGATATCCTGCTATCAGTAAATAAGTTCAACACGACGGTTCTGGGCATGCTGTTCAGGAGTTGAAGCATTGCGTACTGCCAGACGCTCTTCGCCATAGCTTACGACTTCCATTTGTTCGGAAGCAACACCCTGCAGTGACAAGTAACGCTGTACCGAGTTGCCACGACGCTCACCCAGTGCCATGTTGTACTCACGGGTGCCGCGCTCATCAGCATGGCCTTCAAGAACAACCTTGGAGTCAGGGTTGGCCTGCAGGTAAGCAGCATGAGCATTCAAATCTTCATAAAATTCACTGCGAATATTCGACTTATCGAAGTCAAAGTAAATTGTCATGACTTCAGGGATTGCAACAGCTTCCTCTTCCGCCATGGCTTCAGCGTTTGCAGCTTCTTCTTCAGCAGCGCCTGCAGTTTCTGCACTGTCCTCATCAGAGGTCTGCACTTCCTCAGCCGTCACTTCCTCTTCATCGGTTGGCTGGGTAGCCGCACCACCACCACAACCAGCCACCAATGCCAGAATGGCTGCCAGAGCGAAAGCCTTACTATACTTCATCAGATCCATATTCTTCTCCTAGTTTTAAGAAGCTTATACTTATTTCCCATAGAGTGTAGCTCATACGGGACGGAACTTTAACCGGTAAATTATAATCCAGTTAATTCAGAAAAGGCGACCAGGCAGGTTCCCTGACATCACCTCGTTCAGCTGGCAGCTCATACTGAATTCTGCCGTCTGTTGAAACAACACCGAGCACCCCTTGATCACCCTGCATGAGTGCATAAATAACCATACTGCCATTGGGTGCCACACTGGGCGACTCATCCAGGGGTGAAGTCGTCAGAGTGCGTAGTCGGCCTGTATCCATATTAAGCCCAGCGATACTGAATAGTCCACCTCCAGACTCCCTGTGCACCATAAAAATTTCTTTACCATCGGGTGAATAGCGGGCACGAGCATTATAATTACCTTCAAAACTCAGTCTGTCGATATTTCCTGATTGCAAGTTAACCCTATAAATTTGCGGCCCGCCACTTCTGCTGGAAGTAAAGATAATATTCTTGCCGTCCGGTGACCAGGAGGGTTCAGTGTCGATTGCGTAATGATGAGTCACACGGATAAGGCGCTTTTCTTCCAAATGGTAAATGTAGATTTCCGGGTTACCGTCACGTGACAAAGTCATCGCCAGTTTTTTGCCATCCGGTGACCAGGCAGGCGCACCATTCAGGCCTCTGAAATTGGTCAGCTGATAACGTGAACCGGTCGCCACCTCCTGAATGTATATTGCTGGCCGCCCCCGTTCAAAAGACACATAAGCCAGTTTCTTACCATCGGGCGACCAATCAGGAGACAACAGTGGCTCGCGCGAAGTAAGGATAGTGCGCGAGCGTTGGCCGTCGGCATCGGCCACATGCAAGCGGAATTGATAGTCGGCACGCCCACTGAGCTGTTCAGCAGTCACATAAGCCATACGTGTCGAGAAAATGCCTCTCTGCCCAGTCAGCCTTTCATAAACCCGATCGCTCACAAAGTGGGCACGCGAGCGTAACTGGCTCCGTTTGGCAGTCACTGTTTCCCCGAAGATTCGTTCCTGGTTGACCACATCGAACAACTCATAGTTGATGCGCAACTGGTCGGCTTCCTCTTCAATCGAGCCGACCAGCAAATAGTTAACATCCAACAGCCGCCAGTCACGATAAATCACTTCAGAAGCTTCAGAAGGAAGGCTAACCAGGTTTTCTCTGGGAACCGGAGCAAACAAGCCTGTTCGTTCCAGATTGTCAGCAATAATTCGGGTCACATCTTCAGGCAAGGCGCCTGAACCCCGCCAGGCAAAAGGAACAAGGGCAATCGGTGTGGCTTTATCACTGCCCTGGGTAATTCGGATGGTCAGGTTTGCCTGAGCATTAAAACTCATAGCCAGCAATAACAAAGCCAACCACCAGAACAGTTTGCGAGGTTTCAAAATCACTGCGTCAAATCCTCAGGTGTGAATATCAGATCGATCACTCGGAATGCGTTTCTTTGTCGCGGCTCCAGTTGCAACAACGGAAATGGCTCTGCCCTTTCAACGGCCTGAATGGCAGAGCGATCAAAGGCAACATTACCACTGGATTCCACCACTGTAACCCCATCCGGTGCCAGTTCGCCAGTGCCCAGCAGCTGGATGCGCAAAACGGTTTCCAGTTCGCTACTGACTCCCGGTGGCCGGGTCCACTGGCTGGAAATCAAATCAAAGATGATTGCCTCCATGCCGGCAATCGCCTTAGCATCCTTTTCAGCCTGCTTTGCACGTGCCTCTTCCTGAGCGCTTTGCGATTGTTCACGGATTCTTGCTTCTTCTTCACGCTGGCGGCGGGCTTCTTTTTCACGGCGGGCTTCCACCTGACGGCGGATTTCTTCTTCCTGCCGACGCTGACGCTCGGCTTCTGTGCGTGCCTGCTGTTCGGCTTCACGCTGACGTTGCAGCTGCAACTGTCGCTGCCTTTCCTGTTGTTCTGCCTGTCGCTCGGCTTCACGGCGGGCCTGCTCTTCCAGCCGACGTTGTTGTTCCGCTGCTTTGCGCTCTGCCTCTTCACGCTGACGCTGAGCTTCGGCTTCTCGGCGTTGTTCTTCGGCTTGCTGTTGTCTCAACCGCTCAGCTTCCTGACGGCGCCTTTCAGCTTCACGCTCTTGACGCAATTGCGCTTCACGCTGGGCTTCTGCCTGACGAGCCAATGCCGGATCCTGCTCCACAATTTGCGCACGAATAATTTCCTGCGGAGGCTCGGCAATCCTTTCACTTGTCTGCAGACCCTGCCAAAAGAACAGTGCACCCGCCAGCAGGTGCACAGCAAGAGTAAGAGTAACGGACAGAGGCAGGTTGGCAGGCTTCAAACCAACACCCCTAACGGTTTTCAGGTGGCTGGGAAATCAGGCCCACCTGTGTGACCCCGGCACTTTGCAGGCGACTCATCAGAACCACCACCTCGCCATAGGCCACCCGGCGGTCTCCCCGCAATAGAACAGGCAGCTCAGGGTTCTGACGCTTCAACCGTGCCACCTGCTGAATGACTTGCTCCAGAGTCAGGGCCTCGTCCGAATCGGCTCCCATTTCCAGATAATAATGGCCATCCGCATCTAGAGAGACCACCAGAGGTTCATTATCCTCTTCTGACTGAATGGGTTCGGAAGTCACTTCCGGCAACTCAACATCCACCCCCTGAGTCAGAATGGGGGCTGTCACCATAAAAATAACCAGCAGCACCAGCATGACATCAATGTAAGGCAGAACATTGACTTCGGAAATCGGCGGCTTGGGTGGCCTGCGGCGTAACCTTTGCGTGCGCATATCAGCTTCCCTAGTCGGCTTTCTTGGTAATCAGGCTGCGGTGCAAAATGCCGGAAAATTCATCAGCAAAGTTTTCATAGTGATTCAACAGACTTTCACTGGAGGCGATATAGCGGTTGTAGGCAATGACCGAAGGGATGGCCACAAACAGGCCCATGGCCGTTGTCATCAAAGCCTCTGCCATACCCGGTGCCACTACAGCAAAGGTAGCCTGCTGTACGCCAGCCAGGCTCTTGAAAGCCTCCATGATCCCCCA
>Ga0136591_1000689_pt1 | contig 12834 bp, 17 predicted proteins | sample AntRauMFilla3767_FD_104929 | JGI IMG/M metagenome (GOLD analysis project Ga0136591, IMG submission 104929) | Saline lake microbial communities from Rauer Islands, Antarctica - Metagenome Filla 3 #767 | ecosystem: Environmental > Aquatic > Non-marine Saline and Alkaline > Saline | place...
AGATGCTGTAGCAATAATAGTTCATAAGTCTCCGTACTGTGGCTGTTGTGGTGCTTACAGTTCTTATATGGATGGACTTGGCTACGAGGTGGAAACTCAAGATACGCAGGATATGGCTAGTATAAAAGATCGATTCGGAATTCCGTATGAACTAGAGAGCTGTCACACTACAGAGGTGGCCGGTTATGTGACTGAAGGACATATTCCTGAGGTTGCCATCCAGAAGTTGCTGACCGAACAGCCGGACATTAAAGGTATTGGAATGCCTGGTATGCCGTCTGGTGCACCAGGAATGCCTGGTCCAAAAAACGGTGAGTTTGTCATTTACAAAATTACTCATGATGGTGAGAAGGGTGATGTGTTTATGCGTATCTAGTAAGTACCTATGAAAAAAATCTTCACCTTCATACTTTCCCTGTTTCTTTTTACGCCAAAAGCGGCCTTGGCTCATTGCCCGCTCTGTACTGCAGGTGCCGGAGCACTGGCAGTACTGGCCGCTTCGCTTGGAGTCTCGTCGGTGGTAGTTGGGATCCTTGTTGGTGCGTTTGCTTTGGCTTTAAGTCTTTGGCTGGCCGGGTTGGTCAAGAAGACCTACATTCGCTATCAGAAATCAATCCTGACACTACTCATCTTCTTGCTGACTGTGATTCCCATTATGCCTCTTGTTCAGGATTACGGTCCACTTTATGTGTCATTTTTTGGTGAGTATGGAACGTGGCTGCATAACACCTACACAATCAACCTCTATCTTCTTGGTTCAGTTATTGGAGCTTTGATAGTGGCAGTAACTCCGTATATCAGTCGCCTGCTTACTAAGTTTCGCGGTAGACAAATACCATACCAAGGAATAATGATTACAATGCTATTGCTAGTAGTTGCCTCAATTACTGCACAATTACTTTCATGACATATCTATCTCTCATAATCATTAGCATCCTTGTTCTCTTTGGTTTATTTTTGCTGATGAGACATGTCTTTTCTGTACATGTCTGTGCTCTTTGTGCGGCTGTGACAATTACTTGGCTGATGTTTCTGGTCGCACACTTCCTCGGATTTGCGGTTGATTTACTGCTAATTGGTTTCTTGATGGGAGGGAGTATGGTTGGAGGTATGTATGCGCTTGAAGAAAGATTGCCAGCTCGGTATCACATTTTTCGGATAGCTTTTCTGGTAACCCTTGTTGCTCTTTCTTACTTTATACTTACAGGAGGTATCATGATTGAGCCGTTGGTGATTCTCCTGATTGTCTGGATTGGATCTCTTGGGTTATTTACCCAACGTAACTCGAAAAAGTTTAAATCCTTTACTACACATATTATTAATTGTTGTAAAAACTGGTAATTATTATGAAAGATTCACATCACTCACATCAAGGAGCAGATGCAAAACACGAAGACCATCACGATCATCACGATCACCACGCGATGATGATAACTGACTTCCGTAAGCGTTTTTTCATTTCGGCTCTTTTGTCTGTTCCGGTCCTGGCTCTTTCACCGGTTCTTCAGGGCTGGCTGGGGTTTTCTTTCACATTTGTTGGCAGCAGCTGGGTAGCATTTTTATTGGCGGCAGTAATCTATGTATATGGTGGCTGGCCGTTTTTAACCGGTGCCAAAGACGAGCTTTATCCTGAATGGTCACCCGGCATGATGACGTTGGTGGCGCTTGGTATCAGCGCCGCTTTTGGTTATTCGCTGGCGACCCAGTTTGGTCTTCCCGGTGAGCCTCTGCTCTGGGAGCTGGCGACATTGGTAGACATAATGCTCCTTGGTCACTGGATTGAGATGAAAAGCGTCATGGGGGCCTCGAATGCACTCCAGGAGCTCGCAAAATTGATGCCTGATGAGGCGCACCGCGTGAATGATGACGGTGAGACGGAAACGGTGTCAGTAAGCGAGCTTGTGGCTGGCGACGTAGTTCTTGTTAAGCCTGGCGAGGAAATTCCGGTTGATGGAGAGATCATAAAAGGTGAGACCGAAATTGATCAGTCGATGGTGACAGGAGAAAGTAAACTTGCGCAAAAAAGTGTTGGCGATGAGGTGATTGCTGGTTCAATAAATGGTGATGGTTCTATTCGAGTAGAGATTAAAAAGGTTGGCGACGAAACGTACCTTTCGCAGGTAATGCAGCTGGTAAAGGATGCTCAGGCACAGAAATCTGAGACGCAGAAGTTCGCCGACAAGGCTGCGTCGGGCCTGTTTTACATTGCAGTTTCTGCCGGGCTAATTACATTCTTTGCATGGCTGCTGCTTTCTGGCCAGCCGTTTTCTTACACGATGCAGCGGACAATTGCGGTGATTGTGATTGCGTGTCCACATGCTTTAGGTCTGGCCATTCCGCTGGTTTCTAGCATTTCTACTTCAATGGCGGCAAAGCGTGGACTTCTGATCAAGAATCGTACTGCCTTTGAATCAGCTGGTGATATTAACGCCGTAATTTTTGATAAAACCGGCACTCTGACCAAGGGTGAATTCGCTGTTTCTGATGTGATTTCTTTGTCAGACAGCAAAGAAAGTCAATTAATGAACATTGCTGGATCTCTAGAGTCTGAAAGCGAGCATCCGATTGCCCAAGCCATTGCCCAGAAAGCAGAGAAGAAAAGTCAGGTCCATAATTTTTCCAATATACCTGGTAAAGGAGTAAAGGGGCAGGTTGATGGTAAGGATTACCTGGTGGTGAGTCCTGGGTATCTTTCTCAGGAAAACATTACTATGGAGATTGACCGGGTGAAGAAAGTACAGAAGGAAGGAAAAACAGTGGTCTTTTTGCTTGCAGAAACCAAAAATGGTCCCGCGGTGCTTGGGGCGATTGCGCTGGATGACGTAGTGCGCGAGAGTGCCCGAAAAGCTGTTGATAGGCTCAAGGAAGACGGTATTACTCCAATTATGCTAACGGGTGATGCCGAGGCGGTGGCCAAACGGGTGGCTGCTGAGCTTGGGATAGAGGAGTTCTATGCAGAAGTGCTACCGGATGAAAAAGCCGCTACGGTGAAGCGGGTAAAGGAGAAGCACGCAGTGGTTGCGATGGTTGGTGATGGGGTCAATGATGCACCGGCTCTTGCGACGGCTGATGTCGGTATCGCCATTGGTTCGGGAACGGACGTGGCGGCGGAGACAGCCGATATTGTGCTAGTGAATGACGACCCGGCTGATGTAGTGGCCGTGATGAAGCTGGGAAGAAAGACTTATCAGAAAATGGTGCAGAACCTCTGGTTGGCCGCCGGCTACAACATCGTTGCCCTGCCATTAGCGGCTGGCGTAATGGCCTGGGCCGGGATTGTACTTTCACCGGCTGTTGCGGCGGCACTGATGGCTGTCTCTACGGTGGTGGTAGCGATAAATGCAACGCTGCTTCGATCAAATTTTTCAGGTAATAAATAAATCATGAATAAAGGAAATATTATTATCGGTATTGTTACGTTGTTGGTGTTCGTTGGTATTGGATGGTTAGCGGCAACACAGAACACTGGGTCACAGAACACAAATACGGAGGGATTACCGCCAACATCGGTGGCTGGTCATGTCGAACAAAGTCCTGCTTCACATATTCTTAGTGAGCCAATGTCGGAAGTAATTCAGAAACATATGCTTGAACATGCCGACGGTGAAGGAAACCCAGGGGTGATAGTGCAGTACAACTGCACCGACTTTACCTGCGAAGATAATCTCGTCGAAAAGCTGACCGCTATCGTTGAGGATTATCCTGAGTATGTCTATCTTGCCCCTAATCAGTACGATGGAAAGATTATTCTCACACGATTTAGAGAACGAGAGGTAATGGAAGAATTCGATGAGTCTGCCATCAGGAATTTTATTGAGTAAACGGATGATGACCGTTTTGAAAGCAGCAAAAAAATGGTTTGAGAGTGATTACGTGTCGACCGGGGACTACCGGCCGATGATGTGAGAACTTGCCGGACTCGAAGGTGTGGCGCTTGATAGGATATTTCTCCATGATATGACAATGCATCACATGGGCGCCATTATGATGGCACGCTCACTACGACCGCATCTTGAACATGATGTGCTGGATGAATTAACACGGAATATCATCACCAATCAATCTCGCGAGATTAGAGAGATGCGTGAATTGTCCTCTCAGATACAATAAAAGATGAGAGAGTAATGATCTATTAATTAAAAAAAGAAATCATGAAGAAAGGAAATATTGTTGCAATTGTAACCGTACTCGCTATCGTTGTTGCGCTCAGTGCTCCAGTACAGGCGCTTGCCAATGGTACGCATGACTACGGTGGGGGCATGATGTGGGGTGAGGGTACCAGAATGGGCTATATGTTTGGTGGGGGCATGACCTTGTTTTGGCTTTTGGTTTTTGGCGCGGTGGTTGGGCTGATTTATGCTGTTGTGAAGAGTCAAAGTACCACCGAAGATAATGAGACTGATTCGGCTCAAGAGATTCTTGACAGACGGTTTGCTCACGGTGAGATTGATAAAGCTGAGTACGAGTCGCGTACCAATACGTTGCAAAAGTAGTTCTTTACTAATAAAAACCTAACGTAATCATGACTTACACAGCGAAAGATAAAACACCAAAGGATATCAAGACAGAGTATCCCGATGCTCTTTTATTAGATATTCGCGAACCTAACGAATATGCTGATGGAAAGACATCTCCCGAGTTCGAAAATCGACCAATGGGCCAGGTGCTTGTTGATGCGGCTCAAGATGATCTCCCTAAAGATAAAACCATTCTCGTGATGTGTCGTACAGGCGGCCGGGCCGGCATAACAGCACGTCAATTATCTGCTGAGTACGACATTCATTCACTTGGCGGAGTCAAGGATCTAAGTAGTAAATGAATTTTTACTAGCGCATCAGTCACTGACTAGCCACTCTCGTGTCTGCGACAGGCAAAAAATCCTGATTTTACCACCGCTATTTGATGTAATACTGTGTATTATCTTACTAATAAAGTAAATTCAGGTGTAAGCCGGTACATGGCTGGTGTAAAATGGAAGTGCATTAATTACTTACTAATCAAAAAGACTATGAATAAAGGAAATATTATTATTGCTGTGGTCACAATTTTGGTGTTTGCGGGGATTGGTGTCATTGCGTATACACAGTCGCAGCCACCGGCGCAAATTTCAAACGGAGGCGGCGAGCTTATAGCTGCTAACGGACTCCATGCACACGCAACGGTTAATATCTATGAAAATGGTGAGCTAGTACAAATTCCGGCTAACGTTGGTTTGTCTGGTGGACATAGCCCAATCCATACGCATGACCCGAATAATGTGGTGCATTTAGAGTTTGGGGGAGCGGTCTACGAAGAGAGTATTATCCTCGCCTCCTTTTTTGACGTGTGGGAGCGTGATTTTAACGAACGTAATTTACTTGGCAACACTACCAATAATGGTGGGGAAATTATAATGACGGTGAACGGAGCTACTTCAAGCGCCTATGAAAACTATCAGATGCAGGATGGCGATGAGATTGAAATCCGCTACGCTGACACGGCTGCTAACTAGAAAGCAGGAGAGCACATCAGGCATGCCCTCAGGATCTTAAATGTCCCAATTAAAGAATAATAGATGGTATACTAGATATATATGAGAAAAACAAAGAAATGGTACTACACAACAGCTGCTGTTATTTTTAGTGTGATTGGCATTGTTCATTTCGCTCGCGCACTTTATGGATGGGAGGCGATGGTGGGCGGAGTCAATATTCCTATCTGGATGAGCTGGGTAGCAGTGATGATCGCTATTTTTCTGGCCTTTCGTGGCTTTCAGTTGGGAGCTGAGCATAGCCAGGAGTAGCGGATAGCCAAATATTGGCAGAAAATAATACCGACCTGCTTCGGTTTGGTCACTGGTTTTATTAATAAAAGCGCTTTATTGACTACTTACGTAATATAGTTTTACCTATGACATACATCGCTAAAATTAATGACACAACTATTGCCGAGAGTGACGACACGATTAAAATTGAAGGAAATGAGTATTTTCCGCCCGAGAGTCTTGCGTCTGATTTATTTACCGACAGTCAGACCGCGTATCATTGCCCGTGGAAGGGAGATGCTCAGTATTTTCACGTCACGATTGAGGGCGAGACGTACGAGGACGCTGCCTGGAGCTACCCAACCCCACCAGCGGAGGCAATCGAGAAAGTCGGGGAGGATTTTAGTGATTACGCAGCCTTTGACGAAACACAGGCTGAGGTCCTGTCTGCCTAACTGCTGAAAGTTAGGATGTAAAGTTTATTTGACATCATGGCTTTAGCGTTGCTACTATGGATCTTGATCACACACTTTATCCGTAATTTTTAGATATTACCCATACATGAAAAACAACAAGACATTATTCAAAAACTCAACTCGAGGCATGAGTACGACAGGAGTCATCCTTATTGTTCTCATCATTGCTGTTGGTGCCGTGCTATTGCTTGGATCTGGCGATGATGCCAATGACGATAGTACTAATGACGCGATGGAGGCTACAGCTAATTACGAAGTAACGATTGAAAATCTCACCGAAAGCCAGCCATTCTCTCCCGGAGTAATCGCTACTCACGACGAGAGCGTATCAGTCTGGGAGACTGGAGCGAGTGCCTCAGAAGGGATTCGCCTGATTGCTGAGAACGGCATGCCACAGACAGCAGTTGCTAATCTCGCTGCTGTAGTTGGCTCTAGTTCGGTCGTGGCTACTGAAGGTCCAATCCACCGGATTGGTGGCCCAGACCCACAGTCACGAACGGTTACGGTGTCGGCCAATGAGGGCGCCGACCGTCTTTCTGTTGCCGTGATGCTAATCTGTACGAATGACGGCTTCACCGGAGTTAGCTCACTTGAGCTACCAACTGACGATCAGCCGGTAGTGGCAGAGGTTGATGCCTATGATGCTGGAACCGAAGAGAACGACGAGCTTTTCTCTAGCTTGGTTCCACCGTGTGGAGCAGCTGGTCCGGTAGAGAACGACTCAACTGAGAACAATCGAACTGCCACTGATGGAAGCATTGGTGAGCATGCTGGTATTACGGGAGATGCCGATCTCTCTGCTGATGAGCATGGATTTGATGACCCGGTCGCTCGCATTACTGTCGAGCGCGTTCAGTAAAGAACCTGACTTAAATCTAGTGTTAAAAAACCTCGTGCAAGCGGGGTTTTTTTATTAGCGACGGTGTTTATAAGTACTGCTGAAGGGCATCATACTCCAAGAAATCAAACCAGCGGTAACCGTACCAACCAGTTTTCTGGGTGTTTTTACTATTATCTACGGCCGTGTACTACTCTAGAGGAGAACCTAAAAGCGTTCGTTCTTTTTAACTAAATATCCACGGAGGTGATTTTCTATTACGACACCAATAAAATTCCACAATGTATCTGGATTTACGGATGGGCAGAAAAAAATGGTTCAAACAACGTGACGGCCAACAGTGCTGCTTTTTCACGCATGTTAATGGTTCTTGGCAACGTTGTGAGCATCACGATGAACTGCAGATTCACCACATTATTCCCCGTGGTTGGTATGCCTTTCATTCTAGTCGTTTATGGGACGTGAATAGTCCGATAAACGGTATTACGCTCTGCTCTTTGCATCATGTTAATGAGTCGAAAGCTGTCTATCAATCCGGGTCCTTGGATAGAAATCTAGTGATACATCCAGATGTATATCCAGTGTTTGCGATGCTGAGAGACCCCGACAACAGCCTTGTGTCGAGTCGAAAAGAAGTCGTCAGGAAAATTCTACTTACCCGCTATGAGCTAAACCGCCAAGGTAAGCGCTATTGGAATACTCGCTACGATGGACGTTTTATGCGTATGGCCATTGAGCTTACCAAGCGATTTCCGTGGTCATTTACGTATCGTAAAGATCCTGATTATCTTCATCCTGAATACGATCCGGAGACTGACCGATTACGGTCACAGGATTTGTTCTCACCCTAACAAAGGAGCTACTGCTGCACAGCAGCTCCTTTTTTGTTGCCGGGGTCTTTTGTCTGCTATGATGGCGCTGATGGCCGAAGAAGTCGTAAAAAATAATGTCCATGAACTACGCACGATGGCCGGCTTAACCCAGGCCGAGCTGGCTGAGGCGGTTGACGTTACTCGTCAGACAATTATTGCCATTGAGAAGGGTAACTACACACCATCAGTTCTGTTAGCCCTGAAACTTTCACGGACTTTTGACACCTCAGTTAATGATATATTTTTATATGAATAAAACGCGCTACATCCAAGAATTACTACTACTGATTTTAGCAGTCGTCCTTCTGGTACTGCTCTTGAATCCGTTCTCCTTTTACATGCCCACGCCACTCGTTATGCTTATATTAGGTCTTATAACAGCTCTGTTTGCTGCCTTCTGTGTCTTTATATTTCGTGAGCGCGGTCGGGATGAGCGGGAGGAGCTCCATACCAACATTGCCGGCCGGGTCGCCTTCTTGGCAGCCGGTGCAATCGCGCTTCTGGGCTTGTTTTTTCAGGCACTTTCCGGAAGTATTGACCCGTGGCTGATTGGTGTTGTTGCAGCAATGGTGGTTGGTAAAGTTGCCTCACTTATGTACGTCCAGATGCGCGGCTAAAATAGAATGTAAAACAAACTTTACATTCTCAGGCTCTTTTGCTACATTTAGTGTATGGATAAAGTGCAACCTAAATTTTTCTTTCGTTGTCTTTCAATAATATGATTTTTCTTCAAAACAATCCTTACAAAGTACTTTTCGGTCTGCTTGTCATTGTGGTGGCAGTCGGCTTTTGGCTTTTCTCAGCCAGCACCGCAGCAACTCAGACGCAGGCAATAGTACAAAAACAGCTTCAAGCCCAACAGTAAGCAGATGCTGACAGCAGCACTTTGAGTACTAAAACGGCGATTCTGGCCGGTGGCTGTTTCTGGTGTGTGGAGGCGGACATAGCTAATGCTCCGGGCGTTTTGGATGTGGTTTCTGGCTATAGTGCCGGCAGTACAAAAAAACAACCTACGACAATTATGCCGATGGCGATCACCGTGAGGTGGTGAAAGTCACATATGATCCAAAAAAGATCACCTACCGTCAGCTTCTTTACTACTTTATTAAGCATATTGACCCCACCGATGGAGAAGGTTCGTTTAAAGACCGCGGTGTGCAGTACTCACCGGCCATTTATTACGACACGCCGGCGCAAAAAGCTGCTGCTCAGGCCATGCTGGCTGACATTGCCGCGCGTGATGTATTCAAAGAGGATTTAGAGGTCCCGGTTTTAAAAAGACAGCCGTTCTACCCGGCTGAGAAGTACCATCAGAACTTCGCCCAAGAAAACCCGCTTCGATACAAGCCGTACCGCTTTTACTCTGGTCGTGATCGCTTTTACGAAAGGTACTGGGGAAACGAGCAAGACTCTATTCCTACGCGACTGGAGAAAAATAAACCAAACAGCACCAGCACAGACGCTAGTGCGTCACCATCGTCTGATCTTAACGGCGAGTCGGCCAGTGCATCTGAGCCATGGACAGACTACCAAAAACCAAGCCGGTCTGTTTTAAAGGAAAAACTTTCCGGCACAGAGTATCGCGTGACCCAAAAAGACGGCACCGAAATTCCCTTTCGAAATGAGCTCTGGGACGAAAAGCGGGACAGGATTTACATCGATATCCTCTCCGGCGAGCCGCTGTTCTCTTCAGAAGATAAGTACCGCTCCGGCACCGGCTGGCCGTCCTTTACGAAGCCGCTGGAGGCAGCTAACCTCGAAACCAAGGAGGGTAATCTGCTCGGCTACCAGCGTATCGAGGCGCGCTCCCGCTACGGTGATAACCACCTCGGCCATATCTTTAATGACGGCCCGACAACTCTCGAAGCCTCTGGCGGTGCGCCGGCTACAGGTCTGCGCTGGTGCCTTAACTCCGCCGCACTCAAGTTTATTTCAAAGAGTGATCTTGAAGCCGATGGCTACGGTCAGTATCTAGGTCATTTTGAAACGGCCGAGTAGTGTTTATTTCTAAGTTATACTATAAATATGACTGATATTTCACACAAAGGATTAGAGCCGGCCGTCTTTGCTGGCGGCTGCTTCTGGTGTGTAGAGGCCGACTTTGCGAAGCGTCCAGCCCTGAAGGATATTGAAAGCGGCTACACCGGCGGCGAAACCGATGACCCGGCTTACGCTAATGCCGGGGCGGAGGGCCACCGCGAGGCGGTCCGCGTTTGGTACGACCCGAGCGATACGAGCTACCGTGAGCTGGTGGCTTACTTTTTTACGATTCATGATCCCACCGATGCCGGGGGCTCCTTTCATGACCGCGGGCATACCTATACCTCGGCGATTTACTACGCGACTGACGCACAAAAAGAGGTGGCTGAAGAAGTTATTGAAACGCTTGTGAAAGCGAACGTGTTTGAAAAAGAAATCACTACACAGGTCGAACCACTCGATACATTCTGGAGCGCCGAGGAGTATCACCAAAACTATGCCGACAAGAACGTCGGCCACTACAAGCTGTACCGCTCAGCCTCCGGCCGCGATGACTTTAAGAGCGAGCACAAGGAGGAGGTGTTTGAGGCGTTAGATCTCTAGTATGAACTCGTGGTTTGTTTACATCCTCAAGTGCACCGACGGCTCCCTGTATACCGGTATAACGACTGACGTGGAGCGGCGCTTGGCTGAACATCAAGCCGGTACGGCGAGTAAATATACCGCCGCTTACGGCGCGGATAAAATTGTCTATACTGAAAAAGCGACTGATCGCAGCGGCGCCTCAAAGCGTGAAGCCGAGATTAAGCAGTTAACTAGAAAGCAGAAACAAAGCCTTCTGGGCTAGACTGCTGTTATAATACGTATATGGAAAATCCAGAAAAGAAATTTTTATCAAAGAAGTACGATGATTTCCACTCATCAAAAGAGGTTGAGAGAGCCGTAGCAACCAGTGATGAATCGATTGAGCAGAGTAAGGAATCTCGCATAGACGCCTACCTTAAGCGTATTAAAGATATTTTGGAAACTGAGCGTCCCGGCGGAAAAACTGGAGCTGATTTACTTACACACAAGCTGGTTGAGGAATACATCTTAGATACCTCCGATGAAGACAAGATGCAGGAGCTGGCGCGTGATTTGTATGAGTCCGAGCGGCAAATTGCTCTCGAGCGCGGACAAGGGGACGAGATTGTCGATCTTGAAAATAGTAATACCGATATTCTCGAAGAATACCGAGAAACCCTAGAGGAGAAGCGACAGATCCAAAAGGAGACACTGGAGTCCTGGACAAACTTTCTGCTTGAGGGTGATGGCCAGGACGAGCCAGCATGGTTTCAGTACTTCATTATCCGTAGTCTGCGTGATATGGGTAGATTTGATCGTGATAATCTCCGCTACGCGCATAGAACCGAGAAAACCATCGCTGCGTTTCCGGAACTAAACGAGGAAGCAGTTGGATTTGTATTAGATGCTTTGAAAACCCAGCTGCAAATTGAGGAAGCACAAATTCCCAATGAGATACAGACTAATATTGTAATGAATACTGAGCTAACCGATGATGATATTGCTCGTATTGAAGACAATGCTCCAGAGTCGGTCTGGGAAGCCGCAAAAGAGGCTAAACTCAAAAATAAACGCAACCAGAAAAGAAAAGAGTGGATGGATGAGCAGAGGAAGAAAAAGCAAGCAGAATTCATTCTAGATGAAGCCGGATCACTTGACGAAGATCGTGAAGATGAATTGTCTCAGGAGCTGCTGGGTCGGCTAGAGACAAAAGACTTTGCTAAGCTCTATGCTTTTGCTCAAGTTGAGATTGGCGGTGTTGAGAAACTCACAATCGATGGCGAGTGGAAAAAATACGAGCAGGGCAGTGATCCGGATATTCTACAAAGTGATCTGAATGGGAAGGGTACTGGTTGGTGTACGGCGCGGGGAAGCTTTGCGGCTGACCAGCTTACGCATGGTGACTTCTATGTGTACTACACCTACAGCAGTGAAGGTGATGCCACCGAGCCACGAGTAGCTATCCGTCAGGAGAGTGGAAAAGTAGCCGAGGTGCGTGGTATCGGCAAAGAGCAGTCGCTGGAGCCAGATTTTATTGATACTGCCCAAGATAAGTATGGTGATATGCCCGGTGCCAAGAAGTATGAGCAGGCAAGCCATGACATGAAGCAGATGACTAAAATTTACAATAAGTGTTTTAGAGCTGATAAAGAGACAGAAGAGAAAACCTATCTTGCCCCTGAGCTTTCAAAACAGGAGCTGACTTTTTTGTATGAAATTGACCGGCAAATTGAAAGCTTTGGTAACGGAAAGGACTCACGCATCAGAGAAATCCACCAAAACCGCGATAAGCATGCTGACCTGTCCAGGGCTTTGAACTGTCGCCCTGACCAAATTTCCTTTACCAAAGAAGAATTTTTGTCTCGCGGCGACATCCTTTTTCATTACGGTAACCTTGATCTCATAAATACCCCCATCACCGAACTCCCGGACAACCTCTCGGTTGGTCGCAATCTTAATCTCGAAGGAACCGACATCACCAAACTTCCGGACAACCTCTCGGTTGATGGCTGGCTTAATCTCAGAGATACCCCCATCACCGAACTCCCAGACAACCTCTCGGTTGATGGCAGCCTTTATGTCCAAGGTACCAACATCACCGAACTCCCAGACAACCTCTCGGTTGATGGCAGCCTTTATCTCCAAGGTACCAACATCACCGAACTCCCAGACAACCTCTCGGTTGGTGGCTACCTTGATCTCAGAGGAACCGACATCACCGAACTCCCGGACAACCTCTCGGTTGGTGGCTACCTTGATCTCAGAGGAACCGACATCACCAAACTTCCGGACAACCTCTCGGTTGATGGCTGGCTTAATCTCAGAGATACCCCCATCACCGAACTCCCAGACAACCTCTCG